>OHFL01000999.1_pt1 | contig 14917 bp, 17 predicted proteins | sample 1567491 | NCBI WGS metagenome assembly OHFL01 (sample SAMEA3879539, study PRJEB24766) | human gut metagenome | biome: human-associated habitat; feature: feces | place: USA | collected 1985/1987 | reverse complement strand
CAGACAAAAACTCCATCACATTTATATATGGCGATGGAGTTTTCATTATTATGATAATTGATTATTACGGCAATTTTTTATCAGAAAATATTTTATGAAAGTTTATCAAGAAGTATCTTTACAAGTTTATCATTATCTTCAGGATTCATAAAACAAAATCTTATATATTTGTTGTCAAGGAAAGGAAAAGTCGAGCAATCCCTTATCATAAGTCCCTGTCTTATCGCCGTGTCAAACAATTCCTCCGATGTAATACCATCTTTCAATATTTTTATAAGGATAAAGTTTGCGTGCGGCTTGTAAAACTTTAAGCCGTGACATTTTTCAAGTATACTTCCAAGGTGATCGCGGGGGACGGCTGTTCGGAAATCTGCTGTGAACTGGGGTATTTCTATGAAGAGACGGGAGACTTTGAGGAAGCGGCTGTCTGGTATTATAATGCAGCTTATGAAACACAGCCGGTACTGGCGCTGCGGAGTTCGGAAGAAGAACCTTTACAGGGATTGATCCGTTGTTATGAGCAGCTGGGACTTCCTGCACAGGCCCGGAGCTATGCGGAAGAATTAAAACATCGACAGAATGAACAAACAGATAACTGAAAATAAATTTTTCACACGCAAATTTGTGCCTGCACAAGGGACGAAAGTCTCTGAAAGCTTGCAGGTTTTGAGAAAGGCATGGTTATTAACATGAAGTGGGAAGAAAACGTACGTAAGGTGGTTCCTTATGTGGCAGGAGAGCAGCCGAACCGCCCGAACATGATCAAGCTGAATACGAATGAGTGTCCTTATCCTCCTGCCCCGGGAGTGCGGAAGGCAGCAGAAAACATGGAGAGTGCGGCACTGCGCTTATATCCGAATTCAAATGCGCAGCCCCTGGTGGACGAGTTGGCAGCATATTATGGTGTGAAACCGGAACAGGTATTTGTAGGTGTGGGATCCGATGATGTATTATCCATGGCATTTCTGACATTTTTCAACAGCGGAAAGCCGGTTCTGTTCCCGGATGTGACTTATTCCTTCTATGATGTATGGGCGGATCTGTATCGCATTCCGTATCATACCTGTGCGCTGGATGAGAACTGGCACATGAACCCTGAAGATTACAAACAGCCCAACGGCGGTGTGATCTTCCCGAATCCCAATGCACCTACCGGTGTGGAAGAGCCCCAGGCAATGATCGAAGAAATCTTACAGGCCAATCCGGACGTGGTAGTGATCGTGGATGAGGCTTATGTGGACTTCGGTGGCACAAGTGCACTGCCCTTGCTTAAAAAATATGAGAATCTTCTGGTAGTACAGACTTTTTCCAAATCCAGAGCCATGGCGGGAATGCGTATCGGCTTCTGTATCGGTAATGAGAAGCTGATACACTATCTGAATGATGTAAAATTCTCCTTTAACTCCTATACCATGAACCTGCCTTCCCAGGTCATGGGCGTGGAAGCGGTAAAGGATGATGCTTATTTCAAGGCCACCACGGCAAAGATCGCAGCTACCAGAGAGCGGATCAAGAAGGAACTGACGAGCCTGGGCTTTACTTTCCCGGATTCGAAAGCAAACTTTATATTTGCTTCTCATAAGGAAGTTCCCGCAGAAGAACTGTTCCGGGCTCTCCGTGAGGCTGACATCTATGTCAGACACTGGAATAAACCGAGAATTGCCAACTCCCTGCGTATCTCGGTCGGTACGGATGAGGAAATGGACCGTCTGATCGCTTTTCTGAAAGAATATCTGGAAAAGCGGGTATAATTAAAAAATAAAAGAATTGGAGTAAACACATGTTAAAAAAATATTTGATGATTTTCCTGGTATCTATGGTTCCTCTGATCGAGCTGAGAGGTGCTGTCCCTATTGCGGTTGGAATGAATCTTCCTTTGCTTCCCAGCTATATTATCTGTATTCTGGGAAATATGCTGCCGGTACCTATTATCTTCTTTTTTGCAAGAAAAGTACTGGAATGGGGTGCGGACAAGCCGGTCATCGGCAAGTTCTTTACCTTCTGCCTGGAAAAAGGACATAAAGGCGGACAAAAGCTGCAGGAAAAAGCGGGCAGAGGCCTGTTCGTGGCGCTGTTGTTGTTCGTGGGTATTCCCCTTCCCGGAACCGGTGCGTGGACCGGAACACTGGCAGCAAGTTTGTTAGACATGGATTTCAAGTCCAGTGTCATTGCAGTAATGTGCGGTGTGGTTCTGGCAGGCGTGATCATGGGATTGCTCAGCATGGGAGTATTCGGCGCATTGGGGACTATTTTCTAAAAAAACTGGAGATGCTGCAATTATGGAGAATACGGAAGAAATCTATACAGACTTTGCAAGAGTATATGACGAACTGATGGATAATACACCCTATGAAATGTGGTGCAATCGTCTGGATCAGCTGATTGCGTCCTATGGTGTATCCAGACCTACGCGGGACGCGGAAGGAATTCTGGATTCCGAGCGGAATCTGGTGGTGGATCTGGGCTGCGGCACCGGCACTTTGACAGAACTGTTATACCAAAAAGGGTATGATTGCATCGGCGTGGACAATTCTGAAGAGATGCTGGGCATTGCCATGGAGAAAAAGGTGGAGAGCGGTTCGGAGATCCTCTATCTGCATCAGGATATGCGGGAACTGGATCTGTATTCTACTGTTGGTACGGTGATCAGCGTCTGTGATTCCGTCAATTATATTTTGGAAGAAGAGGAACTTTTGCAGGTATTCCGGCTGGTGAACAATTATCTCTACCCCGGTGGCATTTTTATCTTTGATTTTAATACAGATTATAAATACCGGGAAGTCATCGGCAATACGACGATTGCGGAGAACCGGGAGGATTGCAGTTTTATCTGGGAAAATTATTATGATCCGGAAGAAGAGATCAACGAGTATGATCTGACAATCTTCGTCCAGGAAGAGGGTGATACCTTCCACAGATTTACCGAGACCCATTTGCAGAGGGGTTATACCGTAGGACAGATGAGGACACTGGTGGAACAGGCCGGACTGAAGATTCTGGAGATCATGGATTCCGATACCGGTGAGGCGGTAACGGAGACCAGTGAAAGAGTATATATCGTAGCAAAAGAGCAGCAGAAAGAGCTGTAGACAGAAAGGTACGTGGAATAAATGAAGGATTATATGGTACGTGCAACCGCGGCAAATGCGCAGATCCGAGCGTTCGCCTGCACGACAAGAGAGACGGTGGAGACCGCAAGAGTATCTCACAATACCAGCCCTGTGGTAACGGCGGCACTGGGGAGATTACTCAGCGCAGGGGCCATGATGGGAAGCATGTTAAAGGGCGATGATGAACTGATCACACTGCAGATCAAAGGAGATGGTCCGATTGGCGGACTGACAGTTACAGCAGATATGAACGGTCACGTAAAGGGCTATGCCAATGTGCCCGATGTGATCCTGCCAGCCAATGCCCAGGGGAAACTGGATGTGGGCGGTGCCGTAGGTGCAGGTGTTTTAAGCGTGATCCGCGATATGGGACTGAAGGATCCCTATGTGGGACAGATAGAGCTGCAGACCGGCGAGATTGCAGAGGATCTGACCTATTATTTTGCGGTATCCGAACAGGTACCTTCCGTGGTAGGACTTGGGGTATTGATGAACAGAGACAATACCGTGAGACAGGCAGGCGGCTTCATTGTACAGCTGATGCCCTTTGCGGAAGAGGAAATGATCAGCAAACTGGAAGAGAATATCAAGAATCTCTCTTCCGTTACTACTATGCTGGATGCCGGCAAGACTCCGGAGGGAATGCTGGAAGTACTGCTTTCCGGAATGGATCTGGAGATCACCGATACACTTCCTGTGGAATTTGCCTGCAATTGCAGCAAGGACAGAGTGAGAAAAGCACTGATCAGCATTGGCAGGGAAGAATTGCAGTCCATGATCGATGATGGAGAGACCATCGAAGTGAACTGCCACTTCTGTAATAAAAACTATAATTTTACCGTGGATGAATTGAAACAGATGATCCAGTAATGTATACAGTAAAGCGAGGAAGCTTATGAAACAGGGATTTGTCAAGGTAGCATCCGCCACACCCAGGATCCGGGTGGCGGATCCGGTCTATAATGCGCAGGTAATCTGTGAACAGGCAAAAGAAGCGGCGGAGCATGGAGCAAAGATCGTAGTGTTTCCGGAATTATGTATTACCGGATACACCTGTAACGATCTTTTTTTGCAAGAACTTTTGTTGGAAAAAGCAAAAGAAGCATTGCTTACGATTGCAGAAGAGACCGGACAGTTGGAAACGTTATTTCTGGTGGGACTTCCCGTGGACAAGGACGGCCGTCTGTACAATGTGGCTGCGGTATTGTACCGGGGTAGGATACTGGGAATGATTCCTAAGAAAAATATCCCTATGTATGCGGAGTTCTATGAAGGCAGGCATTTCACACCGGGAGAGGAAACGGTGACGGAATATCGTCTGGGAAAACAGGTGATTCCTTTCGGATCCAACCTGTTGTTCCGGTGTGAGGAACTTCCGGAGCTGATATTGGGATGTGAGCTCTGCGAAGATCTGTGGGTGGCAGAGCCGCCTTCTACCTCGCATGCACTGATGGGAGCTACAGTCATTGCGAATCTGTCGGCCTCAAATGAGACGGTTTCCAAGGATGATTATCGTACCCTTCTGATAAAAGCTTCCAGTGCAAGACTTCTGTGCGGTTATATCTATACCTCTGCCGGAGAAGGGGAATCCACGCAGGATCTGGTATTCGGAGGACATGATCTGATCGCAGAGAACGGAACACTGTTGGTACAGTCCGCTCGTTTTACTACGGGAATTCTTTACACAGATCTGGATGTATTAAAAATAAGCAGTGAGCGCAGGCGAATGGGTACCTTCGGAAAGAGACCGATGAAGCCCTATCTTACAGTTCCTTTTTCCATGCAGCTGACTGGGACAAAACTGGACCGGAAGTTCGCTGCACACCCGTTTGTACCGGAGGACATGGTAGAACGCAACCGCAGATGTGAAGATATTTTATCCATTCAGGCTTTCGGCCTGAAAAAGAGATATGAGCATATCGGATGTAAGACAGCGGTCCTGGGTATTTCAGGAGGACTGGATTCCACACTGGCACTTTTAGTGACAGTGCGCACTTTTGATCTGTTGGGACTTCCGAGGTCGGGGATCATTGCAGTGACCATGCCCTGTTTCGGAACAACAGACCGGACTTATGAGAATGCCTGTCTGCTGGCGAAGACGCTGGGAACTACATTGCGGGAGGTGGATATCCGGGAATCGGTCACCAGACATTTTACGGATATCGGTCAGGATATGGAGTGCCATGATGTCACCTATGAGAACGGACAGGCCAGAGAGCGTACCCAGGTGCTCATGGATATTGCCAACAAGGAAAATGCTCTGGTCATCGGCACGGGAGATATGTCGGAACTGGCCTTAGGGTGGGCTACCTATAACGGAGATCATATGTCCATGTATGGCGTCAATGCCGGAGTGCCCAAAACACTGGTGAGACATCTGGTGGCCTATTATGCCGATACCTGTAATAATGCAGAGCTTACCGCAGTCCTAAAGGACGTGTTGGATACGCCGGTGAGCCCGGAACTGCTTCCACCGGTGGAGGGGAACATTGCACAGAAGACGGAAGATCTGGTAGGTCCTTACGAACTGCATGACTTTTTCCTGTATTATATGCTGCGGTGTGGTTATGCACCGGACAAGGTCTACCGGATCGCGAGAGAGACCTTTGAAGGAAAATATGACGATCCGACGATCCGCAAGTGGCTGAAGAATTTTTACCGGAGATTTTTCACACAGCAGTTTAAGCGTTCCTGCCTGCCGGACGGACCGAAAGTGGGAAGTGTGGCATTGTCACCCAGAGGTGATCTGCGGATGCCGTCCGATGCCTGTGCCAGGATCTGGCTGGATCAATTGAAAGAAATATAAAAATATTGTTAAAAATTCGTCGAAATTCTTAATTTTCTGTTTTTTACTTGAAATGGAAAACGGGAAATCGTATATTATAGCTGTACCAATTTTGGAGGACACGTGGAGGAATAAATATGACTAAGGCGGAGATTTTAAAGAAAGAAATTTTGAGACAGTATCGTAGTGTCAGACAGTTTGCCATGGAGATGAACATTCCCTACAGCACACTGGTGACTGCATTGGAGCGCGGGATTGAAGGGATGGCGTACGGAACAGTGATCAAGATGTGTGACAAGCTGAGCCTGAACCCGGTGGATTTCTCTTCTCTGGAGAGAGATGCTTCTCTGGGAGCACAGCTTCTGGAAAACCGTGTTATGCAGAACTACGTGAAGCTGAACCAGACAGGTAGAGACAAGATTCTGGAGCTGATGGATGATTTTGTACAGATTGATAAGTACAAGGCCAAATCCAAAAAGGCAAAATAAGAAAACAGAAGCAGAAAATGAAATAACAGCTACTGTTGATTCCCCGGAAGGGAATCAACAGTAGCTGTTAAACATCATACCGCTGTAAGCGCTGGTAATGTAGGGACTGGCAAAATTGTGACCGGGATTTTTGTAGGCCACAATTTTTTTGTCTACATAATCCATAGGATTCAGAGCAACCTGATCACTCTTGTGTAAAAGCGAACTGCTGAATTCTTTCAGTACATTGAAGCCGGACAGGTCATTCCCGGATTCCGCGGCGGTCTGCCGCAGCTTTTCATCATTGACAGATAGAATACCATCCTCCTGCAGGTGCATTCCCATGTTTTCCAGAGAAGTACCGTAGTGGGAAGCTATGGAGGAGAATTCGTGAAGCAGCTGTTTGCTTCTGGACTGTGTCTCCAGGTAGGAGGAAGCTGTTTTAATAAATTCATTATAACTGCCTACCAGCTGGATGATATTGTCTGTGATGGATTCGGTATCTGTTTTCAGACCGACATGTGTGGGCTGATCCTCCGGACTGACGGCTTTTAACTGTACATCGAACAGTTTTCCTATTGTAAAGTGGTTGGAAGAAGCGGTTCGTTCTTCACCATTGAGAAAAAATCTTGCGTTGCCGGCAGGACGACTGACATAATTCAGTCCGAGGTAATCCACAACACCGGAGGTCTTGCTGGTATGATCATCGCTGACCTGAAAATGATAGGCCTTGCCGTTCGGTACACCGGTAGCATCCGAGGTCAGACGAAGTGCGTAACGGGAATCGGATTCCGTCACATCTGCTGTGATACCGATATCCGCGTTGTTGATCAGACGGGACAGACGTTCCGTGATCTGCCGGTTCGTATCACCCTCGCCAATATTGAACTGGAATTCATAGTTCATATCGTTGATCGCAATATCAAAAGAATAGGTGGCAGGAGCAAGCGTGGTTGCCAGATCCGGAAGAAAATAACCCAGATTCTCCTGCGGCGTGGCCAGCTGTTTTACTTCGATATCAAATTCCGGAGAAGCTCCTGTGGTGGTATCGGAGCCTATGTAGGAAGCCTCCACGATATCATCGTCTGTGGAGTAGGCACTCTTTTTCCGGAACAGTCCATCCGTCTCCAGTCCGCCGATCTGTGCGATGGTGTTGTGCAGTTCGCGGGCGTTTTCCTTCAGATCCACGGCATAATGCTGTGTGTCTTTATTGGTGGTGGGAAGATACCAGGGAGTGTCCTTGTTCAGCTTTACGATAGAGTTGTATACACTGCGAAGCTCACTCTTTTTATGGGTGTCATATTTTGTAATCTGTCTTGATGCATAGGTGGTCAGGTAGTTATTATAGACAGTGTTCATGATAGCACTCATAGGCATCTCCTTTCTTCCCTGCGGATGAATTGGGACGGGGAAATCCAATACCCCACTTTTATGCGATCATTATAGCATAGTAAATAAGAAGAAACAAGAAAAATAGTGGGATTTTTGGGAAAACAGTTGACGAAGACCGCAGATTATGTTATAGTATCCAAGCGAGATGAGATTTAGGTCTTTTTTTTATGCTTAAATTTAGAGATCAGAAAACACGTGGAGGTAGAAAAATGCGTACAAAAATTACTTTAGCATGTACCGAGTGCAAGCAGCGTAACTACAATACTACCAAGGATAAGAAGACTCATCCTGATAGAATGGAAACCAAGAAGTATTGTAGATTCTGTAAGACACATACATTGCACAAAGAAACCAAATAATCAGCCGTTCTAGTATGGGAGGTCGAAATGGGAGATTCCGCAGAAAAACAGAAGCGCCCCAGTTTCTTTAAAGGCGCAAAAGCTGAATTTAAGAAAATTTCATGGCCGGACAGACAATCAACATTGAAGCAATCCGTAGCGGTTGTTGCAATATCAGTTGTAGTGGGTGTGATTATTGCGGTTCTGGATTATTTTATCCAGTACGGCGTAAACTTCTTAACATCATTATAGAGCGAGGGTGATTGTATGGCAGAGGCAAAATGGTATGTAGTCCATACCTATTCAGGATATGAGAACAAGGTCAAAGCCAATATTGAGAAGACCATAGAGAACAACAAGAGTCTGGCAGAACAGATCCTTGAAGTAAGAGTTCCCATGCAGGATGTCGTAGAACTGAAAGACGGCGCCCGCAAGACGGTCTCCAAGAAAATGTTCCCCGGTTATGTGCTTCTCAACATGGAGATGAACGATGATACCTGGTATGTCGTTCGTAATACCCGTGGTGTGACCGGTTTCGTAGGTCCCGGAAGTAAACCTGTACCTCTTACAGAAGCTGAGATGAAGCCTTTGGGCATTAAGACCGAGAATGTATCCATCGACTTTGGTGAAGGCGACAGCATTGCTGTTGTGGCCGGAGTATGGAAGGATACCGTCGGCGTGGTGCAGAAACTGGACTATGGCAAACAGACAGCTACGATCAATGTAGAAATGTTTGGAAGAGAGACCCCTGTGGAAATCAGCTTTGCAGAGGTCAGAAAGCTTTAATAAGCTTACAAGGATATTTTTTCTCACGGGCAATTCCGGAGATAAAATATAAAACTCTCAGAAACCGCAAGGTGAAGAGAGTGGCAGCATGAAAGGAACGAGAAGTCGTTCCAGTGGGAGCAGGAGGCAAGCAACAAGGCAGCCTGCGCCGAATTACCACATTATAGGAGGTGCCACAATGGCAAAGAAAGTAGAAGGATATATCAAGTTACAGATCCCTGCCGGCAAAGCAACACCGGCTCCCCCTGTTGGTCCTGCACTTGGACAGCACGGGGTTAACATCGTTGAATTTACCAAGCAGTTCAACGCAAGAACAGCAGACAAGGGAGATCTTATCATCCCCGTAGTTATTACTGTATATGCAGACAGAAGCTTTAGTTTCGTTACAAAGACTCCCCCTGCAGCAGTACTGTTAAAGAAAGCCTGCAACATTAAGTCCGGTTCCGGCGTTCCTAACAAGACCAAGGTAGCTACCATTTCCAAGGCTAAGCTTCAGGAGATCGCTGAGATGAAGATGCCGGATCTGAATGCAGCAAGCCTGGAAGCAGCTATGAGCATGATCGCTGGTACTGCACGCAGCATGGGTATTGTTGTTGAGGAGTAACTTATAAATATTTGGGAGGCAATGAAAAAAATATTGCCGCTGGAACCTAGGAGGTAAAATAATGAAACATGGTAAGAAATATACCGAAGCTGCCAAGCTGGTAGATCGTGCTACATTCTATGAGCCCAACGATGCTATCGCTCTGGTTAAGAAAACTGCAACTGCTAAATTCGATGAGACCATCGAAGTTCACATCAGAACCGGTTGTGACGGACGTCACGCTGAGCAGCAGATCCGTGGTGCAGTTGTATTACCACACGGAACTGGTAAATCAGTTAAAGTTTTAGTATTCGCAAAAGGAACCAAGGTTGATGAAGCACAGGCAGCAGGCGCTGATTACGTAGGCGGCGAGGAGCTGATCCCGAAGATTCAGAACGAGGGATGGTTAGACTTCGATGTTGTTGTTGCTACACCGGACATGATGGGCGTTGTTGGACGTCTTGGTCGTGTACTTGGACCGAAAGGTTTAATGCCAAACCCGAAGGCTGGAACAGTAACTATGGATGTTACAAAAGCTGTTAACGACATCAAAGCTGGTAAGATTGAATACAGATTGGACAAAACAAACATTATCCACGTGCCAGTTGGAAAAGCTTCTTTTACAGAAGAACAGTTAAGCGACAACTTCCAGACCCTTATGGGTGCGATCAACAAAGCAAAACCTGCAAGCTTAAAAGGTCAGTATGTTAAGAGTGCAACTCTTGCATCTACAATGGGACCTGGTGTAAGATTAAACGTAGTTAAAATTACACAGTAAAAGCAGAAAATTGTTGACAACCATAATATACAATGTTATAATGCATATCGTTGAGCCGGTTTTCCGGTACTCAGCGATTTGCATATATGCCGAAGACAGCAGGTGCCATATGGCGTAAACGTAAGACGACCTGCCGAGGGGATCTTTATCAAGATTTTTTTGACCGTATCTCTCTGTCTTTGCAGGGAGTTTTTTATTGCAGATTTTAATCTGAATAAAGCGGTTTTATATACCTCAAGTCTTTTATGCAGCAGCAGTGGGAAAATCACTGTGATCCGGCGGATTATCCGTCGGCAAAATAATAAAAGGAGGTGCACGATTCGTGGCAAAAGTAGAACTCAAACAGCCTATCGTACAGGAAATTTCTGAAAACATCAAAGATGCACAGTCGGTCGTAGTAGTTGACTACCGTGGACTTACCGTAGCAGAAGATACTCAGTTACGTAAAGCATTAAGAGAAGCTGGTGTTACTTACAAAGTATACAAAAATACTTTAGTAAGCCGTGCAGTAGAAGGTACTCAGTTCGAAAGCTTAAGAGACGTTCTTGAAGGACCGAATGCTTTCGCTATCTCTACTGAGGATGCAACAGCTCCGGCAAGAGTTTTAGCTAAGTTCGCTAAAACAGCTCCTGCTCTTGAAATCAAAGCAGGTGTTGTTGAGGGTACTTATTATGATGAGGCAGGCATGAAGGCTGTCGCAGCAGTACCATCAAGAGAAGAACTTCTTTCCAAATTACTTGGAAGCTTACAGTCTCCGATTACCAACCTTGCTCGCGTTCTCAATCAGATCGCAGAAAAAGGCGGTGCGGCAGATGCAGCAGTAGAGGCTGCTCCGGCAGAAGAAACAGCAGCTGCAGAAGAACCAGCAGAGACACCGGCAGAGTAATCTATCCGGCGGCTGGATGAAACAGTATATGGGCACGGCAGGAGAGACTGACCGGTGCGACAATAAATTATAATGGAGGAAAATTATAATGGCAAAATTAACAACAGCAGAATTTATCGATGCTATCAAAGAGTTAAGCGTATTAGAGTTAAATGATTTAGTAAAAGCTTGTGAAGAAGAGTTCGGCGTATCTGCAGCAGCAGGCGTTGTAGTTGCAGCAGCAGGTGCTGGCGAGGGCGCAGCAGCAGAAGAGAAGACTGAGTTCGACGTAGAGCTGACAGAGGTTGGCCCGAACAAAGTTAAAGTTATCAAAGTTGTACGTGAAGCTACAGGACTTGGCCTGAAAGAAGCTAAAGAAGTAGTTGACGGTGCTCCGAAAGTCCTCAAAGAGGGTGCTTCCAAAGCAGAAGCTGAAGAGCTCAAAACTAAACTTGAGGCTGAAGGCGCTAAAGTTACTCTTAAATAATTTAAGCGTAAATCAGAATCTATGGACGCACGGCGGGATTTCCTGCCGTGCGTTTTTTGAACTGAGTCCATACTTTGTGGCAATAAAGTTAAAAATTGCCGGAAGGTATGGTGATGCCATGTGGTATCAAAATGTAATTGCGACCGTGGAGATAAAATTGAGAATGTGATCTATTCATACAAGACATTTACGGAGGAGTATAAGGGCTAAATATCCTCATGACAGAAAGACTCCGAGAGTACAGAAAGAGAAAACGGGAGGAACGAAAAATGCAGGTACATTCCGTTCTGGAATCTTTACAGCAGGGAATCCTGATCTGCGATCAGCACAGCAGGATTGTGTTCTTCAATCAAGTCTACAGCGATTTCATCGGCGTTCCGCTTGAAACCGCGAAAGGTCATAAAATCACGGATTACCGCAAATCTGCCATTGCTCCGGAAGTCATTTGGAGCGGCATCCCGGTCGAGGGAATGGTGCGGAGAGAGGGAACGCAGGAATACTTTGCAAGTGTTTATCCGATCTGGGAAGAGCATCAGATCCGCGGAAGCATCTCAATTGTGACGAGTCTCGTACAGTTTGAAAAACGGGAATCAGAGGCTCACATGACGCTGGAAGAGCGGGTGCGCCGCTTTGAACGGCAGGAGATCCAAAATACGTTGTTGCTGTACGGACGGGATATGGAGGGGAAGCAAAAAGCGGCAAAGGAACTCGGAATTTCGCTGGCAACGTTATACAATAAAATCAAAGAATAAGACAGAAGGAGAATGAAATGCCGGAATTTCTGCAGCTTTGGGGCTTTGTGGTATTTTCTGTCTTTGCTGTAACAGAACTCACATAAAAGAGGGATCATGATTTCTAAAATTTTAGAAATTACGATCCCTTTTGTAGTATCTGCCCGGATATCGCATTACAATGATCTCAGATCAAAGAAAGCGAGGCCATAGAACATGAAAAAAATCAGAATCGGAAGCGGAGCAGGCTATGCGGGAGACCGCATTGAGCCGGCAGTGGAGCTGATGGAAAAAGGAAATCTGGACTACATTATTTTCGAGTGTCTGGCGGAACGCACCGTTGCGATCGGGCAGCAGGACAAAGAGAAAGATCCGTCGAAGGGTTACAACCAGCTGCTCGACTACCGAATGGAAAAAATTCTCCCGCTGATGGCGAAAAACAAAGTAAAAGTTATTACCAATATGGGAGCTGCCAACCCGGTATCTGCTGCAGAACGGACGTGTGAAATTGCCAGAAAACTGGGTGTCAGTGGATTGAAGATTGCCTGTGTGACCGGCGATGATATTACAGACGAACTGGATAAGTATGAAAATGAAAAAGTGCTGGAGGATGGCACGCTGTTAAAAAAGAAAAAAGATGTTCTGATTTCTGCGAACGTCTATATGGGTGCGGAGGGCATCACAAAAGCGTTGGAAGAGGGTGCCAATCTTGTCATTACCGGTCGCGTTTCCGATCCTGCACTGACGATCGGACCGCTGGTATATGAGTTCGGATGGAACATTGACGACAACCCGGATCAGATGGGACAGGCGGTTCTGGCAGGCCATCTGCTGGAGTGTGCCGGACAGGTGACAGGCGGCTATTTTGCGGATCCGGGCTACAAGGATGTGCCGGATCTGTGGAAACTTGGATTCCCGCTCATTGAGATCGACGAGACAGGCGCATTTACCGTGACAAAAGTCGAGGGAAGTGGCGGACTGGTGAGTGTGGATACCTGTAAAGAGCAGATGATCTACGAAATCCACAACCCCAAGGCTTACCTGACCCCGGATGCAACAGCGGACTTTTCAAAGGTGACGTTCCGGCAGATCGGGGAAAACCAGGTTCGCGCCGAGCATGCGACAACGCATGGAAGACCGGAAACTTTGAAAGTGAGTGTCGGCTACAAGGACTGCTTCATCGGTGAGGGTGAAATTTCCTACGGCGGAAGCAACTGTATGGCACGGGCGGAGCTGGCGGCGGAGATTCTGGAGAAGCGGATTGAACTGACAGGCATCGAGCTGGAAGAGTACCGTACTGATTTTATCGGATGCAATTCCCTGTATCGTGATGCAATTTCCAAGGAGATCGGAAGTGGAACTCCGTGTGAAGTGCGTCTCCGCGCCGCAGGCAGAACGAAAGACCGGAAAAATGCCGTTCTGCTGGCAAACGAGGTGGAGGCTCTCTATACCAACGGTCCCGCAGGAGGCGGCGGAGCGGTGAAACGGGTGTCCGAGATTGTCTCGGTCTGCTCAATTTTTGTGCCGCGCGATGCAGTAGAAGCAAAAGTTACATTCCGGGAGGTATAAGGCGATGAAATTAAAAGAGATTGCACATGCAAGAACAGGCGATAAAGGCGAGATCTCCAATATTTCGGTGATCCCATATGATGAGAACAATTATGAAATGCTGAAAGAAAAAGTAACAGAAGCACGCGTAGCAGAATACTTCCGCGAAATCTGCCACGGAAAAGTAACCCGCTACGAACTGGACGGAATCCATGCGCTGAACTTTGTCCTCGACAAGACACTCGGCGGCGGTGTCACAAGATCGCTGGCGCTGGACAAACATGGAAAGACACTCGGCATGGCACTGCTGGAAATGGAGGTTTAGGGCAATGGCAGAAGATTTTATGACGGCTGCGGTAAAACGCGTGGAGGAACAGTTTGCGAAAAGCGGCGTTTCCGAAAGCTGTGCAGCATTTGAAAGAAAAGACAGCCAGATCGAGATGCGCGATGGTGTGAAGCTGCATACAATCTATTATTTTCCAAGGGAAGGCGGATCAGGAGAAAACAAGAAATATCCCGTCATCCTGACTCGTACCTGCTATCCGGGCAACGACCGTATTCACCGTGCCTACGGTGAGGGACTGGCGCGCAGAGGCTATGTGTATGTCTACCAGTATTGCCGCGGCAGAGAGCAGTCGGAAGGAAAATGGGAGCCAAACATCAATGAGCGAAACGATGGCATTGACACCATGGATTACCTTGTGGAGCAGCCATGGTGCGAAATCTTAGGCTACTGGGGCCATTCCTACACAAGCATGACCGGCTGGGCGTTCGCTGATGCCGCGGAGGGGAAAGTTGCCGCAATGTTTCTGGAGGACTATGGAACGGACCGTTTTGTATCAGCCTACGAGAAGGGCTGCTTCCGCCACGATATCCTGACCGCATGGTCGATGGAAAATGCGGAAAAACCAGTGAATGCTGACTATCGTGAAAGCTGCCGTTATCTGCCGCAGATTGAAGTGGACGAGGCGCTGTGGGGACAGCGTGTTCCGTCCTACCGCGAATACATCACAAGCCCGAGCCCGGATGCGGCACTCTGGCAGACGG
>OHFL01000997.1_pt1 | contig 14932 bp, 15 predicted proteins | sample 1567491 | NCBI WGS metagenome assembly OHFL01 (sample SAMEA3879539, study PRJEB24766) | human gut metagenome | biome: human-associated habitat; feature: feces | place: USA | collected 1985/1987 | reverse complement strand
ACTTGAAGTACTAACTGTTGGGAACTCAAAATCATTAATATTCTTGATTACCTCTTGAATATCTTTGAATTGATCGTTGAAAGAACTGCTATCAATGCTCATTCCTTGCACTTTTGAAATTGATTCTCCAATAGTAACAAGTTTCTTTAGAATCCTAGTAATATTCCAAGTCTCCATGTTTTTCCATAAAGACTCAGAACTTTTAATAACTTGACTCCACCAAGAAGAATATGTTCCTCCGCCTTCAAACATATCTATGACATCCATAATTCCTTGGATTTTCTTTTTAAGTCCTTTTGTGTTTGAAGGAACATTCTTATCGACTTCTTGCATAGCCTTAGCACAAGCAATCAACGTACCAGCTAGTCCTGTTGTTGTTATCATTCCTAACACTTGGGCCAATGTAGTGATTCCACCCGTTAGGACACCAGCACCACCTTGAATACCTGTAATAAGTGTCATAGAGCCTATACATTCAAATAAACCTAATAACTTATCGTTGAATGTGTCGAATCCATCAGGCATAGTCTTATCTAGCTCTTGCATAGCTTTAGCAAACAACCATAAAGCTCCGCCTTGGCCAATCATCATTGCTAATCCTGTTAAGGCATTGTTCATCTCTAATGCTTTTGAAACTCCTGCATTAATCGTATTAGCTCCCATCATCAATCCCATTACAGAGAATAGATTTGTTAATCGCATAGGCAATGTAGTAATGTCATTTGGAACATTCTTTTCAATTTCCTTTATAGCTTTGCAATAAAGAATAATTGTTCCTGCCCCACCAGCTATGATAGCTAATGAAGATAATTTATTTTTAAATCCTTCTGCATCAAAGGTTTTCGGAGTACCTGCCGCAGTAGCAATCTCATCTGAACTCTTGAATACATCTTTAATAGAACTGAATTTACTTCCTAGTTTTCCTAGGAAAGGAATATTGAAACTTTTTCCTTTGAATTTTGAAGAAATGTTTAATAAATCTCCTAAAAGACTAATTCCACCACTTCCAAGTTTCATTAGTTTACCAGCATACTTTAATCCAATTCCAATTTGGATATAATCTGAAACAAAACGTCCTAATCCTTTAGAAAAGCTTCCATCTCCCATATCAGTGATTTTTTCTTTTGCAAAATCATAGAAATCGCCAAGAATAGGCTTGAAGAAATCAATTACACCTTGGAAATCTCCTAATCCTTCTTTAAAACCACCAACAAAATCTTTGAAACTGAATGTTTTTAAAACGCTCCATAATTCAGTAAACTTTGTTTTAATGAAGTCTATACCTTCGCCAATCTCTTTTTTATGACCTCTAATGAAGTTTGCACCTATATCTCCTAAGCCTTCAACTTTTTGAGAAAGTTTGTAGATATTTCCATAGATTGTAGCACCTGTTAATTCCGTCGAAACCTCATCTAATGCACCTAACCACTTTTCTTCGGCTTTACTGAATCTCTTATGGATTAAGTCAAAAGCATTACCAATTGTGGCTACAGATGATTTAACCATAGTTGCCAACGAATTTAGGCCACCACCGCCTTTTTCATCCAACTCAATTAAGGCATCCTCAAATTGTTGTAATGAAATAGTTGGATTTGACCCTGTAAATGCATCCCTAAACTCTGCGAATGACATATTAAATTTCTTTGCAATAGCAGTTAAGGCTGGTGTCATGCCTGCATCTTCCATTGATCTCAATGTACGAGCATCCATTTTAGAACCCATGATTTGAGAATACTGAGTAACCGCATTGTTTACTCCCTCAGAATCTCCACCAAATGTCAAAATGGAATCATTAATTGCCGAGAATAGCTTTTGAGACCTATCTAAATCATGATTGATTGAAGTAAATCTCGTAACATGGCTTAGAGCGTCATCTAAAGTGGTTGGTAGGCCCAAAATGCTTTCATCTAGGTTATCAATCATCTTTTGGATTTTCGTTGTAGAATCGTCTACATCACCTACTACAGTGGACAACGTTCTTTTCGCAACTTTGATTGTATCGTATCTTTTAACACCGTTTGAAAATGCATCACCTATTGCGCTTTGTGCACTTGAAACCAGTCTATACAAGCTAGAATATCCAACACCTTGTACTAAGAATCGTCCAATATCTCCTATTGGATTGTTTTGGAAATTCTTAGCGATATTCAACATACTAGAGCCTAGATTTGACATTTTATTACCAACGTCAAATGTAATCTTACTAGCAGTTTTCAAGGCTTTAGCAGCTTGTTGAAGATTGTTTAGTTTATTCAAGCTATCTTGATAGCCGATAACTTGTGACTCAATATCCGCTTTTGTGTTTCTTACATCATTCTCTTTTTCAATGGTTTCGTCTAGCTTCTTATTTGTATCTTCTAACTTAGAAGAATCTGCTTCTAATTTTATTTTTTCTTTGTCTAAATCTGCGATTGAATCATCAATCTCATCAACCAATTTTTGAGCATCATTTAATTCACTGATGTTCGTTTCAATCTTAATTTTTTCTTTGTTAAGATTGTTAATTTTCTTTTGAACTTCATCAATTTCAATACCAACCTCTCGCATATCGTATTTGAGAGCTTCACGTGCACTGTATAGGTCTTTAAGCTTGTCACTTTTATCGTTTTCACCTAGTGTCATGTCGTTAATGACATCATGAATTTCGTTGGCATTTGCTTTTAAATCAATATCAATAGAAAGTTTTTTATTACTCAAGGCTAATAGCTCTTTTTTAAGTTCACTAATATCATCTTTAACATCCAATAATTGATTCTTGAAATTAGCTAGATTATCTAAATCAACTTTTAAAGAAAGTTTTTGTCTTTCCAAAGCTTCCTTTTCTTTTTTGATTTCTTCTAATCTTGCCTTAATTCTTTCTAATTCATTAGTGCTAGCATCAAATTTGAGCTTTGCCTTTTCAATATCTTTTAACTCTTTTTCAAGTTGTTTTATCTTTGCTTCGGCATCCTTAATGTCAAGGACTAACCTAGCACCGACTTCACGTACTGACATCTTCGGACTCCTTCGCTAAATCTGTTTTCTGCATGAAATGAACCGCATATCTGTCAATCTGAGGTATTTTCTTTTTAGAATTTTTATTTGCCTCGTTAATTTCATTCCATGTTTTATCGCTTTGTAGATTTGCGTAGTACCCAAAGGCTACAACTAATTCAGAAACACCCCAATGGTCTAATATCTCATTGGGGCGTATTTTTAGAATTTTACCGACATAATGAGCCATGGTTGAATAAAGATTTAGTTCTGCAACATAAGACTTTGCTTTTTTTACTGAATCCTTTTTATCATCCCCCTTATCAATTATTTGATAAAAACTGTTTCTACCTCATTGAATAATTCAGGATATTTGATAATTAGGCTAATCATGCAAGTTAAAACTGAATATTGCATCATGTGATCTTCATAAAATTCATCTAATCCTAAGAAAATTGCAACAACTTTATAAAGTCCATCAACTAAATTTGTAGAGGATTGAGCGTATAAATGGAAAATCTGTTCGTTTGCTTCATTCATATACGCTTCATAAATCTGAACCATAGTCTTGTTCACTTCTTCATCATCTGCATCTGTTGTAACGATTCCATCTTTTCCTTCAATGAATTTGTGACCATAGTATTCCTCGATTTCTTGGAATTTTTCTTTATATGGGTCTAGGATTTGTTCTGCATCCAATAGCAATGGTTTTACTTCGATTAAAGCTTCTACCATCTTCATATCTTGTCTAGGAGATAATGTTAGATTTTCAAACTTCTTATCAAACATAACGTATTGCCCTACTCTTTTAGCGTTCTCAGGAACATCAATTTTATGTTCTTCGATTTCCTTTTCAGTGAATCTAAAATTCACTTCAATATCAATTGTTTTAACATCTGTCTTATTTGCATCACCAACAACTGCAATTTCACCACCATTGCCATAGACTGCGTGAGGAGTATCATCCTCACGAGCTACTTTTAACTTTTCAATCATGGCATTTAACTGTGTTGGTTCTAAAATCTTTTGTTCTTCCATCTCATTTGCCTCTCAATTTCTATAAATTAGCGTTAGCTTTGTTTACTACATAAACTTCATACCAGTTTCCACGAGTATCTTTCTTGAACGCTAAACTAAATTCAAACGCTCCGTCATCAGGGATACCCATTGGGAATGAAGTAATTTTTGCATTGTGGTAAGTAAATACTTCCGCAGTTCCATCACTTCTATAACGAGTGATTGTAACTTTCGCTCTCTTATTCTTTAAGCTATCGTTGTTTGCTACATAGTGTTGCAATACATCAACAGTCATTGGATAAGAGATTTTCAATGTTTTACCTACTAAGTTTTTGTTGAAGTAAATCTTTGAACCTTCAATATCTAAACTTGGATTGATTTTACTGTTCAATACTTGGTATTGAGACTCATCTAAGTTAGCCAACAATGGAGTGTTGATTCGGTTCAATGTAGAATCTGTGATATTGCATTGGTCACTCAATGCTGCATAGATAAATCCACATTCTTCAACAAAGTGGTCTGCAATATGAATTGAACCATATTCAGGATGTTCTTTATCTGCTTCAATAACTACTTCCTGAGTACGCATCATAAAGCCTTGAGACTTATTTCCCTTGCCAATGAATGGGTTCATAGTTAAGTAGTTAGATGTTAATTGAGTACCTGTAAATGAACGCTCAATAGAAGCAGAATCATCATCATAAGAATCATCAAAGCAACTTGTATCTACAGGGTCTACAGTATCGTCACCATCAAATCCTGATAAGCAGCTTACTTTAATATCGTTATTAGAATCCAAGTCTGCAAATTCTTCAAAGAAAGAAATTGAAGAAATACCAACCAAGATACTATCTGCTGATTTATCTGTTAATGCTACTTCAATGCTTAAACGGACACCTGATGTACTTGCTTCCCATCCTTTACCACTTGTTTTTGTTGGAACAGTAGATAGGTCAATCTGTACAGGGTAGAATCCTTCTTTATCTGCTTTTAAAGTAGTTGTGTATTCATCTGTGTTAGTCATTTCATGATCTAAAACATCTGAAATCTTAGTTGTGATTGTGTAAGTACCTGCTTGAGGAACATTTACATAGTAGTAAACAACACCTGCCGCAAAGTCTAATGCATTTTTCAATGCTTTAAATACTGCACCACTTGTGTGTACTTTGTTTCCGTCTGCACCTTCTGCATCCGTTTCTTTAGAAGTTATGAACAATGTACCTGTATTCTTACATCCAAATGATTCACAAACGTTGATTAAATCAGGTGCAATAGTACGTGATGTATAAGCACTAGCAGTACCTGTAATCTTTTCAAATTTACGAGTATTGATTTTTAAACAAGCATCAATATCACTCATGATAGTAATATCAATTTCTTGAGTTTTATTTAATTTAGAGACTTAATTTGTCACTAATAATTTTGTTAATGTTACAGTTAGACATTACTTTTGCCCTCCCATTGTAGCTTTTAGTACACGCTCCATAGCACGCTCTGCTTTAGCACCGCCTAATTGATTTAAAGCGTTTAGTTTGCGTGAAACAAATGCTTGAACATCTACTTTCTGTTCAGGAGTCTTTTTAGCTTTTACAACTTTTTCTTCCATTTTTAATCTCCTTTATTTAACTTTTGCATCAAATCTAGATACCGCTCTAGCAACAAAATCATTTGCCTTTCTAGGTGGCATCTTAATTTTGTGTGCAAAGTGTTTCTTTCCCATTTCATCTACCCAAACGAACGGCCTTCCGTTTTTACGTACTAATGTATAAACTCGTTTAGTTCCATTCTGTACCATTGGGGAGTAATCAACGTGAGAAGGGTTTCTAGAATCTTTTTCTAGTTTGTCTGCATCTACACCGATTAGATATTCGGTATTAGATACTTTTTCTTTCGTGATCGAATCCTTTAAAGCACCTGGCCTATATTCATTCCATGGCATACTTGTCATTTCTTGAGCATAGAATCTACTCCCTCTTGGAGCTTCATCTCGCATAGTTTCTTCTAATTCACTAGCCAATCCTTCAAAATCTTCTTCACACGCTTCTATAACATCTTCTAAGAGGCCTTTTAGCATTTCCTACACCTCGATAAAGGGGTAATAAAGTTTGCCTCCATAGACGTATTTAAAGCCTTTTAGGAATACACCATCTTCATACGATACTTCCTCAACTTTGTTCATAAGGAAGATTTTTACTAGGCCACTCGGCAAACACATACGTTTTGAATACTCATAAGATGTGTTTGATTTGGCTTTCGCACCGCATACGGGGCATCCATTTTTCTTTGTGGAACTTTTCATTCCAATATATTTGATTCTCACACAACATCACCAACCCATATGTCTTTTGAATTACATACTGATAAGATACCTAACTGCTCTGAATACGCTTTTGTGATATGTTCACGAACATACACACTAATTGAAATCTGAGCATCAGAATTTTCTTCTGAAATAAGAACATCACTACCATCTGTTTCTTCACACGTGCTACAACCGCATTCACATCTGTTCATTGCGATAACAAATTGTAGGAAGTCGCAGAATACAGGCAATAGACATTCTGGTATCGTTTCATATCCAGCTACATAACTGACAACGATTTTAGATAATTCATCACATCCACAATTGCACACATCTTTGTAGTCGATATTAGATAAATCAACGTACACGATACTGTCGTATGGGTTATAAGAAAAATCTTTATCAACTTCTAATTTGTGAGTAGTAAATGTAATTCTTTCTCTAGTGATAACAGATACTTCAATCGTTGTTGGGTCAATCATTGGATAGAATAGCGGTATACGTACAATTCCTGAATCGCAACCACATTTCTTAAATTCACCAACATCAAAGACTTCCTCTCTTTGAGATGAGAGGAAAGTCTCACAAGGATGATTTTTCCAACAAGTGATGGTACTAATTAAATCAATTAGTTCTCCAACATTCTTTTCAAGCTTATCTGCTTCTAAATCGCTTTCCTTTATGCACGAACAATAGTTTTTCAATTGTTCGATAATTTTTTCGTACATTATTCACCAATGTTGATTGGTACGATAGTTGTTGGTTTTAATACAAGGTCTAATCCGTTTAATGTATCTCCTAATGTAGCTGCTGACATTGGAATACCTTGGATAACCATTAATCTGTTTGCGTCTGTTCCAAATGCACATCCAAAGTTGTAGTAGTAATCACATTGAGTACCACATCCTTCAGATGGAGTATCTGTAGCACCGAATGTATGACGTTGGAATTTTTCAGATGGTTGGAAAGTAGTTCCCATTACCAAACCTACTGTATTTCCTTCTAATACCCATACATCACCTGTACCTTTTGTAATATCACATGGAACTAATTTATCTGCGATAAATCCATGTCCTTTAAATGCGACTTCTCCAGTTTCTTTGTTACGAGTCCATCCATCAGGATATTCTCCGTTGAATTTACCTGGAACGATAACAGATTTAATACCTTCAAGTACTAATGGGTGACAAGCGAATTTATAATCGCCATCTCCTAATGCTGCTAAACGTAATGCAACTGAATCAAATGCAGATAATACGTTTGTACCTACGATTTTGATAACTGCTTTATCTTCCATTACTTCCAATAATCCATGGAATGGTTTCAATGTAGCAGTACCTGTAGCCGTTGTTCCTAAGATTACGTTAATAGCAGTGAAGTATGCCATTGAAATTAAATCCATACGTTTCTGAGCTTCTTTAATAGTTTCTCCTTCACGTTGGAAATAGCAAACCATGTCATTAGCTTTGATTTTACGTGTTTCATTTACTAAGCTATCCATAATAGGCTCGCAACTCTTTAAACACAATAATGCTAATGGTGCATTGCTACCGCATTTAGCTAAATCTAATGGAACCCAGCAACATTCACCTTGTGTTGATTTAGGTTCTGTTGTTCCGTATGTGAATGGCAACTGAATATAGAATTTGCCATCTTCTTTTTTTGTAACGCTCCATGCTCCTCGGTTCATAGCACCTTGCATCTTACGTGAAGCTGGTGTGTTCATTAACCAAGAAACTAATGGGAACACGTTTTGGAATGGATTGGCTGGTGAGTTATCTGAATAATCAGTACAGATACCAACTGTTCCTGCATTTGATTTAGAAGCATTTGCTGCTAAATTCTGTCTTGCTTTCTCATAATCAATATAAGCTCTTGAGAATGATGTTAAATCCTCGATATTAGAACTTAGACGTTCTACCATTCCTGGTGTAACTGCCATTTTTTCTAATAATGTGTTATCAGGATTTGTAAATAATAAATCTAACATGGTTTACCTCCTATCCCCACATATCTCCGCTAACTTTAGAAGTTGAAGTTAATTTTTCTTCTTTCTTTTCTTTATCGTTAGCTTGTCCTGAGATCAAACTAGACAATCTGTCTAATGTGCTTTCTGCTTTCTTTTCAAATTCTGTTTTTTCTTTCTTAGAACTTTTTAATTTTTCTTTTAATTCTGCATTTTTTGTTTCTAATGTTTCAACTTTTACACTTAAAGTTTCAAAAGCATCCATGAATTTGTTGATTTTTTCCATGTCGTCCTTAGACATCTCAACAGTTTCCAAAGTTTCTTCGCCTTTTTTAGCTTCTTCTTCGTTTTCTGCTTCATCTGTCTTGCTTTCAGGTGCTTTTTCTTCTTTAGAAGGTTCTTTTTTTTCTTTTTCTTCTTTAGAAGGTTCTTTTTTTTCTTTTTCTTCCTCTTTGTTTTCTAAAGCTTCATTCTTCTTTTCTTCTTTATTTTCAGAACTCAACTTTAAAATCTTTTCCCATAGGTTCATTTCTGAGTCTCCTTTACTGTTTAAATTTTCGCCTGTACTGTTTACATTGGCTGGATTTGCAACAACTGAGAAACCAGCAATCTCGATTTCGTTGTAGAATGGTGCATTAAATTTAAATGACGATTCAAGATCGAGTGTCCCTCTCAGTTCTGCACTAATACTCAATGGTATTTCTTGTTTCAATAAATCTTGCACTATGTGCAATTCCCTATTTAGTTTGACGTTTACATCAAGACCTTTTCTTCCATCCCCAATATCGACAACTGTTAAATCATCTTTAGTCCATGTACCTAAGTTTAAAGGGAGTGATGTAATGTCAATGTGAGCTAAGTTGATATATCCTACATAATCAGAACTCAAGCTATCGTAGAATGCTTGTACTGCCCCTTTTTTGATGTATAGACGAATACCATCTCCACCCTCATATGTTATTGCCCCCTCGTCAATAAGACGTGTAGGTTTGTTTTCTACGTACCCTGATGATAGGTTCACACTGACATAATGGTTTTCTTTATCTACGCTAGATAAAGTGATTGCATTGTCATAAAATGCTTTTCCTTTTTTTCTGCGATCAAGGCTATCTTTAATGCTTGCTACATATGTTGGAACTCTTTTCTTTTGTGACATTATTTCTTAGTCTCCGTTTCTACTACGATTACGGGCTTATAGAATAATTTCTGAATCCTTCCACCACATGAATTACATTTCTTGACTTCGTATGGAATCTTTGCTCCTTTTAATATTTCTTCCATTGTGGAATCATATCTTTTTTGAATAGTTTTGTTTCTAAGTGCTTCTAACAAAACTTTATCTTCGGGAATCTTGTATTTCTTCTTAGGCTCAAGAACTACATATCCGTATAGCAAAGTACCGCTATCTAATTTTGAATAAACGTCAATTTGCGTTTTTTCTTCGATAACATCAAGAAGTTTCAAATACTGTTTTGCGTTCTTTGCTGCTTCTTCCAATGCGAACTCATGTCTACCATTTTGCTTTAAGAAAGTATTTCTTTCTTCTAGGGAATCGAACCAAGTAACACCGTTAATAGTTTGTACGTTGTTTTGCATGGTATCTCCTTCTAAGCATCATGGCATTGATCGTCTGTATACTTTGTTTTTGTTTGTTCTGAGCGTTCTACTTTTGCTACATTGCAGAATAAGAATGAAGTATAAGTTGTTACTGTTTTTTGATTAGGTGTTTCACCTGTTGTCGTAATAACTGGCCATTCAAATCCAATAGCTCCGTCTTGGTCATTCAATTTGTTATGCCAAGCAGTGTTAAAAGCAGTTGCATCTTTTCCTGTTAAAGTGATAGGGTCTCCGTACCCTTCTTTAAAAGTGATTTTTACAGTGAAACTACGTTTAATTGACATTTATGTATCTCCTTTCGTTAATTTGCATATAAAAAGGCAATGCAAAAATCTATATAAACAGTGAAAACTGTTTATACCTTTTGTTTATTTCCAAATATTGCCTTGTTTTTTTCTACTTTTTACTTCTAATTAAAACTCTAATGTATCTTCTACTTGTTTTGCTGGGTTATTACCAATCAATTTAAGAATCTTGACCATTGATTCTTTGTTCAATTTGCCTTTGAACTCGTTGATAAAGTCTGCATCTGAAATATTTCTTTGACCAATTAAGAATAAATCAGCATTTCCTTTTGAATCTTTCTTAGCTCCAATCTGATATACATGAATTGTTGTTGTATATACACGTCCACTTGCCTGTTCTTTACAAGCTCTGTAGTCTGTTACGACTTCGTAATATACATCTTTAACAGTTTCTTCCTTCTTTGTTTTTTCATTGAGACTAGTTTTTACGATTTCTACTTTTCTATATCTGTTCTCAAAGAAAGAAGTTGGAACCGCGATTGCACTGGCTTTTGTTTCCAAATACCCTAATCCATCAGGTCGCATAGGTCTTTCACCAAATTCAACCTCTTTACCTTGGATTTTCTCTTTTACCAATCCAATTTTGTTGATTCTCTGTGCATCTTCAAATGAATATAACGGAGTTCCATTCAAACTTCCTAGGGGTGTTACCTCATTTTCAGATAAGATACTTTTTAAAATATCCATTTCCATTTTATTTTCTCCTCTCGCTATAGCGTTTTCTCGATAGAATCCATCATTCTAGTAACTGATTCCATCATGTAATTCTTTGTGCTCTTGTCTAACGCTTCTGCTCCGTTGACAATAGCACCTACGATTTGAGTAACTGACAAGGCTAATTTATATGTCTTTGCAGACTTGTCTTGTTGTTCTTTCAATTCGTATTTATCAAAATAAACCTTTGGTACACCTAATTTCTCACTTAACATAGGAGAAATCTGAGTGGCGAACCTTTCTCGCATTGGTACGATTGTATTTGTCATGGCATTATCTATGATTCTTTCCATAGATACGTTTCCTGATACATCCCCTAAACCAATCAATTCAGGAGTAAGACCGAAACACTGACAAATAATAGAACCTTCCTTCATTTGAAGGTATTCTAAGAACTCCGTACCTTTTGTAACACGAGGCAAGTGATCCATCTTTTCAAAAATAGAACTTGCAAGGATTACATTGTCTGATTTTGAATTTCTGATTTCCTGACCTAAACGTTTAGCTTCAATTCTTGCTTTGTCGGCTCTGTCTGCTTTAGAACTTGATGATTCGTCTAAAACTTGGGAAGCCGATAAATCAATCGTATCTCCTTTGGCAAATCCATCTTTCAGCCAAAAAATCAAACGTCCAGGGCCATCATACTGAATATCGTAATTCAAACGCTCGTAAACCGTACCTAATAGCTTTAGGCGTTGTTTGTCACGCAATAAACAAGATAATCCGTTCTCATGGTCTGTTCCGTTTCTTAAATTGCAGAAATTATCAGGGATTTCTACAATGATTGTTCCGTCTTTTGACATTAATTTGCCTGTTTTAAGGAATAACGCTTCGTCAAAGTCGATTTCCTTTGTTCCTAATGAGATAGGTTCTTTATCGTCTGCCGACATAGCATAACAGATAGGAACTCTAAAGCCTTTATATTCATCATCTTCACGCATGATAGAAACATAGTTGCGATAATTCTCTGTAACAATCCCCTTATCTTCGTCTAGCCAACGAATACCACACTTTCCGTACAATAAAGACTGCATAATAGCATTTTGAAGTACAGAATAGTTCGTAACACCTTGTACATTGTTCCTATAAAGGAATGGCATAAGAACATTCTTGTCTAAATTCTCATCACCCGTTGTGATGCCGTTTGAGAATATAAAGTCAATAACCTTGCCGATAACATATGGTAGTGTTGGTAGATTGTCTATCATCCAATCAATCTCATCAAGCTGATTCTTAAAGTTTGTCTTTATAAATCCGTTGATGCAATCTGAATTGCAGTTCAACATAGCTTCTATTACCTTTTCGGCTTCGGTTTCTGCATTAGAACTGTGAATATTGTGCGAAATGTTAGGTGACACATATGTATTGGATGCTAGTTTAACTCTATCCTTTTGTCTTTTCTTTGTTCTTCGACTCAAATTAGCACCTCCTAATCGTTCTCTGCATACGCAAGTATTTCACTGCTTAGATTATACATTAAACAACTGCGGACAGAAAGTACTGAGGAATCTAGGGCATCAGGAGAGTGTCCTAAGCGTTGTTTTATCTCTTCTTTAGGAATAATGGCTATCTTCTTATTATTCTTCGATACAGTCCTTGTAGCAAGCAATTCAGGCTTTAATCTTTTTGCGACTTCCGTTGTGAAAGTCAATTTCTTACTGTCCATTAGCTGCTGAAAGTCTAAATACATTTCCGCTCTTAAATTAAATGCATAAACCGCACTGTAATGTCTTGCCTTGATACGTGTTTTTGTTGGCCCTCCTTGGAAATTGACACCCTCAAGGATAAATCCTAGCTTATCTGAGTATTTTGACAACCCTTCGGTCAACCAAGTACCGAAACCAACGTCAACACAAACATATTTGATGTTTAATGTCTCGATAATCTTAACAATCTTGGTAATAATCTTCTCAGATGTAACTCCTTGAACCCAAACACCCTCTTTTAGATTGTAAATTGTCTCGATTTTACAGTTCCCGTATCTATTTTGGGAGCATAAAGCAACATCTATACCATCCTTACCTGTATAAGCCGAGTCAATGCCTAGGAAAAAACGCTTTTTATAAGAATTATCAGCTTTATCATCATCTAAAGTCATGGTTTTGAACATACTTTCGTCTGAAAATTCCTCTAATTCGCATACTAAATAACGTTGGCAAGTACTTCTATTCTTGTAAAAATGAGAATTTAGAATCTGAGAAGCACTTTTCATACGATCTTCTTCGTATGCAGTACGTACATCCATCCAAACAACTAATGTTCCTTCTGGGTATTTGTCGTTTGTCATGCAATCGTAGAACTCACCTCGTTTGTGGGGGTTGGAAATAGCAATCTCAAGCTCTTTTGAACCGTCAACACTTGAAAATTCTCTTCGTCCTATCTCGGCATACGCATCTTCACTGACTTGGGCTGCTTCGTCAATAATATAATCTCCACCCTTACCGATAGCGTTGTTGTTTTTCTTCGGGTCTACACTGTTTCCACCTAATGTAACGATTTCTACACATCCTCCACCCTTGAAGGAAATCTTAGTCTTGGAAGTAGAAGTCTGTAATTTTTCAATCTTGTTTCCTGAGTCTAATACAGAACTCTGAATAGACTCGTCTGCATTTTGTAAATGTCCGATAACTTTGGACATGATAATAGTAGCGGTTTCTCCTGTTGCGGCCGCAATTCGTACTTGATGTCCTTTGTAAGCACGATAAATAGCAATCATACCTAAAGTCCAGCTTTTCCCATACTGAGAAGTAGTGATTGCATAGATTGTATCGTATCCCTCTACAACTGCACCGAACAACATAGCTTGTGTAAAGTGAAGATTGACTTGAAAATATGTCAAAGCCTCTCTTGCACCGATAACCGCAAGCCTAAAAGCCTCTTGTCTAGAAATATTTAATCGTTTGTAATGTTCGGGGATATACCCTCTCGTCCAATTCTTCAATTTATACTTGGGGGTAGCTCCCTTCAACAACCTAACAACTTCTTCTTGGCTCTTATTTATAGCTTTAGCCTCTTTTAAGTCCTCTACATCCTTAAAATACTGTTCCGTAACACTAAGAGTCTGTTTCTTCACTGTTATCGTCCTCCTCGTGTTCTATTACCTCGGCATCTAAAAACTCACTTCCCATGTTGATTCCTAATATATCGTTGATTCTTTCCTCTGCAATCGCTCTTTTCTGTTCAACTGTAATATTATTTACACTTCCAACATTTAAAATATTGCTCTTTCCAATGCCATCCATTCTATTTAGCTCTTTTAAGCAGCCTAATCTGTCTTTCATGTCCTTTTCTTCGTCTTGAATGTTATCGCTAAGCCATTGTCTACGTTGCTCTACTGTCATAACACTCCTTTGGTCTCTCTTTTTTACCCTCTCATGTATGACATTCCTAAATAAAGGACTGTTTAATATCTTATATCCCTTGTTATAAGCACTCTTATCGCTTAAATCAGGACGAATCTTTTGCATGGACTTCGTAATATTCCCACTCTTTGAATACTCGTCAAAGAATCTCTTAGCTTCATCCTCACGCTTTAATTCTGAAACACTCTTTGCCCTTGGCATACTCTCATCCTCTCTTTCTCTACCTCACTACATTATAAATGATTTTATTGAGGACGTTTTTACCCCTCGTCTACCCCTCACTTACTACTCGCTTACCCCTCGCAAAAATACATGAACTCATTTTTTTCAAAACGTAAATTTTCGTTTTCTGAAAAGTTTTATCTAAAAAAGGGGGCGGTTTGTGTTAGCAATTGTTTGTGTTAGCACTCTGTTGTGTATAGTGCTAGGTGTAAAAAATGTGGTTTGGTCGAGAGGGAAGGCATGGGGTGTGTAGGGTCGCTTTTTCCTGTTGCGTTTTTCAAACCATGACCGCAAACGCATATATATTTATGTATTCATTCCATAAACAATTTAAAATCATGCAAAGAGTTATAAACACTTTCAGCAACTTAAGAAGAAAAAGACAAGAAGAAAAAAAGACAATAAAAAAGCTAGTTAAACATTTAAAGTTTAAACTAGCATAATAGAATTATAA
>OHFL01000994.1_pt1 | contig 15027 bp, 9 predicted proteins | sample 1567491 | NCBI WGS metagenome assembly OHFL01 (sample SAMEA3879539, study PRJEB24766) | human gut metagenome | biome: human-associated habitat; feature: feces | place: USA | collected 1985/1987 | reverse complement strand
CTCAGACCTGCGGTGCGCCGCAAGCCGTGCTTTTGCACGGCAAAATCCGCTTCAGGCGGATTTTAAGTCTGAGGTTATTATACCACACTTCCCCCACACCCGCAACTTTATCTCCTTTATTTTTAATGAATAGCCGGGGATTTTTTGAGTTATCATATTTACGGGCGAATTTAACAGCGTTTAAAAACAACTAAAAACAGTGTGAAATATATGTAACCTAACGTAAACTAATTTTAGTTAAACGAATTTGTAAGTGTGAAAACGGGTTACACTGATACTTACTTAATAAAATTGTGTAACACTGTTAAGTTAGTGTGAATTTTGTTTTTAATGCACATAATAAGCAATTATTATTTATGTGTTTTAGCTGAATTTCCTATAGCCGTATTGACTTTTAGCTAAAACGTTGTATAATCTTAAGTGAATTAAGCAAGCGGAAACAGCTTAATAAACATAAGCTAAATTCATTAACTATCAACTAAGGACCAGTGGCTAAGCACTGTCCGACCAGAAAGGAAATTATCACATGAAAGCAAAGAAGATACTCGCAGGTATCCTTGCGGCAAGCACAGCAGTTTCGCTGGCAGCCTGCAACAGTAACAATGCAACATCATCAACATCAGGCAGTACATCATCTTCATCAAAGACAGAAGATAACAGTTCTGCGACATCGGGGGAAGAATCTTCTACTACACCTTCGGGCGAAAAGATCACACTCAAGGTTCTTACTCACCGTACAGACCGTAAGGATGACGGCTCGCTCGACAAGATGACAGATGCTTTTGAAGAAAAGTACAACTGCACTGTTGAATATCAGTCATTCAAGAGTTACGCAGATGACGTTTCGACAATGATGAGCACCAAGGAATATGGCGATGTACTCATGATACCCGATACAGTTAAGCTCGCCGATCTTTCGAACTTCTTCGAGCCTCTCGGCAAGTACGATGAGCTTAAGGATAAGTACAAGTGGGCAGATCAGAAGATGTATGACGGAACAGTATACGGCCTTGCACACTTAGGCACAGTAAGCGGCGGTATCTGCTACAACAAGAAGGTATGGACAGAAGCAGGCATTACAGAAATGCCCAAGACAGCCGATGAATTTATCGCTGACTTAAAGAAGATCAAGGAAAAGTTCCCCGATGTAATTCCTTATTATACAAACTTCAAGGAAGCAAGCTGGACGGCTGCACAGTGGTCAAGCCTTGTTGTTCCTTCTTCGGGTAACCCCAACTTTGAAACAGACCTTATCGTAAACAAGGAAGACTTCTTCACAGAAGGCAAGCCCTACTACAACGTATTCAAGCTGATGTACGATATATATTCAGATCCTACTCTTATCGAGGGCGACCCGATGAGTTCTGACTGGGAAGGCTCAAAGCTTATGCTCGCTAACGGCGAAGTTGCTACAATGACAATGGGTTCATGGGCAGTTTCACAGTTCCAGCAGCTCGCTAAGGACAACGGTCTTGATCCCGAAAATATCGGTTATATGCCTGCTCCCTTCTCTAAGGACGGCAAGCAGTACGCACAGTACGCAGCAGACTACTGCATGGGCATAAACAAGAACATTGCCGACGACAAGAAGGATCTCGGCAAGAAGTATATTGAATGGTTCATCGCTGAATCCGGCTTCTCTGAGGCTGAAGGCGGTATCAATACACTTGAAGGCAGCAAGCTCCCCGATTACCTCTCAGCATTTGACGGTTGTGAATTCTTCACAGCAAATGCAGCTCCCGATGGTCTGACAGGCGTATTCAACGCTATCGATAAGGATTCTGAGGTTGGTATATGGACAGGCGACTCCGCTAACTTCAAGCTCCAGCTTGCTGAAGCAGCATTTGCAGGCAAGGGCGACGCAGGCTTTAAGGCTATCGCAGACTCCGTTAATCAGAAATGGGCAGCTACAAGAGATGCTAACGCAGAGCTTGAAGCATACATCAAGGCTAACGGCTAATTAACGCTATCGTATTTTCTTCATAGATACTCCAAACACACAAACCCGTACGGAAAGGCGTAAGTCTTTCCGTATAGGTTTTTATGGAGAAAATTAACTAATTTACAAAAATAGAAATTATTTCTTGAAAGGACAGATTTATGGCTACTCAAGGCGTTACCGCAATTCAGAAGCGTCGCACATTATGGCAGTGGCTTAAAGGCTATACAGGTCAGAAATACATGACCACAGTGCTGTTTCTGGCGATACCTGTCGCACTGCTGATACTTTTCACTATTATCCCTGCTGTTAATATGATAATATTCAGCTTCCAGCAACGTGACCAGCTTGGCGTAAATGTACAGTGGGTCGGTTTTGACAACTATAAGACGCTGTTTACCGATATGGCATATCTTTCAACGCTCATCAACAGCTTGTACTACTTTGTCGGCTCGTTTATACAGCTCGGACTTGCACTTTTCATCGCAACTCTGTTATGCTCGAAAATAAAGCTCGCAGGACTGTTCAAGGGAGTTATCTTCTTCCCTTATCTTATGAACGGCGTTGCGGTAGCGCTTATCTTCCAGAGATTCTTCAGAGGCGATGACGGCGGTACGCTCAACTCCATAATCGCACTTTTCGGAGCAGATCCTGTAAAGTGGCTGTCAAACGGTGCTATCAACAACTGGTGTCTGGTTTTTGCGTCGGTATGGCGTTATATCGGCTTTGATATTCTGATGTTCATCGGCGCTATCCAGTCTATCTCGCCCGACATTTACGAAGCGGCAGATCTTGACGGTGCAAACGCATGGCAGAAGTTCCGGCACATAATTTTCCCCGGTATCAGAACAATCATCGCATTACAGCTTATCCTTGCCATAAAGGGTGCTGCATCTGTATTTGAGATACCGTATATTATAACCGGCGGTAAGATGGGAACATCGACCTTCGTTATCAAGACGATCGAAACTGGCTTCCAGTACCAGAAGATCGGACTTGCATCCGCAATGGCTATCGTCCTGCTGTTTATAATAATAGTGATTACGATAATCCAGAAGATATTCTTTAAGGAAGAAAAGTAGGTGTAACAATGACAGACAATATCACAACAACCGAAAACTCCGGACAGACCTCTTTCAATATGGATAAATACAGGTTCAAGGAAACGCCTAAGGGTGTAAGAATACTGATAGACGTATTGAAATACGCCGTGCTTGTCATAGCCTGCCTTATAGTTATCGTGCCTCTGGTAGTCGTATTACTCGGCTCGCTGAAAAGCCACGAGGATTTTCTGACAAGCGGAGCGTTTGATCTTCCTAAGGTGGTGGAGCTTTCAAACTTCAAGACGGCTTTCCTGCAGGGTAACGTAATGAGAGGCCTTATCAATACCGCTATTATCCTTGTGTTCTCGTGTGCGGGAACGATAATCACAGGTACTATGACCGCCTTTGTTGTACAGCGTTTTACAATGGTGTTCACAAAGCTCGTAAAGAATATATTCCTTATTGCCGCACTCCTGCCGAATATCTCTATGCAGGTAACGGTATTCCAGGTAGTGCACGCACTCGGTCTTTATGACACCCTCGCCGCACCGATAATCCTTTATATCGGTACTGATATAGTTTCAATCTATATCTTCATACAGTTCCTCAATAACATATCTGTATCCCTTGACGAAAGTGCGATACTTGACGGCTGTTCATATCCGAGAGTATACCTGAGCATCATTCTCCCTATGCTCCGTCCTGCTATTGCGACCGTTCTTGTAATCAAGTTCGTAAGCATATACAACGACTTCTATACAGCAAACCTGTATATGCCCAGCGACGGACTTCAGGTCGTATCGACCGCCCTTTACAAGTTCATCGGTCCTTACGGCTCACAGTGGGAAATTATCTTCGCCGGTGTAATTATCTGTATTATACCTACTCTGATAATCTTCCTTTCGATGCAGAAGTTTATTTACAGCAACCTTGTTTCAGGCTCTGTAAAGGAATAAACGCTTCCGATTCTCCTTGCTATATATGAAAATGGCGTCACGCCGAAAAGCGTGACGCCATTTTTTGCTTGCGGGAAAGATTGTACATAAATGCAGAAAACCATAATTTTAACGGTGTGAGTTTATCCTGCCGAAAATGCAGATAAAACACCCGTTTTATTTGTAGCTGCTGCCCTTATATATATCGGGATAAATAAAATTGAATGATAATGAACGGTTTCTTTTATACGAAGCAACACATAGCTCCAACGAGAGCTTTTTAACACTTATAGATTGGTAGCACTCATTTCTCAGGAGTGCCGCCGCTACTGTCATAGCAGTTTTCTTGTCGTCATACCGTGCGGCATATTCCGGACAATATACGGTTGCTTTTGCGGAATTGATGTATTTGATTTTTCCATCCTTGCTTATAACCTCGAGTACATAAGCCATGCTCCCACCTCACTTTACAATTATCCTATAATAAAATTATAGTTTAAAGAAAGGCGCATTTCAATAACAAATCAAAAATAAAGTTGAAAAATGGGATAATATGTCAGAAATTTTGTCGAATTTATTGAAATCACTGAAATAATCCGAATTTTACTCTCAGACGGCAACATTTTTTCAATAGTGCGTCGCCTGTTATAAGCACAAATATAACTGTTGATACTGCATGGATAAGGTCAAAGGGTATGCCGGAGATGATATATGCGGTAATTGTCTGTAAGTTTATATCGGTCGTGTAGGTAAGCGCACTTGATATATTCATTATTCCGCCGTAAATAACGAGGACTGACAGGAAGGAGTAGATACAAAGGGCGAGCGTGTTGCGCTTTTTCGAGAAGATGATACCTGCGAAAAAGCCAAGAAGCCCCATTGCAAACATCTGCCACGGCGTCCACATACCCTGACCGAACAGCATATTCGATACAAGCATGGAAACCGCACCGACAAGAAAGCCTGCCTGTGCACCGAGCGCCGTTCCGCTTATGATAACGATTGCGGCAACGGGCTTGAACTGAGGGAACATAAAGAAAAGCTCCCTTCCTGCGACAGCCGCCGCAGAAAGCACGGCAAGCACCGCAATATCCTTTGCGGACGGCTTCTTTTTTTCGAAGCTGATAAAGAAAGCGGCAAGGCACTCGACAAGCACAGCAAGAATTATCAGCAGATGCTTTCTTGTGTCATTCGGAATAAAAAGTGTGCCGAGTATTACTGTGAATGGGATAAGAACGGCGGTTATAATGCCTGCGACAATATCGGACGGCGTAACTTTTTTTGCGGTTATGGGCGGCTTTGCCATTGAGTTTTTCGGAGCGACGCCGATTATAAGCATAATCATAGGAACACACAGCAACGCATATTGCAGCCAGAACGGCTCTGACGGTATCTCAAAAGGGAATATGCCGGTACCGGCTAAAAGCATAAAAACAAATCCGACACTGCCGAGCGAAAGCATTACCTTTCGGAAAACCGAGAGTTTTTTGCGTTTTTTGCGCTGCGGTACTGCTATGTCGGGCTTATCGCCTTTTATGCCGTGAAAACGTCCGGAGAGATCGCCGTAGTTTTCAGCCCTTCCTCCGAGAGAAGCTATAAGCCCTGCGACAGTGTAAACATTATTGCATACGTTTTTGGCGATTTTCGCACTGTCTGTTGTGAAGAATGAGGAATCAGCGAAGAACTGTGACGGCGGCAGAGATACGCTTATTTCACCGTCAAAAAGCAGGGCACATATATCCGCTGTTTCGGCACAGAAATCCATATCGTGACTGACGATTACTATCGTTTTCCCGTCTGCTTTAAGCTGTTTCAATAATGCCGAGAACATCTGCTTATATACTGCGTCCGCCGCCTTGGTCGGCTCATCAAGAAGAAGTATATCCGCGCCGTAGGAAATGAGCTTTGCGAGCGCCGCCTTCTGCCGTTCACCGCCGGATAAGTCAAACGGGTGACGTGACAGCAGGTGCGTAAGATTAAATGCGGAGGCTATTTCGTCGGCATTATCGGCAAATTCTTCTCTGAGCGTTTCCTTATTGAAAAGCAGGGTAGGGTCCTGCGGAAGAAAACCTATCTTTCCGCCGTTTATCGTTATTTTTCCGCTGTTTTGCTTGAGCGTACCGCAGATAAGGCTGAGCAGGGTCGATTTTCCTGCGCCGTTGCCGCCCACTATTGCGGTTATGCTCCCTTGCTTTATGTCAAGCGAAAGGTTTCTTATAATATCTCTTTTGCTGTTCTTATAGCCGAAAGACAGATTTTTAACGGATATACAGCTTTCTTCCGACAGCGTATCGTCTGCGGCGGCAGGTGATACGAGCCTGTGATTTTCGCCGTAGGACGTATACCAGTTCTTAGCGGAGGGAACGTCAAGCAGTGGAAGAACATTGCTGACAGATGCGCTTGCTCTTACACCTGCCGGCATTTCAAAAAGCATAGGGTGATTATTTTCTGACAGATGCTCTGTAAGAGAGCTTGCGTCGCCGTCGTGGCACACCTTGCCGTTGTCGAGCATAACCGCACGTTTTGCAACGGACAAAAGACCGCCGAGCTGATGCTCCGCAACAATCACGGTCATACCAAGCTCCTTGTTTATTCTCACAAGCAGAGAAATAAACTGCGTGGATGCGATAGGGTCAAGCTGTGAGAGCGGCTCGTCAAGGAGCAGTACATCGGGGTTCATAGCCATTACAGACGCTAAGTTAATTATCTGCTTCTGACCGCCCGAGAGCTTGTCGCAGTCGCAGTACAGCAAGTCCTCTATGCCGAAGAACAATGCGGTCTGGGAAACCTGCGAGCGTATTTCGTTTTGTGAAAGTCCTATGCTTTCCGCACCGAAGGCAAGCTCGTGCCAAACCTTATCGCAGACAATCTGCTCATCGGTAAACTGCGTGACAAAGCCTGCAAAATGACCGCCGAAAGAAATTTTTCCTTTTTGCGTTCCTGCATCGGCAGGCGCTTTCATAAGATTTAAAAGCGTGGATTTTCCGCTTCCCGAGCTGCCGCAGAGTATTACGAATTCTCCTTTGTTTATTTTAAGCGAAATATCGGAGAGTGCGTTCCTATCCGAGCCGGGATAGGAATATGACAGATTTGAAATATTATAAAGCTCCATTTCTTTCCCTCCGTTTAAAACGTGAATAAAGCTCGGCTGCAACAGGCGTCACACAGAGTATAAGCCAGAAAACATCCGCAGAAATATCGAAAGCTGTCAGCGTCAGGATAAATTCGGGATAGTAGAGATAATAGGCTTTACCGCTTGCAAAAAGAATAATAATTGCGGTTGTGCATATCACGGTAACAGACATTATAATAAAATCCGCAGGTGCAAATCTGAATATGCTGTAGGCTGTACGTTTTGCTGTACCGTAACCTCTGTATTTCATAGAGCGGGCGGTATATGCGCTATGCTCAAGGGTATCCGTTACAGCAACGGAGAGAACATGAACACCGCTTCTGATACGGCTTCGCAAGCCGCCCTCGTATATATCGTTTCCCACAAAACGCTGAGCTGCCGCCGCTTGCTTTGCCCGTCTTGCAAACATAGGCACTGAACGAAGCGTCATTGATAACAGCAAAGCGAGTGACGGCAGTGCTTTTCCGAGAAGATATACCGTTTTATCGCTTGTCATACACTTGTTAAGTCCGATAAACCACATAACGAGCGATATTGTCATAGCGCCTGTAAACAGCGAAAAAATAAGCGTTTCAAGTGTGATACTGTTGCCGCTGGGCAACTTTGCAAGCACGGTTATGCCTCTGTTTGAAAACAGAAGATTTATAACCGCCGCAAGCAGTGCCATAGGCAGCATTACAAAAAGCGTTCTTGCGGCGGTTTTTCCGTTCAGTAAAAAAGCAAAAACGGCAGAGCAGACAAGAGCCTCCGCCATAAAGACGGGGCTTTGCACTATTGCGGTTATCAGTATCACCGACAGAAAATACATTGCCGCTGTTACAGGGTGTGATCTTTCCATTGTTGCTCCTTAGTTTTGAAGGTCGTAGCCAAGCTCGCAGGTATAGCGGAACGCTATTTCATCGTTGTTTGCGGGCTTGTACGATGAACAGCCGTAGTTCGGGAAAACGCCGTTTACACTGTACATCCAGCCTGAGCCTTGTCCGCAGTCGAATTCATAAAGGTTGTTTATACCCTCGACATAGTATGAGCTGAACGCAGGGGTGTAGCTTGCCTCCATCTGAATACTGTTTTCGTCACAGATACGGCGGAGTATATCGTATACGCTTTCACCGCTGTTGAATCCGACCGTTCCGCTGAATATCACGGCATCGTCGGGAATGTACTTTTCAAGTCCTTTTTTCAGTTTATCCTTGTTGTTGAGTATGGTTTTGCACTCTATAACGAATGTGCAGGTATTGTCATATTTCTTTATCGGTTTGTCTGGCTTCGGGGTCGTTGATATTACAGATGAAGCGGTTGATACTGTTGTGACTTTTGAAGATGCCGGACTTGCCGAAGATGTCGGGGCGGATGTGAAAACGGGCTTTTCAGTTGGCTTTGAAATGTCTGCGGCGGTAGATGATGTTGATGCGACAGAGGTTATTGCCGTTGTTTCCGGCTTTTCGCTTTCAGGTAAGGTTTGTGAAGAAATGTCCGTAACGGTTGTTGCGGGCGTTGTCTGAGAATTGCCGTCTGTCTGAAAAGCCGTTGTTGCGACAAGGCTTTCTACGGTTGTAAACGATGATGTTTCGGGGGGAACGTATGATATACCGCTGTTTTCGGCGGCATCTTTTCCCGCAACGGCGGGAACTACCGCAATTATCACCACAGCGACAAGAGCCAGCCCAAGACCGAGTATATATTTGTATTTATCAAAAATAGCTTTCATTTTTTCTCCGTGAAATATCGGTTATGTAAAAATTGTTCCGCACCTATTTTATCATAAAAACAGGTACGGAACAAGCATTTACATAATAGTTTTACTTATTTGCGCTTTTTCTTCGAAATAAGCATAACTGCGCCTGAGATGAGAACTGCCATACCGCCTGTTACAAGTACACCTGTACCGGGATTTATGGGATCGTTTTTATCTTCGGGCTTGCCTGAGCAGTCGCCGGGCTTTACAGAATCGCCGGGCTGTGCGGGCGTATCGGGATTTTCAGGTTCTGTCGGCTCAGCCTTCGCAGACATTTCGTAAAGTGAAGAGCCGTCCTTTGAAAGCTCATAAGCTGTAAGAGCGAGTGCCGCCTGTTCGGTAGCCATGTAGTTTTCTTCGCCGCCGAGCGTGTGGCTGTAGCCGTTTTCTGTAGCGTAGCTTTCAAGTGCGTCGATAAGCGTGATGCCGTCAACGATGAATCTTGAATCTGTAAGCGGGTCGATGCCGAGAGCGGCAAGTGCGATAAGTACCTGCGAGGTGCTTTCACTGCCGTTTGCATATCTTGCGTTCTCGTCAAGAGATTCTGCGAGGAACTCAAGACCGCTGTCTATAGCTGCATTTACCTTCTCGTCAGCCGCATAGGGAGCGAGTGCCTGTATAGCCATAGCTGTAAGGTCAACGTCTGCGGTATCGCCGGCGAGCGCCCAGCCCTTGCCTGTCATATTGTCAACAATATAAGCGATAAGCTCATCGTGCGTCTTTGCGCTGTAATCTGTAGTGTCGAATGCTATAAGTGAGAATATAACCGCATTGATACCCTGCGATGTGATATAGTCCATATCGTCAAGACCGCTCAGCAGGTTATAGCCTGCGATGTTTGCGGAATTCTTTCCGAGCGAGGACAGAGCGATTATAACTCTTGCGTTCTCCGTAGGCTTTCTGTCTGAAAGTCTGTCTGAACCGTTAGCCTTTACTGCGTCGCAAAGCTCGCTGTAGTATTTTGCCGCCTTGTCAGCAGAGAGCTTTCCTGCTCTTGCGAGCGCTATTACGGACCATTCACCGCCGATAGACTGAACGGGGTAGATATTGTTATCCGCAAGAGTGCCGAGAACAGTGCTGAAGTGCTCCTTGCTCTTTGTGCCTGCCTGCTTTATCGTGTCGATAGCGGCAAATCTTTCTGTTGCCTTGTCAAGAGTATCCGAATTTGTGACCTTATCTCTTAAACGCTCGGGAACTGCCGAGTAAGCGTCCTTTGCCTTTTCAATCTTATTCTTGCTGTCAGCGGTCACCTTGCCGATTGCATCTATCGCCTTCATCGCATTGCTTATAACATCAGCCTCAGCCTTAGCGAGAGCTTCTTCTGCGGCTGTTAAGGTTTCGTAGTTTCCTACAAGCGTCTTTGCGTTATCGCTGAGCTTGTCGTAAGCCGTTCTTGCCGCTGTGATGCCGTCATAGCTGTCGAGCGTTACATCGCCTATAGCGTCAATAAGTTCTTCAACCTGCTCAGCCGCCTTTACATCATCGGGAACGAGCTTTAAGTAAGCGTATACGGGCTGTTTTTCGCCGTTCTGAACGATTATTCTGACAACCTTTATTTCAGACCGGTCAAGTGCGATTTTAGCCTCTGTGCCGGAGGCTACACGCTGATTGTTGATATAAATGTTATCATCGTCAGCGCCCGATACGGAAACGTTCACGCTTTCCTCGATGCCTGTGCTTATCTCGTAAACACCGTTATCATCGGGAGTGATTTCCTTTATTGTCTTGCCGTTTGCGTCTGTTAAGACGATTTTTCCGGGAAGCGATGTCGTGCCGACCTCTTGCTCGTTTGCAGTTGTTCTTACAACATAAGAAACCTCTGTCGATTTCTCGTTGAATACGCCTGCCCAGATGTTGCTTGCTGTTTGTATCTTTATATAGTGAACGCCGTTTTTGAATGTAACGGGGTTGCCGTTTTCATCTACCGCCCACTTTAAGTCGAAACCGTTTGATTCGGCATTTTCGCTGTATGCGTTTACATTAGTGCCTATCGTGCCGTTCTTGAAGTAGTCAACATAGCCGAACCTTGTCGTTCCTACAAAGGAAGCTGTAGAGCTGTCGCCCTGTATACTGCCCTGAACACTGGGGATAACAACGCCTCTGAGTGTGACAGTATCGCCCTTTGCAAGATCGTTCATATAATAAACGCTGGGTGAAACCCATCTGCCTGTCTGCTTTGAGCCGTCGTTTAAGTTGCCCTGATTGTCTGTCCAGCTTGTTTTACCGTCGGCTGTCTTTTTGTATGTTACTTTGTAATCGGTGATGGTTGTATCTTCGAAATGCTCACTTCCTGCGAGCGCATACCATGTTTTGCCGTCCTCAGAAACATACACCTGTCCGCTTTCAGCCGCACTTCCGCCGCTTACAAAGCTGTTGCCGTAAGCGTAGAAGTCAAGGCCGTAGGGGTTTGAGGGGTCGTCTGTTACGGGGTTTTCATAGTAATATGTGATATAACCGCCGAAGTTACCGAGCGATTTTATAGTGCCTGCGAGCGTCTGCTCGGGGCCTACACCGTAGGAAACGTTGGTGTACTGGCTGTTGACGCAAAGATAATCAACGACCTTGTCGGGTACGTCATACTTGCTTCTCTTTGTAGCCTTGACAGTATAGCTTTCTGAAAGAGTGCCGTCTGTTACCGTTACAGTAGTGTTTGCGCTCTTGGTAACAAGACTGTAAACGCCGTTTTCATCTGCTGTTGCGGCATCGTTGCCTATCTTAACTGTGCAACCGTCGGCAACCTTGAAATATACTGTGGGGAATTCTGCGTCATTTGCTATAACTATATTATAGCTGAGAAGTGACGGGTCGAATGCGGGATACATATCGCCGTGTTCGCTTTTAAGCTCGGTAAAGTGTACGTTCTTTATAGAAACGTCAGCCTTTACGAGCTTTATTTTGTAGCTTGTTATCTTGTCTGCGTCATCAAACTTGTCTGTAAGATAATCGCCGTCAGAAACCACATCTATTGATACTGTAACAGTGCCGTCCTTGCCGAAGGAATATGCGGGAGTTGTTTCGCCGCTTTTAAGCTCTGTATATTCGCCGTCAGCCTTCGCTCTGAAATGAACGTTTGCGGTTTTGCCCTTGAGAGTAAGTGCAACGCTGTCGGTGCCTCCCAAAACATAGGCTGTGTAGCTGTGGCATTCTGCATTTGTGCCGGTCGTATCGGTCACATTGCCGTTTTCGTCATTTCTGAAAACCGTTCCTTCTGCAAAGCCGTTGTACTTTGTCGCATACAGCTCCCTGCCGACGGGAACAAGCGTGATGCCGCTTGTTCCTGCGATTTCCGCAGTGTAGTCATAGGGACGTGTTATGTTGAACACATACTGCGTCTTTATGCTTTCATCGTCAATGTAGCAAAGCTCTAAAATCAGCTTAGTCAAGCCGAAAGGAATATTAGAAATGCTGTTGAAGCTGCCGGACTTTATCTCGTTTCTCTGTGCAACTCCGTTTATATCGGTGTATACCGCATAGCACTTCAGCAGGTCCTTGTTGAACTTAGTTCCGCTGTTGATATAGAAGGATGATGTGCTGTAAGACTTTATCTTTACATCATATTCGAGCTTTTCGGGGTCGAAAGCGTCATTGTCCCAGCCGTCAAGCGAGAACGCCGAAAGTGCAAAGCTGTCAAAACGTGCGGCGGGTCTTGTGCCCTCCTTTATTGTTACCTTATAAGCGCTTGCTGTTGCATCCTCGCCTACCGTAACGGTGATAACATCGCCGTCCTTTATTTCAGTAGGTTTTGTAAGGCTCAGCGTCTTGTCGCCGATCTTGCTTACCGTCTTGAATTTCTTGTTCAGTGCGGTAGGACGGAAATTGATGCTCTTTGTGCCGAAAGGAACAGTAAGAGTATAATTATAGGTCTTTGCGCTGAATTCGGGAGAAAGCGTGCCGTAATCGCTGCTTATCGCTTTAAGCGATGTATCTGTACCGCTCCAGTCATTGCCGAGGTCTGCACCCCAGTCCATAGTGTACTGCATACGGATCTCATCGCCGCTTGCGAGCTTGCCGTTAGCAACGGTATAGGCTGTTAAACCCTCGTTTGTAAACCAGTCGTTGAGCGTACCCATCCAGCCGCTCATCGAGCCGCCGTCAAACGCCGCAAGGCCTGCGATCTCGCTTATGTAGCCATCGTCTGCGCCCAGCTGAGTAAAGCCGGAGCTTTCGATAGCGTCCTTTATGCAGGTCATTGCGCTTGAGGTCTTGTCAAGCGATACCCACTTGTCGACCTTGGTACCTGTCCACGCAGGAGCCTCACCGCCGCTGACCGCTTCGGTAAACGTTGTGTTTTCTACAATAACACGGACGCTTCCGAGGTCGTCATCGGCAAATACAGTAAAGCTCACCTGCGGTACTGACAGCAGTGCCAGTGAAAGTGCCAGCAGTAAAGCTGTCACTTTTGCTGTAAATTTCTTTACATTTGTCATAGTTTTACCTTCCTTTATTCTTTTTTGCCGTAAGGCTTAACCGTCTAATCTGCGTTTTGCCGCTTTTCTTCTTTGCCTGGAGCGTTCACGCTTTTCACGGCTTTTCTCCTTTGCTGAAACCGCCGGAGGCTCTTTCAGCCCTGCGGCTTCAAGCGCCCTTGTCCACGGTCCCAGCTTCTGCTTTATAAAGCAGACTTCGCTTGGAGTAAAATCGGAGCGTTTGGGCAGAGTGCCAAGCTGTTCATACTTTTCACAAAGCATAGCGACAGCCTTGCTTAATTTTTCGTCCGCCATAACGTCACCTCCGTAAACAAATACGAAAAACGGCAATAAAAAATGCCTTCACCAAAAAAAGTGAAAGCACAACTGATCTTTAAGCATAGCAAACATAAGCCATACGGATATGCCAAAAAAAGCATAAAGGTACAGCCTTAGCTGAAGATCGGCTGTACTTCTTCCTCGTCCAAGAGACAATGCCGAAAAATACGGGGGTATTCTGACTTGTGAGCATAGGCTCAGATACAGTAATGACGGTTGCTCCGGATTCTCACCGGATTCCCTATTACCTACCGGGCAAAAAGCCTTTCGTACCGTATTTTCGATATTCGGTTAAGGATAAGTATAGCATAAAGGGGGAAGAAATGCAAGAGGGGGAGAAGTATTATGAAAATAAAAAACGAGGTGCCAACGCACCTCGTTTTTCTATATCATATTATTTATCCATCAGAACGCAATTCTGTCCTCGATGTACTTCTTTACATCTGCGATAGGCATTCTTTCCTGCTTCATAGAGTCACGCTCACGGACTGTTACGCAACCGTCCTCAACGCTGTCGAAGTCGTATGTGATGCAGAAGGGAGTACCGATCTCGTCCTGTCTTCTGTATCTCTTGCCGATAGCGCCTGCATCGTCATAATCAACGCAGAAGTATTTTGACAGCTCGTCTGCAATCTCACCCGCCTTGTCTGCAAGCTTCTTTGACAGGGGCAGAACTGCCGCCTTTACAGGAGCTAAGTAGGGGTGGAAGTGCATAACGTTTCTTGTTGTACCGTCCTCAAGCTGTTCTTCGTCATAAGCCTCAGTTATAACTGCAAGGAACAGACGCTCAACACCGAGTGAAGGCTCGATAACATAAGGAACGTACTTCTCATTTGTTTCGGGATCGAAATATTCCATCTTCTGACCGCTTGTCTTGATGTGCTGTGTAAGGTCGTAGTCGGTTCTGTCCGCAACGCCCCAAAGCTCGCCCCAGCCGAACGGGAACAGATATTCGAAGTCGGTTGTAGCCTTTGAGTAGAAGCAAAGCTCTTCCTGATCGTGATCACGCAGTCTTAAGTTTTCTTCGTTTATGCCGAGGGAGAGGAGCCACTTCTTGCAGTAGTCCTTCCAGAAGTAGAACCAGTCAAGGTCTGTGCCGGGCTTGCAGAAGAATTCAAGCTCCATCTGCTCAAATTCTCTTACACGGAAGATGAAGTTGCCGGGTGTAATCTCGTTTCTGAATGACTTGCCTACCTGTGCTACGCCGAAAGGCACTTTTTTACGGGTAGTACGCTGAATATTCATAAAGTTTACGAAGATACCCTGCGCTGTTTCGGGACGGAGGTAAAGCTCGCTCTTCGAGTCCTCTGTAACACCCTGGAATGTCTTGAACATAAGGTTGAACTGTCTTATGTCTGTGAAATCAGCCTTGCCGCAGTTGGGGCAGGTGATGCCTTTTTCACGGATATAATCCATCATCTGCTCGTTTGACCAGCCTGCACAGTTTGTGCCGTCAAAGTCCTCGATAAGATTATCCGCTCTGTGACGTGTCTTACA
>OHFL01000990.1_pt1 | contig 15083 bp, 10 predicted proteins | sample 1567491 | NCBI WGS metagenome assembly OHFL01 (sample SAMEA3879539, study PRJEB24766) | human gut metagenome | biome: human-associated habitat; feature: feces | place: USA | collected 1985/1987 | reverse complement strand
TCTATACTTGTTGCTATTGCAAGCAGAAACATTGATGCCGGATTCATATTGGCATCTAATCTTTCTTCTTCGCCAAATGCTTCTCTCACCATATTAGCACCGATAATCACAAGAAGAATAAATGCTATCCAATGCGAATATTTAGTTATTTTATCAGCAAAAAAGCTGCCAAGAAAATAACCCATAAGAGGCATAAGTGCCTGAAAACCACCAAACCATGCACCTGCAATGCACATATGCTTAGGCTTTATCTTTCCAAGCGACAAGCCCTTACATATAGATACAGCAAAAGCATCCATTGAAAGTCCTACTGCCAGTATAAATAATTCAACAATACTCATTTCTTAATTGTCCTCATTTCTATATTTTATCTGTTGCTCCAAGAAAGATTATAACCAATTGTCATATCATATATAATAATTGATGTTTTAACGAAAACGAATTCCAGTTATATAAAAAAGACCCGCAGACAGTACTGATACTGTCCACGAGTCTCATCATTTAAAGTAATACCGGGCTTATAAGCCATTATGTCGATATAACTGCATATATAAATATGCCGATTACTCCCTCTAGGAATTAGCTTATTGATAATTTATCATCAATAGTCTGATTTTGCAATGTTTTTTTTCGCATACATATTTATCAGAGTTATAAAATTCCAGCAATAATATATGTAATTAATGCCGCAATCCATGCTACAACACACTGAATAACTACAACATATGCTGCCCATTTACCTCCAAGTTCTTTTTTAACTGAGGCAATTGCCGCAACACAAGGTGTATACAAAAGACAGAACACAAGAAATGACATTGCACCCGCAGCTGATATAACAGATACCATCTCTATCGTACTTCCAAATAGAATTGATATCGTAGATACTACACTTTCCTTTGCCATTACGCCTGTAAGTATAGCTGTTACAAGTCTCCAGTCTCCAAATCCTAATGGTTTAAACAACGGAGTAATCATACCTGCTAATACAGCAAGTATACTCTGTCTTGAATCTGCCACAACGTTAAGCCTTATATCAAAATTCTGCATAAACCATATAAGTATTGTTGCAATAAATATAATAGAAAATGCTTTCTGTAAGAAATCCTTTGCCTTTTCCCACAACAATTGACTCACATTCTTTAATCCAGGCAAACGATAGTTTGGAAGTTCCATCACAAATGGAACAGCTTCTCCTTTAAATAAAGTATTTTTAAATAAGAATGCGATTAAAACACCTACGACAATCCCCAAAACATAAAGTCCTGTCATAACTAGACCACCTTGTTTTGGAAAGAATGCATTCACAAAAAAGGCATAAATAGGTAATTTTGCGGTACAAGACATAAATGGCGTCAACAAAATCGTCATCTTACGATCTCTTTCACTTGGCAAAGTACGTGTCGACATAACGGCTGGTACTGTACATCCAAATCCAATCAATAAAGGAACGATACTTCTTCCTGACAACCCAATCTTTCTTAATAGTTTATCCATAAAGAAGGCTACACGCGCAATATATCCACTATCTTCCATCATAGATAAAAAGAAGAATAGTGTCACAATGATTGGTAAGAAAGATAAGACAGAACCTACACCCGCAAAGATGCCATCAATCACTAAACTATGTACAGCATAGCTTACGTGAGCACTTGTCATCCATGCATCCACTACTTGTGTGATCCAATCAATACCAAGTTCTAACAATCCTTGAAGCCATGCTCCAACTACATTAAATGTTAGATAGAATACAAGTAACATAATTCCAATAAACATAGGAATTGCAGTATATTTACCCGTTAAAACACGGTCAATTTTTTCACTTCGAACACGCTCTTTACTTTCTTTAGGCTTAACAACGGTTTGTTCACAAACCTTTTCAATAAAAGAAAAACGCATATCGGCAATGGCCGCACTATGATCGAGTCCACGTTCTTTTTCCATTTGAAGCACAATGTGTTCAATCATTTCTTTTTCATTTTCATCTAGGTCCAAACGATCAAGAATCAAATTATCGCCTTCAATAATTTTACTAGCCGCAAAACGCAAAGGAATATCTGTCTTTTTGGCATGATCTTCAATCAAATGACAGATGGAATGTATACAACGGTGAACGGCTCCACCAAAATCATCTTCCCCACAAAAATCTAAACGGCCTGGTCTTTCCTGATATTTCGCAATATGAATCGCATGTTCAATCAATTCATCAACACCTTGGTTTTTAGCTGCAGAAATAGGTATAACTGGTACACCAAGCATAGCCTCCATACCATTGATATCAATCGAACCTTGATTGTTGGCCACTTCATCCATCATATTAAGTGCAACAACCATCGGAATATTCATTTCTAAAAGTTGCATAGTCAAATACAGGTTTCGCTCAATATTTGTAGCATCTACAATATTAATGATAGCCTTAGGCTTATCATTTAACACAAAATTACGCGATACAATTTCTTCACTCGTATAAGGTGACATCGAATAAATACCCGGTAAATCTGTCACCATTGTATTTGGATACCCTTTGATTGGACCATCCTTTCGATCGACGGTTACACCCGGAAAATTTCCTACATGCTGATTCGATCCCGTGAGTTGGTTAAACAAAGTGGTTTTTCCACAGTTTTGATTTCCTACCAAGGCATATGTCAAACATGTTCCTTCTGGCAAAGGATGTTCATCTGCCTTTACATGATATTTACCATCTTCACCAAGTCCAGGGTGAACTGTGTTATTTATATTTTCTGCACTCTCATGCTTTCGTGTTCTCTCATCAATTAATTCAACCAATATTTTTTCAGCTTCATCTAAACGAAGCGACAATTCATAACCATGAATTTGCAGTTCCATTGGATCGCCCATAGGCGCAAACTTTACAACTGTAACCTCAGCTCCAGGTATGACTCCCATATCTAGAAAGTGTTGTCTTAATGCACCCGTTCCTCCAACGGCCTTTATCAATGCACTCTGTCCTATTTTTAGTTCTTTTAACGTCATGCATATCCCTCCCCCAATTAGTTAAAATTATAGCACATTATTCAAATAGTCAATTACGTCACAGCATATTTTTATCAATTATTAAATTAAAAAAAGCTAAATGAAAATTCATTCACTTAGCTAATAATTTGTCCATTCGTTTCTATAACTTTTTTATACCAATAAAAGCTTTTCTTTTTATATCGCTTAAATGAGCCAGTACCATCATTATTTCGATCCACATAAATAAAACCATATCGCTTTTTCATTTCAGCAGTTGATGCACTTATTAAATCAATACATCCCCATGATGTATATCCCATAACTTCTACACCATCATCGTTGATTGCCTTTGAAACTTGTGTTAAATGATCATTCATATACTGAATTCTATAATCGTCTTCTACCCAATAACCATCTTTTTCTTCTGAAAGCAATGTATCCTTTGCTCCCAAGCCATTTTCTACAATAAACAATGGCTTTTGATAACGATCATAATATGTATTCAACAAATATCTTAACCCTTTTGGGTCAATTTGCCATCCCCATTGACTTTCCTGTAGATAAGGATTTTTTACCCCTGTAGTTAAATTTCCTTTACCTTTTTCATATTGTTCAGGATTTGAAGCAATACATTTCGACATATAGTAACTAAACGATAAAAAGTCACATGTATTCTTTAATATTTCTAAATCTTCATCCGTAGCATCAAGTACCACGCCTTCTTTTTCCATCATTTTTAAAGCATAAGAAGGATAATATCCACGCATATGAATATCTGTAAAAAAATATCCACGTTTACTTTCTTCCATAGTAGCGATAACATCATCAGGATTACATGTTCTTGGATAACTTGTTAGTCCTAAAACCATACACCCAATTTTATTTTCAGAATCAATTTCATGACCAATTTTAGTTGCTAATGCACTAGCTACTAATTCATGATGCGCTGCTTGATATAAATCTTGTGCATTCAATAAATTTTTTGGTGTTAAAATGCCAGCACCCATCAAAGGGAAATGCCAAATACTATTAATTTCATTAAATGTAATCCAATAATGAACCTTTCCTTTATAACGAGTAAATACTGTACGAACATATTTTTCATAAAATCCTATTAAATCTCTACTTTTCCAGCCGTCATATTTTTTTGCCAAATGATAAGGTGTTTCATAATGAGATAAAGTAACTAGTGGTTCAATTCCGTACTTTTTGCATTCATCAAATACATTGTCGTAAAATTCTAATCCTTTTTCATTAGGTTTTTCATCGTCGCCATTTGGGAAAATTCTAGACCATGCTATACTCAATCGATATACTTTAAATCCCATTTCAGCAAATAAAGCAATATCTTCTTTATAATGATGATATAAATCAATTCCTTTTAATTTTAAATTATGTTCATCAATGACTTCACTAGGTCCTTGCATAATTCCATGTGGCATATAATCTTGAATACTAGCACCTTTGCCATCTTCGTTCCATGCACCTTCACATTGATTGGCTGCCGTTGCGCCACCCCATAAAAACTCCTTAGGAAATTTCATTTTAACACCTGACTTTCTATTTTTTAACGAAATACTTTCACTAATTCATCGCCTACTTTTACATCTGATTTTTGTGTTTCAATTACATCAATAAATTGATCACTGTTTGTGATAATAACAGGCGTTACCATATTATAGCCTTCATTTTGTAATGCCTCTAAATCAAATTCAGCTAACAAATCGCCTTTTTTTACGCTTTGACCACTCTTCACTTTAGCATCAAAATATTTACCTTCTAAATTCACAGTATCTAATCCTAAATGAATAATCGTTTCAATTCCATCTACACTAGTTAAACCATATGCATGTTTTGTAGGGAAAACAGTATTTACAACTCCATCAAAAGGAGCATATACTTTTCCTTCACTTGGAAGAATTGCTACACCTGGACCCATGATTTTTTTAGAAAAAACATCATCTTCCACATTTTCTAAAGGAACAACCTTACCATTCATGCAAGAAACAATTTCAGTATATTTATTCAATTTTGTGTTATCCACCTCAAAAACTTCGTTGTCAGAAGAAGTATCTTCATTTTTTGGCACGCCAAACAATAAAGTTAACACAAAAGAACTTACTAATGCGATCACAATACAAATAAATGCATTTCTAACATTAGATAAATCATCACAAATGTATACTGGTAAAGCCGTTACACCTGCTGTAGCACTTGCATATGTACGCATATTTGTTAGTCCACCCCAAAGACCAGCAATACCACCACTGATCATAACTGTCCAAAGAGGCTTTTTCAATTTCATAGTAACACCATAAAGGGCTGGTTCAGTAATTCCAAATAAAGCTGTTGTTGCACTAGATAATGCTGTTGATTTCATTTCTTTGTCTTTTGTTCTTAATGCCACCGCAAAACATGCACCTGCTTGCGAAATATTACTTGCTAACATACCAGGACCTAACAACGTTCCATATCCTAATGTTGCATATTGTGCCAATTGCACTGGCATAAAACTATAATGCATACCTGTCATAACAAACAATGGACAGAAAGCACCCATTAATACCGGAATTACCCAACGAGCTTGATTATTTAAGAAATCAAAAATATTACATAAAATATCACCAACAAATGAACCTAATGGACCAATTACAACAAATGCCAATGGCGTCATAATCAAGAATACAATTAAAGGAACTAAGAATACTTTAACTGCATTAGGGCTAATTTTCTTTGCAAATTTTTCTACATAAGATTGAGCCCAAACAATTAGAATTGCTGGCACTACACTACTTCCATAGGAAACAAGTTTAATTGGTAAACCAATAAATTTAAAAGCTTCTCCAGCAGAAACAATTCCAGCATAAGTTGGGTGAATCAACATAGCGCCTAAGACAGCAGCAATAAATGTATTACATCCAAATCTTTTAGCACTTGAAACAGCCAAGAAAATAGGTAAGAAATAGAATGCTGAATCAGCTACCATAGCTAATAAAACATAAGTTTGTGAAGTAGCTTCCACAACATGAAATGCTGTCAATAACGCTAATACAGCTTTGATCATACCTGCACCACAAATAGCAGGAATTACCGGTTGGAAAATAGCTGTGATTGCACCTAATACGCGATTTACTAAAGATACGTTTTCTTCACTGTTTGCATTTACCGTTTCAGAAAAGCTACCCATTTTTTTTATTTCATCACATACATGTGATACATCCGATCCAATAACTACTTGGAATTGGCCATTTTTATTTACAACACCTTGTACACCTTTTACTTTTTCTAAAGATTCTACGTCTACCTTAGACACATTTTTTAATGTAAATCTTAAACGAGTCATACAATTTGTAACAGATTCTATATTTTCTGTTCCGCCAATATTTTTTACAACTTCATTGGCTATAGTTTCATACTTATTCATAATTTCCTCCTGATTTTTGATAAATTTTAAGATTGGTACCATAATCTTTCAATTTCTAATATATGTAGACTGATTGCACAGTTACTACCAAAAATAAAAACCTGAGCATATGAAAAAGACAACGAATCCCTTCGAAATCATTCATAAGCTCAGGTTATTGCCTGCCTAACAGTTACAAGCCTGAAAGCTAACTTTTAATTCTAGAACAAACACGATTAATATGTAACATAAAATAAGTCATTTCTTCATTCGTTAATTCTATGTCACAATTCTCTTTGATATACTTCTTTACTTTTAAAACACAACGATAAGCATCTGGATAACGTTCTCTAATTTGTTGATAAAGAATGTCATCCGTATCTTGATTCAATTCTTTCGCAAACAATCTACGCGCAAAATATCGAATATGCGTAACAAAACGAGTATAATTTAAGGAGTTTTCATCCAATTTTATTTGATAATGGTATTCCACTATATGCAGAATATCTTCTACCATTTTTGTCACTTTAACAGTTTGTGACATTTCCTCTCCATTTTGTTGTGCATTCACAAAATGCATTGCTATATATCCAGCCTCATCTTCAGTCATAATACATCCCGTTTCATATTGAATCATATCTAAGGATTTTAAAGCCGCTTTAAATTCATTTGGATAAAACTTTTTCACCTCAAACAATAATGCATTTTTTAAATTTTCATTCTTTTTATAACGACGAACAGCATATGTAATATGATCAGATAAAGCTAAATATATACTTGAATCAAATCTTACACCCAATTCTTTTTGCGCCATTTCAACTATTGATACAGTTAATTCGACATATTGCTGTGGAATTTCATCAAACAATTGAGAAAACTTTTCATTTAATTCACTTTTATCAAAAACAAACTTTTTTTGAATCAACGACTCATCAATCCTATCTCCACTCTTTTTTCCAAAAGCGATTCCCTTCCCCATCACAATGACTTCTTCTTCATTTTCATCCAATGCTAGAAGAGCATTGTTATTAAATGCTTTTTTTAATCTCATTCTCTCACCTGCTTACCCATAAATAAAAAAACACCTCAATCATATCAAAAAACAAATATCCTCACATATTTATTTATTAATATCATCAAGGTGTTGCCTGCTTAACAGTTACAATCCTCACTGAATGCGTTTACATGGTAACACGATGTTTTTGTTATGTCAATAAAAAATATAATTACTTTAAATACAAATCATTGACATCATTCATTCACTTGTTTACAATTAAACTGTTCACAAGTAAACATTAGGAGGGCCTATGTTGACTATAGAAGAATTTTTACGTTTATCCAATCGATTGCGTGAATATTACGGCAAACAAATCAAAGATCGATTTTCAGAATACACTTTTTCCCCAAATGAAATTTCGATTCTAATTTTACTACAAAACAACACATCCATTACGACTAGCACACAGCTTCGTGTTGTACTCGGTGTTTCAAAAGCTTTGGTTTCTCGAAGTGTAACGAGTTTGCAACAAAAGGGATTGATCACAATGAAGAAAGTTTCAGAAAATAGAAGAATTTCTTATATTGAATTAACGGAAGAAGCGATTCCTGTATTAGAAAAAATATCTATTGAGATTGATAAAATCAATCAAATTTTATTCAAGGATATTCCCACAAAAGATATTCAATGCATGATTGATACAATGAATAAAATGAATGAAAAAATAGAAGGAGCAAAATAAAATGAAATTTACAACAGCGTCCGAAGTGGATTTAGGACACGAAAAAGTTGGTAAGTTACTCTTTATGTTGGCGGTTCCCGCCATCTTAAGTCAAATTGTTAACTTACTCTATAATGTAGTTGACCGCATGTATATTGGTCACATTCAAAATGTAGGAGCTACTGCTCTAACAGGCGTAGGCGTTTGTCTTCCAATTATAATGATTGTATCTGCCTTTGCGTGTTTAGTCGGTATGGGAGGTGCTCCAAGAGCTAGTATATATATGGGTAAGCAAGATAATCCAACGGCTGAAAAAATCATGGGAAATTGTTTTATCGCATTGATTGTGATTTCATTAACACTAACTGTATGTTTATTAGCTTTTCAAACACCATTACTACAATTATTCCAGGCAAGTTCAAAAACAATTGTTTATGCCAAACAATATATGGGTATTTATGCCTTAGGAACCATTTTTGTTCAAATGACACTTGGAATGAATGCCTTTATTTCTTGTCAAGGATTCTCTAAAACAAGTATGATGACCGTTTTAATTGGAGCTATCTTAAACATTATTTTAGACCCAATTTTTATCTTTGGATTCAATATGGGAGTAAGAGGGGCTGCACTAGCTACCATCATTTCGCAAGCTATCAGTGCAATCTGGGTCATTCGTTTTTTGAGTGGTAAACAGACTGTTCTTAAGTTAAAAAAAGAAAACTTTAAAATCATACCAAGCCTATTATTTCCTAGTTTAGCTTTAGGTATCGCACCTTTTGTGATGCAGTCAACAGAAAGCTTGATTTCTTTGTGTTTCAATATGCAATTATCTAAATTTGGAGGGGACGTTGCGATTGGAAGTATGACCATTCTAACGAGTGTTATGCAGTTTGCGATGATGCCAATTCAAGGTTTGACACAAGGTGGACAACCCATCATCAGTTATAACTTTGGTGCCAAAAATGGCCAACGCGTAAAAAAAGGCTTTTTACTTCAAACACTATGTTGTTTCACATACGCAAGTATCATCTGGATTCTAGTGGAATTATTCCCTCAAGTATTTATTTCTATTTTCACAAACGATCCAGACTTAATGGCAATGGCAAGCTGGGCCATTCGTATCTATATGGCATGCGTATTATTGATGGGACTTCAGATTTCTTGCCAACAAACCTTCATTGCGTTTGGAAACGCCAAGATTTCTGTATTCTTAGCTATCTTTAGAAAGATCATCGTCTTAATTCCATTGATTTTTATCTTGCCAAACATCTTATCCAATCATATCTTTGCGGTATTTGTTGCAGAACCTATCGCAGATTTTATTGCGGTAAGCACAACAGTAACGCTATTTATTAAAAACTTTAAAAAGACATTAGCACAAATGAGTTATGAACGATCATAACTCATTTTTTATAATATTCAATAATTCTTCTTTCCTATTCTTTTCCGGATGATAAAAAGCGTATTTTAAACACATATTCAAAGCTTCTTGAATCTGTTTTCCCCTTAAATTTGTAGCTTCTATTATATCTTTTCCATTCAATGCAAGTTGAGATATACTCATACAGCGATTTCTATTTTGGATGTAATACACATAGAAAAGTTCTACATCTTTAGCTGATTTTTGCCCTAATTCAGAATGGGCCATCGCATCACAATAGCGGATTTGAAGTAAGTTCAATAAGTGTTCTTCATCCAAATGATATGTAACGCGATACTTATAAATACAATCTAAATCACAAGTAAATTTATCATCATGATGTAAGACATAGAATGGAATCCACTTTCTTTGTTCATTTGTAAGTTTAAAGCGTCGACAAAGCTCTTTAGATAATTCACTTCCTACCTTCGCATGATGCTTAAAATGATCCTTTCCATTCGAATCCGTTGTCTTTACTTGTATTTTGCCTAAATCGTGGAATAATAACACAAAAGCCAAGGTTTCATCATATGGTTTTAAATAGCACATCGCATCTAAAGTATGATGCAAAACATCGGTATAGTGATAGATTGAGTTTTGACTACACATCAATGCCAAATCCAACTCATTAAATACGGGTTTTAAAAGAAGTGTCATGTCTTGCAATACTTGCGGATTTGTTTCCATGATTTCTTTTAATTCATGCACAATTCTTTCTATCGATACATATTGAATCAAAGATGCATTTGTATCAATGGATTTTTTTACTGTTTCATCCATAGAAAAGCCAAGTTTTGCACAAAAACGATAAGCACGCAACATTCTTAGAGCATCTTCATTAAATCTTCGATCTGGATTACCCATACATCGAATGACTTTCGCTTTAAGATCAAATTGTCCTCCATATGGATCAATCAAGCCACGACTTGGATGATAAGCCATCGCATTCACAGTAAAATCACGTCTTGATAAATCTTCTTCAATTGTAGAAACATATTTCACACTGTCTGGATGACGATGATCCTTGTATTCACTCTCTAAACGAAATGTTGTGATTTCAACGGGTGAATTCGATAAAACCGTTACCGTTCCATGTTTGAGTCCTGTTCCCACACTTCGATCAAATAGATTTAATATCACTTCGGGTTTGGCACTTGTACAAATATCATAATCATGAATTGGACGATCTAGTAAATAATCACGTACACATCCACCTACCACATACGCTTCATATCCAATATCATTTATTTTTTGAATGATTTCTAATATATATTCAGGTAATTTCATACTTCTATTATATAAGAAAAAGGTGCTGAATTGCACCTAAATTACTTTGTAACCTTTACATATGTTGGAATGGTATCCGCCATGATTTTTTTGGCAAGTTCCATACTTCCAAACATAAATTCAAAACCTTTTCCATAACTTACAGGCGTACAGAAGTTTCCTAAATCCTGAATTGTTTGTTTATCATCATTGATCATATCCACAACTAAGAACCAATGGCTAGGCTGATCTTTGACAATTCTTTCTTTCAAATAAATAGAAAGAATGTCTGGATGAGAGTCACCAAATTCGCAAATAGCTCTTTGAAGTTCTGTTACACTTGAAATAGGATCACGAAGCTTTAAACTATCTCCTTTATGAATTGGATTTTCACTCACTTGTGAACCACGACTTTTATCAAGTTCAACCAATAAGTTGCAGTCTAATAAAACATTCGCTCCAAATGGATCAATCACAATGCCATGAATCTGGTTTAATGCCATCTTCACAAATGGCATATATTGATTATATGTCATAACCAAGGAATGGATTTCACTATCTTGATCCCATTTTTTCAATTGATCCATACTTGAGAAGACGGGAAAGAAACTATCTCCCTTATCATTTTGAATCAAAGACAATTGGAATTGTGTATTTGGTTCAAAGACTAAGACTCCCTTTTCATTGCGAGAAGGATCTTTATCCCATTGTGCTGGAATTAGAAAATTAGTCGAAATAAACGCATCCAACAAATTTCTAAATGCTGAATCTGTTTTTTCTCTATTAAATACAATTAATGTTTCTTGTAGTTTTTCATTTTTAAATTCTTTTACCATAATTATTCCCCTGAAATCGTGCACTCAACAAATGCGATACTTGGACTTACAACCTGGTGATAACTCCAATCTAAATCGTTACCCACACTAATTACGTGTTTCATCATATTTAAGAAATTATTTGCGACGGTAACCAAGGTAACATTCTTATCTCTTTTACCATCCTTTACCCAGAAGCCTGAGCATTGTAGTGAGAAGTTTGTAGAAACAAAATCAAGTCCAGCATGAAGTCCAGCTAAATTCTGTACGACAAAGCCATCCTTAATTTTTGTACATAAATCCTCAAAACTATCATTTCCCGGTACAATGTAACAATTCATTGGTTGTACACTTACGCTAGATGCATAGCCCGATTTAAAACCATTTCCTGTACTCTTTGTATGCATTCGATTGGCACTTCTTGTGTCATGAAGCATCATAACATATTTTCCGTGATCCACCAACGTTTTTGAAGAAGTTGGACATCCCTCATCATCAAAATTGGCAATACTTAGACAATCCGTATTCTTTGGATCATCAACAATTGTGATTTGTTCAGAGAAAATTTGTTCGTTAAACTGATCTTTTAAAGGTGAAATTCCCTTATACATTAATTCTCCATTAAATAAACCAGTAAAGGCGGCAAATAAAGATGTCATCGCATCCTTTTCAAAGATGACTGGACATGTACAGCTTGAAATTGGTGTGGCCTTTAATTTATTTAAAGCTTTATCGCAAACACGAGAAACAAATGAATCCAAATCATACTTTTCAAAGTCATATACAACTTCAACTAAACTAGCATCCTTGATTTCTTCCTCTTCTTTAACAACAACACTGGCAACAATGTATTGCATTTCATCCGCATCTTGCACGTCCATACCTAAGCTATTCACAATACTGCGACTTCCACTGCCTTGGCTATAGCCTAAATATCCAACTTGAATGACACGTGGATCATAGGCTAGAATCTTAGCTTCTAAGCTTTGAAGAATATCCTTCGCATATTCTGTACTAGCCATATTCCAAGTCACATCTTTTTTTACGTACTCAATTGGTTCTGGTTTTCTTAATGAATCGGTTTCTTCATTTGAAATAATATGTGCTTGTTCAATCAATGACTTTAAAACAGTTTCACACATAGAATCATCTATTTCTTCCAAGGCCATATTGGCCATTTTTCCATCTACAATTCCACGAATACTTGTACCTGTCACTTTGCTGGATACTAAAGTGTCCATTTGTCCTTGAAACCAAGTCATTTCTTTTTCAACTGTTGTAGATTGATAGATTTCAAATTCCTGAATACCTAGGCCAAGTGCTTTTTCAATCCATACTTGTTTATTCATTGGCCGTACCTCCTACTGTAATTTGTGAAACACGAATGACCGGTTGACCTACATCTGTAGGAATTGAACCCGAACTAGCTCCACACATACCTTGTCCACGCTCTAAGTTTTTGCCAACGCGATCAATATTAAATAGGATATCTGCACCATTACCAATTAAAGAAGCCCCTTTTACTGGATACGAAATCTTGCCATCTTCAATTAAATAACCTTCTAATACGGCAAAGTTAAATTCTCCGGTTTGTGGATTTACACTTCCACCACCCATTTTCTTTGCGTATAGTCCTCGCTTGATTCCTTCAAACATTTCGTCAAAATCATCATTTCCAGCCGCAATATATGTATTTGTCATACGTGAAGTTGTTTCAAATTTATAAGATTGACGACGTGAACTCGAAGTCGATTCCAGTCCCATTCTTCGACCATTCAAACGATCGACCATATAACTCTTTAAAATACCATTCTCAATTAATACACGTTTTTGTTGGGGATTTCCCTCGTCATCTACGTTTTGTGAGCCCCATGCATTTGGAATTGTGCCATCATCAATAGCTGTGACTTTATCACTTGCGACTTTTTGACCTAATTTATTACAGAATACACTCTGATTTTTACTGACTGAACTTGCCTCTAGGGCATGACCACAAGCTTCATGGAAAATAACACCGCCAAAGCCATTATCAATAATAACTGGCATTTTTCCCGATGGACAATCTTTCGCTTCTAATAATACTAAGGCAATACGACTTGCTTCTTGTCCAATAGATTCTGGAGTTCTTTCTTCAAAGAATTCTAAGCCTTTACTTGCGCCTGGTGCTTCATAGCCCGATTGTAAGTTTTGACCATCTTGGGCAAAAGAGGATACAGACATACGACAACGAATTCTTGTATCGTGTACAAGTCTTCCTTCACTATTTGAAATCTGTACATTTTGGCATACACTTGCCAACCCTACAGATACTTTTTGAATTTTATCTGAATACGCCTTTGCCGCATCACTTGCACGTACCATTAAGGCAACTTTCGTTTCTAATGAAGCTTTGATAGGATTTTCCTTGATTGGATGAAGATTTTCATGAGTTTCTTCAACCAAAGAGATCGATACAGATTTAGATTCTATGCCAAAACCTCCACGCAAATCATCCACTAAGGCATTTAATGATTCTTCATTTGTTTCATTTGTGTATCCATATACAGATTGCACACCTTTATATAGACGAATTCCAATGCCAGCACGAATCAATACGTTTGTATCTTCTAATTTTCCATTTAACATGGATAAAGATTCCGTTGTACCTTCTTCTTCAAAGATTTCGGCAAAATCACAAGAAGAAGCCATACAACGTTCTAATAATTTTTCTAATTGTTCCTTCTTTAACATATTTATCCCTCAATGCAATCCACAAATCGTTTTGTGATTAATTGAGGACGAGTAATAATAGATCCTACTACAACACTAAAGCATCCAAGTTCTAATACACGGCGTGCTTTTTCTGGTGTATCAATATTTCCTTCAGCAATCATTGGTACGTTTGATTGTTCTAAATATTTACGCATTAACTCAAAATCATTCGTTTCAACTTTATCGCCCTTACTTTCTTCTGTATATCCAACTAATGTTGTTCCTACAAAATCAAAGCCTAATTGGGCTGCATGAAGACACTCTTCTAATGTAGAGCAGTCTGCCATTAATTTTTGTTCTGGATACTTAGCACGAATATCAGCATACAATTCATCTAAAGTTCTTCCATCTGGACGAACACGACATGTTGCATCTAAGGCAACGATTTCTGGATGTGCCCCTTCAATCAATTCATCGATTTCTTTCATTGTAGGTGTAATGAATACTGGGCAGTCTCCGTATACTCGTTTAATAATTCCAATAACTGGTAAATCAACTTCTTTTTGAATTTCATTAATATCCTCTACAGTATTAGCACGAATACCTTTTGCGCCTCCCCATTTAGCCGCTCTAGCCATACGTCCCATAATAAAAGATGAATGTAAAGGTTCATCTGGAAGTGCCTGACAAGATACGATTAAGTGTCCTTTTACTGATTCAATGTTATTCATGATTTAAATCTCCTTTTTTTCTAATTATATATATAGGTAATTATACTACTTCTATAAGTGTAA
>OHFL01000982.1_pt1 | contig 15199 bp, 13 predicted proteins | sample 1567491 | NCBI WGS metagenome assembly OHFL01 (sample SAMEA3879539, study PRJEB24766) | human gut metagenome | biome: human-associated habitat; feature: feces | place: USA | collected 1985/1987 | reverse complement strand
GGGTTCGAACCCTGGACACCCTGATTAAGAGTCAGGTGCTCTGCCAGCTGAGCTAATCGCGCATTTTTAAGTTGTTTGTTTTGTGTCTTTCCTTAAGACAAGAGTTATTATATAATAGGAGTATTAAAAAAGCAAGTACTTTTTTTAATTTTTTTAAATTTTTTTAAAAGCATATTTGAAAGGAACAATTTAACATGAAAGTAGAAGAAAGATTACTAAAATATGTCAGCTATTGGACAACCTCCGATGAATCCTGCAGTGACATTCCAAGCAGTGAGCGTGAGTTCACGCTTGCAAAAGCCTTAAAGCAGGAACTGGAAACTCTCGGTCTTACCAATATACTTCTCACCGATCACTGCTATGTATATGCCAAGCTTCCTGCCACACCGGGCATGGAAAACTGTAAATCCATCGGCTTTATCGCTCATATGGATACCGCCCCGGATTTTCCCGGAAAAGATGTCAAACCACAGATCATTCCCGACTATGATGGCGGGGATATCTTATTAAAAGGAAGTCAGGATGTTTTAAAGGTAAGTGATTTTCCATCCCTTGCCTCTTTAAAAGGAAGAACCCTGATCACTACAGACGGTACCACACTTCTGGGCGCTGATGACAAGGCAGGTGTTGCCGAAATCATGACAGCCGTGGAAGAACTGATTGCAGAAGGTACACCACACGGGGATGTCTGGATCGGGTTTACGCCGGACGAAGAAGTCGGCGCAGGTGCGGATCTGTTTGATCTTGCTATCTTTCAGGCAGATTATGCATACACGGTGGACGGTGATTACGAAGGCGAAGTGGCTTACGAAAACTTTAATGCCGCAAGTGCCATCTTTCATATTAAAGGTGTAAATGTTCATCCGGGCGAAGCAAAAGACATTATGGTCAATGCGGCACTGGTGGGATGTGAAATTGTTTCCCGGCTTCCGGAAGCGGAAACGCCGGCACACACCAGCGGCCGGGAAGGATTCTATCATCTGACCGATATGTCCGGAGATGTGGCTTCCGCCACCCTTTCCTTTATCATTCGTGACCATGATAAAACCACATTTGAGAAACGTCTGCAGAATCTGCGTGACCTTGCACAATCCATGAATCAGAAATATGGACCGGAAACCGTCACGCTCGACATCGAACATTCGTATGAGAATATGATCTCTGTCATTGAGGATAAAATGGAGATCGTGGATCTGGCAAAACAGGCAATTGCCTCCGAAGGTCTGACACCGCTCTCCCGTCCGATCCGTGGCGGTACAGACGGCGCAAGACTGTCCTTTATGGGATTGCCGTGTCCTAATCTCGGTACCGGCGGGTACGGTTTCCACGGCCCATATGAACACATCTCTGTGGAAGGTATGCAGACCGCTGTCCGTATTTTAAAAAATATTGCCACCCATCCAATCCGTAAATAGATTTATAAAAAACCGTCCGCAGTTTTCTTTCTGCGGACGGTTTTTGTTCTATAACTTATTAAATTTTCTAATTCCCCTGCATATTTGCAGAATTTGCAAGTACAGGCTTCTGGAACATGCGAAAGAGTCCAATCTGTTCTAAGGCCTTTGTGATTGCGAAAAAGATCACCGAATCAATTGGCCACATAATCAGGTTCTTCAGCGCACGCGCCGGAAGAAGCACCATAAATGCCTGTCCATATAACACGTTCAGACAAAGTGTTGTCAGAATCACGTTACAGACCAGCATAACTACAAATTTAGCTGCCAGCACACGCCAGATCGTAAGCTTTTTCTTATAAAAAAAGCATCCATACAGGATTCCGGCCAGTATAACAACCAGCGTCAGCTGTGGACAAAATGGTCCGGTTGGCTTCATCATATACTTGATAATATCCAACGCACCATGGAAAATTCCTCCAACCACCGGTCCAAACAGATAATCAATGATACCATTTGGAATACTGGAAAAACCAATCCGAATAAACTGCCCATATTCAATGGAGAAAAATCCTAGAATGACAGCAACTGCAGCAAGCATTGCCATGGTAGTGATGGTTCTTACCGCTTTTAATTCACGGAAAGAATCGGTGAACAAAGTAACGAATTTTTTCATAAAAAAATTACCTCCTTTGCAGACCTCACCGTACTACAACTGGAGATAATATTATCTTCGGATGCAGCGGGATGCGACTCATGTACCGCAAGATTCTCTTTTCGTCCGGGTGACAACTCCCTGTTCATCCGGCACTTAACGCACATGTGTCTACTCTGCTTTAAACTATTAAATTGCAACGACCTAAGTATAACACAATGGAAAAGAAATGCAACTATTTTTTTCATTGTATGGCATTTTTATAGCAAAACGCCATCTGTCAAACGTTTTTACGTGGAACAGATGGCGTCCGTTGCCTGTTATTTTATTCTTTTCAGGTTCCCATACTTGCAAACAGGGCAGCTATCTCATCCGGGCTTAATGCCTTATTGGGATCTGCCGGTTCTTCCGGCTGAAGAGGTGCTTCTTTTACGGCTTCCGGCTCTTCAATCGGCTCCGGAATATCCTCCGGTTCCACCGTTTCTTCGACAGGTTCCCCGGCTTTATCCGCATTGTCGTCATTACCCATATTTGCAAACAGGGCAGCTATTTCGTCCGGGCTCATGGCGCGGTTTGGATCGGACAGATCCGGCATCGGCGAAAGTTCTTCCTCTGGCAGGTTCTCATCATTCGCTTCCTCAACGATCGCATCCTCCGGAATCGGATCCGGCTCTACCAGTTCCTCTGCTTCCTCAATGGATTCTTCCGGGTCCGGCGGGATAATCTCATCCGCTGCCATGATCGGAGGCTCTTCCTCCGGCTTTAAATCCTCCTCTTCCGGTATATCCGGCAGAATCTCCGGTTCCATATCTTCTTCCGGCTCCAGCGAAATCTCCGGTTCCAGACTCTCCTCCAGATCCGGCAAAATTTCCGGTTCCGGGTTTTCTTCCAGATCCGGCGAAATCTCCGGTTCCGGGTTTTCTTCCAGATCCGGCGAAATCTCCGGTTCCGGCTCCATACTTTCTTCCGGCTCTGGTGAGATCTCCGGCTCTACCGGTGTTTCTTCCACATGATTCTGCGGTGCCGGCTGTGGCTCTACAGGTGTTGCCACAGGTACAGAAACCTGCGGCTGGGAAACAACCACTTTCTGACTGTTCATAATGGTCTGATTCAGGCGCAGTTCCATATCTTTCATTGCAATAATGATTTCCTGCAGCTTTGCGGCTATCTCTTTATCCTGTGAATGTTCCTGTTCTTTTCCATCCTTCTGCACCGAAGAAATTTCATCCTTACAGACTGAAAGAATCTCGTCCTTATAAGCACCCGCAACTGTACCGAACCCATCCATTCCTTTCTGGAACGTATCAAACCGATCCAGCAGCTGTTCGTATGAATTCATCAATGCATCGGTATTCTCATGGGACCGCTTGATAATTACTTTCGCTATTCCCTTCTGTGCATTGACAATTTCCTCTGTCGGAATCTTAGATGCCTCTTCCATATATGCAAGCTTCACCGATATTTCCTCAAAATATTTTTTCAGCATGAGATATGATGCCTTTTCCGACTTGAAAATACTCTCATACTGTTCCTCTCTCCGGGCATATTTTGTCTCATATACTGAAATCACGCCTCTGATTGCAACATACAGGCATATCAGATCTGCTGCTGCCAAAACAACCAGAACAATAAACATCTTCGGGAAATTGACTATGGCATACAACTCTGCCATAAAAATAAACGCAAACAAAAGTATCCCGAAAATCATCTGCATCCTTGCTTTCGAATCTTTATTCTTCATATGATACCGCTCCTTCCATGAGCCCGCTATTCTAACCACTATGCAAAATAAGCTCTAGTATGTTATATTTTACCATATTGTGTCGATTCTCACAAGGTTTGTTGTTTATTTCTGCCTTCTATAATACGTCATTTACAATCTGCTCTGCTGTCAGATGATTCTCTTTTAATACCTCATTTACATCATACCGGTCAAGGAATTCTTTTTTCAATCCGTAATTATAGACTTTCATATCACTGCTTCCATAAAATCTTGCGATTTTTTCTCCGAAACCACCATTCAGGATGCCATCTTCCAGTGTAACTACCGTGTCATGGTCTGCCTTCAGCTTCTCCAGCAGTCCTTCATCCAGTCCGGTAATATAATACGGGTTGATTACCGTTGCATGAATACCTTTTTTCTCCAGCATTTCTGCGGTCTGCAGTGCCAGGAAATAAAATGTTCCGAGTCCGATCAGTGCAATTTTGCTTCCCTTTTCCGTTACCTCATAGGTGTTGAGCTGGCTCCAGTCTTTTGTGACTTCTCTGCCATCCGAAATCATGTCTCCGCCCGGAAGTTTGATCGCAACCGGCATTTCCTTCTGCTCCACACTCCAGTCAAGCATTGACAGATATTCTTCCTTTGTTGTCGGTGCCAGATAAACCAGTCCCGGAATATTAGAAAGCATCGGAATATCCTGCAGTCCCAGATGGGTAACATCCGTCATGCCAAATACCGATCCCGTATACACCACAATCGTTGCCGGATTCCCGTCAATACACAGATCCTGTGAAATCTGGTCATACGTCCTCTGGATAAAGCTGGAATACACACCGTATACCGGCTTTCCGCCACCTTTGGCAATTCCGGAAGCAAGTGCTACCGCTGTCTCCTCCGCGATTCCCACATCTACAAACTGCCGGCCGGCCTGTTTCCTTTTCTCCTGCGTAAATCCGAGAATCGTCGGGGTTCCGGATGTAATTGTAACAACTGTCGGATCCTTTTTCATCTTTTCAATCAGATATTCACAGGTCACCGAAGAATAATCTTCCACTTCCGGAAAATGGGATTTTCCGGTCTCAATATCAAATGGAAGATGCCAGTGCCATTCTTCCTTATGCTCTTCTGCCGGTTTATAACCTTTTCCCTTTAATGTATTAATGTGGACAACAACCGGTTTCTTACTGTCTTTTACCTGTTTGAAAGCCCCGATCAGCTCCCTGAGGTCATTTCCATGATCCACATAGACATAATCAAGTCCCATGGCTTTAAATAAATTGCACTCTGCCTGTCCGTTTGTCTCGCGGAGTAATTTCAGATTTGAATAAAGTCCTCCATGATTTTCTGCAATTGACATATCATTGTCATTTACTACAATGATCATGTTGCTGTCTAATTCTGCCGCAAAATCCATTCCTTCTAAGGCTTCTCCTCCGCTTAAAGAACCGTCTCCGATAATTGCGATCACATTTGCACTTTCCCCACGAAGATCCCTTGCCTTTGCCAGACCGCATGCCAGACTGACGGATGTAGAGGTATGTCCGACCGTAAAATGGTCATGTTCACTTTCCTGCGGACAGCTGTATCCCGTCACGTCGTCGTAATGTTCTTCATATAAATAGGCATCTTTTCGACCGGTCAGCATCTTGTGCGGATAGGTCTGATGGGAAACATCAAATACCATTTTGTCCTTTGGGGACTCAAAAACATAATGCAGTGCAATGATTGCCTCTACCATGCCAAAATTCGGGCCAAAATGCCCGCCGTGAATACTTGCCCTCTTTAATAATGCATGACGCATTTCTTCTGCGAGAGCTGTCATCTCTTCTATATTCAATTTCTTCACATCTTCCGGTCCGTTAATCTTTTCGATATACATATAATAAATTCTCCTTCCGATTTTATCTATCATAATATACCACTTAAAGTTAACTTTAAGTCAAGTATTTTTTTTTTAATTTTCAACTTTTTGCTTCAAACCCTCAATTGCCTGAGCCACTATACCTTCGCTCTTAAAAAGATGTAAATAATGTAATGATAAAAGGGGCAAAAGGTATCATTTCCCACTGAAATGCAATTTTTATGTCATTCGCATTTCTTGCGATCCGCTTGTTGTTCCGATATAATTATGCTATGATTGTGCTTTGATTGGAGGAAACCATTTTGAGCGAATATTATAAGTTTTTTCAAAATAAAAAATGTGAATATTTTCCATGCCATAAAGGAATTCCGGAGGAGGACTTTAACTGTCTGTTTTGTTATTGTCCCCTCTATACACTCGGGAAATCCTGTGGTGGAAACTGTGAATATTTAAAAAATGGTATCAAATCCTGCATAAACTGTGGCTTTCCCCATCACCGAAAGAACTATGATAAGGTCACGGGCCGCTTTCAGGAAATTGCAGCCGTTATGGCTGCTTCCGATAAGGAGGATGCATCCCATGAAATGTAAACTTACTCCCGGATTATCCTCCGGTGACTGGAACGAATTTTGCAGCCGTTTCCATTTCCCTCCGGATGACCTGCCTCATATTCAGGCAATTTATACGGCACTTCTTCCCCTGGTTGAATCCTATGCGTATTACTCTCTGGCTCAGGATTTAGACGGGGTTTCTCTGCCTCACTATGCCTATGGGTTTGTGACGCTTGGAAACGGAGTGGATGAACTGTCGGAATTATATCTGAACCATGAACAGATCCAGGAGGCTTACATTGTGGACTGCATCAGCCTGATGCTTTTGTCAAAGGCTTATGAAGAGTTTGCACATGTGGTAGAACGTCAGAGCCGCCTGTATCTTGCAGAATTATCTTTTCTGGGAGATACCTATTCCCTTGACCTGCTCCCACAGATTTATGGGCGGCTTGCCCCGGATGGCATCCGGCTTACCGAGGGGCAGATGCTCCGGCCGCTTAAGACAGCAACGCTGATCCTGCATCTGGATACAACAACACACGCCAATCTCAAGCAATTGTGTAATACGTGCGCAACCTGCCGGAATTTTTCCTGCCCGTCGAGAAAGGTCACGGCTCCGCATTTGCCGCATACTTATGGGGCCATGCAGATATTCCATACAAAATAATTATTTTTCAATAGAATGATAAGGTTAAATTTGACATCCGGGGTCTCTTCCGGCTGTGTGGAAACCCAGTAAGGATGTTGGATGTAATCGCATGATGCAGGTTGTTGCTGTATTTGTAGATTGTTTTCCCTTTATCCGTGGTTCCCATTTTGTCGATCCAGTATGGGTAGTAGTCCAGCTGGTCTTTGGGAGCTTTGCCAGAGTCCGCATATTTTTTCTTTGCTTTTTACATCTTCCGGATCACTGGTGGACGCTACTGGAGAAGAATCCTCATTTTTATTATCTTTTTTCCCACCGTAATACAGTGTCCCTTTCTTATTAACCTCATTCAGGTCATAGGTAACCACCGATACCCCGATAACGCCGGGTTCATAAACGGTTGGATTATTCCCACTCCCACAAGTTTACCTCTGAACAGTAACCTTATTTTATGCCGGTATCCAGCAAAGATCTTTAAATCATTGACAAAAAAATTACGCAATGGTATTATGAAAATACAAAAAGCAATACCGTGTAGGCGGTTTGCCAAAGTTAGTTTTAAAAAATAACCGGTCTTTGGTAGGGGCGGTTATTTTTTATGGTTAAAAAAGATCATTACGATCAGATTGATAATAGCAACAATCAGTATGCAAAACTGAAAAAGTTCAGAATATGTAACCATGCTATCGCCCTCCTTTCAACCAGAGGGCACCATAGCCCTCGTAATAAGGGCAAACCGCCTACCGCACTATGCTTTGATACTGCTTTCTGTATGTATTTATTTTACCATTTTTCGATCAAAAAGCAATCAAATGTTCGATATATTTTCGCGCAAAAAAATAGCATCCTCTACCGTCCAAAGTTTAGGATACTATTTCTTTAACATGTTTAACCTTATCACGGTATGGGGCCATGCAGATATTCCATACAAAATAATTAGTGCCTGCTGAGTAAGCAGACACTAATTATAAACTTTATTATCTATTTGTTTTTTTCTTTTTCATTACAACAATAACAACTCCTGCCGCAACAACTACCGCTGCTGCAATCAGAACAATAACAATCGTCATGGCCGCACCATCCTGTTTTACAAGTACAAGTGCACTGATACCATCCATTGTATACTCGCCACCCTTGATTGTCTCGATTGTCTCAACGCCAGCTTTCTGTCCGTTTATGCAGACTTTCTATTTTCCTTCCGGAATTGTAACTTTTGCGTTGTCAGTGTTTGCATTAAAAAGAAGATACATCTCTTTTGCACTTTCATCTTTCTGACCGCCCTTTATATTAATTCCTACAATATTATCCCCAAGTCCTTCTATGGATTTTACATATTTTTTCACATCCTCTGATGTAGATAATCGAAGTGCCGGATGTGCCTTTCTGAACTTAATAAGTACCTTATAGTATTCAAATACATCTGCCCAGTAGCATACGGAATCCACAATATATTTCCGTACCATGTTTCTCTCGGATGCTGTATCATTTCCACATCCTGAGCCGTTTGAATACGAACCGTCTTCATTGATACGGGAAAAATATCCCGGAACAAATTTATTGATACAGAAATCATCTGCACTCATAACATGATTGTATACCACATTACCATAACACGGTTATTTATTGTCTTGAAATCCGGAGCATCCTTGCCTATAACCATAAATATAAAAACGAGCAGCAAAACCGGATTTACACCAGTCTGCTACTCGTTTGATGATTATAATATTTTCTTTTCTTGTGCCATTGCAACCAGTTATCGGACAAATGGCAGGAACGTAATGCTATACTTTATTTTCCAAACCGGCTGATTTCTTTCGCATATGATATTTCCGTTTTTCCTCATACATTTTCTCATCCATATGCATTAAAAAAGTTTCTGCATCATCTTCTGTCCCAAATTCCGTGTATCCCATGGAAACACTTAAATGAAACGGTTCTATACCGGATTCATTAAACCGGGACAGATTATGGTTAATCTCCTCCATTGTTGCTAAGACACGCTCCGTATCAACACCTGACAGCAACACAATAAACTCATCTCCCGCATACCGGATTGCCATACCAGCATCCGGTATGGATCTGATGAGTATATTTCCCAACGTACAAATAGCCTTATCACCCGTACTATGACCTAAATTGTCATTAATACACTTGAAATCGTTTACATCCATCATGATTCCATATAAGGATTTCTGGCTTGCAATTTTCTTTTCTGCAAGCACCGCATTAAAATATCTCCGGTTGTATAATCCGGAAAGCTCATCCATATACAAACTCTCTGCGTATGACTGCATCTGCACAAATATCAATGCGACCGCAACCAGCACCCATGATGATGTAATTCCATAAAAAAGGAACTGGATAACTACACCTGCAAAACAAGGACCAACGAAATAGATCACCGGGAAAAAATTCAGGTTAACCCCTTGTTTTTTGGAATGATACACCAGATAGATACTGTAAGCAAAATATATGACAAGCGAAATATATCCCACCAGCGCACCGGCAGTTCTCTGGTATACATTCTCCCCGGATATTTTAAACATAATCCCTGTTCCAAACAGATTACATAAAACCATAATTACTTCTACCAGCCAGGGAAATATCTCCACTCCTGCTTTTTGAACCATTCTTTTATAATTTCGATAGATACGCAATTCCACGTACATACACCAAAGCATACCCATACTGACTGTCCCTATAAAGCATATGCTGTTAGAGATATAATTAATCTGCCGGCTGCCAGTAAACTGTTTTCCATCTACGAGAAAAGCAATGGTTTCAGACAATGCACCCACTAAATTTACGATTGCTATTCCATCATATATTTTATCTCCCACATGAAGGCTCTCTCTGTTCTTTCGTCTGCAAAACAAAAGGAACCACATCATTAACACGGTCAAGCCGTTTGCCATTAATATTTCTTCTAAAACGATGATTGTTATCCCCTCCATCATTCACGGTATGAACTCATTTTTACTAAAATGAGCTCTATCATTATACCAAGTTAAAACCGGTTTTTGTCTTTTTCGACATGAATTACAGTTTTTTTAACGTGAACGATGATTTTTTATGTTTCATCACTTTTCACAACCTACTGCAACTGTGAAAAACCCACGGCTTACAAAGTTAACGGTCTTTGTATCGGAATCATAATAAGATCCCGGTATCTTAACTGCTGCACCGTATTTATCAATTTTATATGCAAAAATCTTTTTGTCTTTTTCCTTTTTCGAAGCATTATAGGAAACAGCGACCCTGATCCGTCCCTTTTTCAGGACAGACGACTGCTTTTTCTTTATTCCTGTGACGGAAAAATCATAAACCGGACGTTTTCCAATAATTTTCCCCGCCCTGGCAGAAAGATTTTTCTTGTCAGCCTGTTTCATTTTGATAACCACAGCTGTATTCATTTCTTTCTTTAATTCTTTTAATGCCTTCGAATCAAAGGTAAGATTTACATTGCCACCATTGACCTTCAATTCTTTTACTTTCTTTTTGACAAGTAAATTTACCGCCTGCTTATCCATTTCAAGATGCAGATTCTTCCAGTTTTTAGCTTTTCCTGTATCAAAAGTTATTTCAACAGACAGGTCTTTTATCCTGCCACCCTGTTCTTTTTCTGCCTTTGTAATTTCTTTTTTCAAAACTGCTGCAATATTCTTCACTTTGACCGTATTATTTTTAACTGCAGTTTTTGCTTTGACATTAATATCCTTAACAGAAACGGACGTATCTGCTGCGGGTGGCGGTGTCACATTCCCCGGTTCTTCTTTTGCATGATCCGGTGCCGGTAATGTGCCGGAATCCGGTGAAACATTGCCAGATGATCCGTCCGTGCTTCCACCGGCATTTTCACCGGAGCCTCCGCCGGAGCTGCCTCCGGAACTTCCACCCGAACTGCCGCCAGAACCTCCACTTGAACCGCCTCCGGATATTCCGCCGGAACCGCCACTTGAACTGCCTCCGGAACTTCCACCAGAACCGCCCCCGGTCTGGGAATGATCCGCCGTTACACGGACCTTGCAATCTGCCTTACTTCCTGTATAGTTGCCATTCCCATTATAACATGCGGTGAACGTATATGTTTTCGTTTCATTCGGAAGCGTTGCCATCCAGTGATCCGTTCCCTTTTCTTCTAATGTGATCCCGGAAACATCACAGGTTACTTTTACCCCGGCATCTTCCGGAATCCCCTGTCTGCAAAGCTGTAATTCTACTGTCCCCGCACCTTTGACCGTATCGGTTTTTGCAGTCAGCTGCATGCTGGTGGAAGCCTTTTCGATTTCCAGGACAGCCTCCCCGTATGTTGGAATAAAAGATGCCTTTTCCGCTTTAAAATAAATCTTATACTGGCCTGCTTCTGTGTAAAACGGCATCTCCGTTTGTGTATACGATCCGTTTTCTGTCAAACTGTAACGGATTTGTACACCATCTTCCTGTTTGATATCAAATGTATGGGGTTTTCCATCATAAGTTACGCGGACAGGTACGGTTTGTATTTCCGGCATCTCACTGTTTTTCCGGTAATAATAAGTGATCTCCTGGCGATCCTCTGTGATGTTTATTTCTCCCTGATTTGCACTGTTTCCTACACATGTATATCCATATAAATCCGGACTTCTTAACGTATACGCAGAATTCTTTGGTACATATACTGTCGTGGGTGCCGTATCAGGCACTGTTGTTTCGGTTCCGTCTTCGTTTTGCAGCATATAACGAATGGTTACGGTACTCCACGCCTGCCCTGCCGTCTGATTGTCAGCCAGAATTTTCCCAGTGTCCTCATCTATGATCTTTCCTTCCAGTCTGTCCCCGGAAACCAGACCAGTTACCGCAGGAAGTGTGACAGAAAGGGACTCTCTGGCAGCATCCGGATCATACCAGTTACTGTGTGGCGGAACGGTATATGTTTCTTCTTTTTCATATTTGACTGTATGGTCTGCTCCAATAATGCGGAAAGTAATCTTCAAATGCTGTTTGGCATCCACCATATTTTGTACGATTGTACGGAATTCCAGGTCCTGTCCATTTGCTTTTGTGATATTTTTCTCGTCGATCCGGTATTGGTCACTATCCCTGTCAAGTGTTCCTGTCCTGCTATGCGGAATTGTAATTTCAGGATCGCACACATAAACAGATGCCTGCCTGCTGACATAATCACGGTTATTTAATCTCCGCGCCAGTTCCATCTTACACACTTCACAGAACGGATTCCCAAGATCCCTCATCATGCAGACGCGGCTCGGTGCAAATACCGTTTCTGTTCCTGCTGCCGTTATTCCGATTCCACGGAATCCCAGCATCTTATGCCATTTAATTTTATCCGGGTCCGAGGTATCGGAAATATTTTCTCCCTGCATCTTTTTATCATATTCATCGCCTAATCTTCCGATGCTGTGGGAAATTTCATGGGTCATGACATCCCCCTGCTCATTCTCACCCGAATTTGCCGAAAAAGAAAAGAGTGCATTGGAAGAAGAACCAATATTCGCAGTCGTATTACAAATGATATGGATGGTTCCAACGGCTGCACCGGTATCCAGATATCTGCTCTCCAGCTCTGCCCTCAGTGCCCTGGCTTTATCTTCCCCGTCCTTTGCAAAATAGCAGGATTTTCCGAATGCCTGCACATGAAAATATGTGTCCGGGTTCGACTCCCCATACATCACGCCCACACCAGTTTCACTGGATACCGTCTGTACTGCATAAATATTGATCCTGTCGGAATACTCTTTATAAGGGGACCACTTTAGCAGCCCCTGTGCTTTTGCCGTTGCATCCTTCAAAAATTGTTCCTGTTGTTCCCGGGTATAGCCCTCACCCATGATAACAATCACAAAATTTTCCTTATCATCACCTGTCTTGTGAATGGCATAAACGGAAGCTGCCGTTGTCTGGTCTGCCGCTGTCTGGTCTGCCATCACAGGATACGGAAACACCAGGGAAAGCAATAATATCAGGCTAAGTATGATTGCCCCAAACCGTTTTCCATCCTTCTTTTTTACATTCGTCATATCATCCTCCGTACTTTACATTACCAGAAATATTGGTGCTTTCCCTCTTCTTCCCACAGACAAACTCCCGGGAAACCATCTGCCGTAAGGCTTCTTAAAGCACGATTACCGCAGCATCAAACCCCTCTACATTTCCATCAAAGGTGTTTTCGGTAAGCAGATTGTACTTCTGCGTGTACTCATTAAATTTTTTTGCACTGCTGCTGCAGTTGAAAATCATGGCAATGGTCTCCTCGCCATTTTTTCTGATCAGGACAATTGTCCCTTCCTCATCTTCCGTAACGATCCCAGCCAGTTCGCCTTCTACAATGCATGCATGGCTTTTCCGGACCTGAATCAGCCGCTTGTACCATTCATACATCTCTTTGTCCTGGTATTCTTCATCCCAGTACATGCCCCGTCTGCAGTCCGGATCGTTTGCTCCCGGCATCGCATACTCATCTCCATAATAAATCATCGGCATTCCCGGCAGTAACAACTGAAAAGCGGCTGCCAGATGCTGCTTTTTCTTATTGTCGTTACACAGATGTAAAAATCTTGCGGTATCATGGCTGTCAATCAGATTCCACATAAGGGGATAGCAGTTTTTGTGTAAGCGTCCCTTCAAATATCCAAGATTTTGTACGAACTGGCTGACCGTAATCTTTTCGTCTGCAAGCAGATCGATCAGGTTCAGGTAAAATGGATAATTCATGACTGTATCCCATTCATCCCCCTCAAGGAAATCTCCTGCATAATGCCAGATTTCCCCAATGATCAGCATATCTTTCTTCACTGCCTTTACTGCTTTTCTGAAATTCTTCCAGAAGAAATGGCTGATTTCGTCTCCTACATCCAGTCTCCATCCGTCAATATCGCATTCCTTAATCCAGTAGCATGCAACATCCGTAATGTATTTTTCAACTTCAGGATTTTTCAGGTTTAACTTTGGCATTCCGCCATAATAACCAAAACATTTGAAGTTTGGGATCTCTCCCCATTCGCTTTTAAGTGGGAATCCATCAATAAAATACCAGTCCCGGTATTTGGATTTTTCACCATTTTCCAGGATATCCGCAAACGCAAAAAATTCTCTTCCCGTATGATTGTATACCGCATCCAGGACTACCTTCATACCACGCTCATGCGCTTTTTGTACCAGCTCTTTGAGATCCTCTGTTGTTCCAAAGGACGGGTCTATCTGGTAGTAATCCGTGGTATCATACTTATGGCACGAATTTGATTGAAAGATAGGTGTCATATACAGCACATCGATTCCCAGATTCTGAATATCATCCATATGTTCGATGATTCCCCTGAGATTTCCATGCAGATCATCCATAGGCGTAATCGGTGCTTTATACCACAGTTCTTTGTCTACCGGCTCCGTTGCTGCAAAACGGGATGGGAAAATCTGATACACGACCTTGTTTGCTGCCCACTCCGGCACCTCAAACATTTCTTCCTCACGAAGGTTTTGCGGACAGTCGAACATTCTGTCCCTGTTTGTAATGCATTCCCTGCTAAACTCATAGTTGCCGTAATATACCTTTTCTCCCTGCATATCCGTAAATTCAAAATAATAGCGGAGACATATCAAATGCATCTGAAGCTGTGCCTCATAATAGTCATGAAACTGTGATGTGGCAACCTTCTTCATCGGAATCCTCTTTCGCGTATCCTTCCATTCCAATGGTATGTACTTGTCCTCATAATGGAGAATGATCTCTTTTATATCATCTTTTTTTACCTGCACACGTATCACGAATAAATCCTTATCGATTGCATAGCAGAATCTTTTATCCATATCATGAAGAATTGCCGAATATTCCATATTTTTTCCTTTCTATCGCTCGAAAAAAGCGTTTTTTCCTTCTTGATTATAATTCCTTTTTATTATGCTGCACAAGTCACAAAACGATAAAAAGGTCACCGTTTCTGCCTGTTCCGTTGGGGCAACGGAGGATTTCATTGCGCATTCTCCTCTGGAAATTTGTGTTCGTAACTGTCGAAATTTACAGAAATATTGATTTTATCAGTTATATCTTATAATTTTGGGAATATGTTATTGAGTTTCAGCTGTATGCGTTACACTATGTTCAGCCACAGGCAAAGGATTTTTGCAACCTGACACAGTTTTCTGTCCCTGAATCTCCATCAACATAAAAATATCTCCATCATTTCAAAAGAGAATGACGGAGATATTTCGCCTTGTTTATTCTTGTAGCAACCAATCGGCTATATCATGGATTTCGATTCCTTCATAGCTATATTTGGGATGCTTGGTTCTGGCAATAATCATTTTCGGATAAGCATCTCGGATCTGAAGCAGAGGAGAGCATTCTCTCTCAAATGTTTCCTGCCCGGAAATGTTGT
>OHFL01000972.1_pt1 | contig 15294 bp, 7 predicted proteins | sample 1567491 | NCBI WGS metagenome assembly OHFL01 (sample SAMEA3879539, study PRJEB24766) | human gut metagenome | biome: human-associated habitat; feature: feces | place: USA | collected 1985/1987 | reverse complement strand
AATTTATACGATGACAAGACTTTAAAGCCTCCCTTAGGAGTCACCGATACTTTTTTCTCTTGCAGGAACTCATAATCGCAGCTTACAGGAAGCTCCTCATGTTTCAAAGCAATATTGTTACGGGCTGAAGCCTCATCTACAGCATCCGAGAACTCCAAAACAATGGCTACATTGGGAGCAACATTCTCAAATGTCTGTTGGTTTTGTTGGTCACCCACAATGATATTCTTCAACTCGAAAGGCTGATTCACTTCAGGTTGATTATCACCACTGCACGCAACCAACAAAAGACATACTATGAAATATAATACTTTCATCCTATCATCAGATTAAAGTGTAGCTTCATTCTTTTCCAGAGTAAATACTCTGGATTTCGGTTGCCGTCAACACCTTGTCATATAGGCGGAACTGATCAAGCTGACCGGGAAAGTTCTTTGCCCAGGTTTGTGCTCCTGCACCCGAAGTAAGACTCGGAGTAGTGCTGAACTGAAATGCACCGACAGCCAAAGAAGCGCCTACATTATTAAACTTCAATTTCCCACAATCAGGCAATTCTTTGGTAAAGACACCCTCACCATTACGATAAACAGTAATGGTAGAAGTATTACCATCATACACAAAAGCCAGATGCACCCATTCGCTACCAAAAATATCATCTATTTTTGCCTCAACCCATCTTTCATCATTCTCTTTTGCTGTCTGATTGAAGATATGAACCTTGAAAAATGCCTGAGTCTCGCTATTATTATTCTCCAAGAAGATGTCGAAGTTGCCCCAGAATTTAATAGAGTTAGGGATAGAGAACAAACCTTGCGCAGAAGTATTCTTAGTGGTTCTCATCCAGAAAGCTACAGTCAAATCACCGATAGTGGGCATGTTATTTTCCAATATAGAAGGAGTCTTGGCCAAAATGTAAGCATTCTCAGCACCTTGATAGGCCATGCCAGCGATTCCGTCTTCCGCAAACTTGGCATTACCGTTATCTGCTACCAAAAATCCCCATTCACCTTTATCCCGAATGTCCTCTTCATCAAAAGGAAGATACATCTTCAAAGGAGTAGTAGGTACTTCACCGGTACTCTCAGGGTAGTCGAAAGCAGGATGATCCATATCCTGAAAACAAGACTGCATACACAATGCAAACAGGCAAGAAGCCACAGATACTATATATTTTTTCATAAGTAGTTAGTACATTTATAGATTAATAATTGGGATTTTGAACCAATACACCATTCGACTTGTCAATTTCGTCTTGCGGAATGGGCAACAAAGCATGTCTGTCTTGATAACCGGTCTTGCCTGCCGCATGAAGTACCTCTTTAGCAATACCCCAACGAACCAAGTCGTAGAAACGGTCGAACTCCATACCTAACTCAACACGTCTTTCATGACGAATGGCCTCACGCAGTTCATTCTGGTTGTTGGTCGTCACTTCCGGTAGAATTCCGATATTATTGCCACGAGCACGAGCGCGCACCATCTCCAAATAGTTACGGGCAGAAGATAAATCACCCAATTCACAAGCAGCTTCGGAAGCCATTAATACCACATCAGCATAACGTATCAGACGAATATTTACCCAATATCCTCCCTTTGTGAATTTCAAACGCATCGCCGGGTCCGTATATGCCTTCTTGTTAAAGTATTTAGCTATAACATCAGCATTCGAAATAGGTTTCTCACCATAAGGCTTGTTAGCAGGTATGGACTCTGGATCGTCCTTGCCGTTGCGTATAAAATAAAGCAAAGTTTCGTCTTTTCTCGGATCTCCCTCTTCAAAAGCATCTGCCAATTCTTGAGTAGCGGTGTGTTGCCCCCAACCGAGATTCCACTCGCCTGCGCCACGTACACCCTGAACGGAAGCAAACTGGCTTCCTATGTCATTAGAACCTGGTTGTGATTCTGTTGCCGTACATTGCAATTCAAAAACAGATTCACTACAGTTTTCACCTTTTTCTCGGAATATGTCTTCATAAGGTGTTTTCAGATTATATAAACCGGAGTTAATCACTTCTTCAGCGGCAGCCTTCATATTCCCCCAGTCATTACGCATCATGTATGTGCGTGCATGAAGAGAACGAGCAGCTCCCCAAGTGAGACGACCTACATAAAGTTGCTCCCACGTTCTGGGCAGACTGTTTTCGGCTTCCGTAAGGTCAGAATCTATTAATTCATATATCTTTGCCACAGAAGACTTTGGAACATTTGCCTCAGCTGCATCATAAACTTTAAAGTCAATCAAAGGCACTTCACCAAAAGCGCGTACAAGGTTGAAATAACAGAAAGCACGTACAAACAAAGCTTCCCCCTTATTGACGAGGTCACCTTCTGTCAATGACGGATTTTGGCTCATCTCATCAAGCAAATCATTTACCTTATGTATCAATGAATAGTTATCATTCCAATAACTCTTAATCATCCCATTACTTGCCAAATATTCAAAGTCATCGAACATCTTGCCGGTAGCAGCTCCATCGGACAATGTACTTCCTTTCTCTGCGTCCTCAGAACGCATACCGTGGATTGCCAATGCAGTATTGCCGCTTGTCAAATGAAAACCGCGCAACTTGGCATACATATTAAAAACCTGTGTTTCATAAGTACCACCAGTCAAATCATCCTCTGTCTGTTGTCCAAGCGGTTTTCTATCAAACATATCCTCACACGAAGTTAGTGCAAAGCTTACTGCTAAAAATGCTATATAATAAAATATCTTCTTCATAGTCTGTCTCTATATAATTTTAGAAAGTCAAATTAAAACCAATCGTATAAACTGTAGGCATAGGATAGCCTCCACCATCAATACCAAACGAAATAGCACTTCCGCCCACTTCCGGAGTATATCCTCCATTACGGCTCCAGGTCTTGGGATTCTGCACATTGGTATAAAGACGCAGTGACTGTACCTTGATACGATTCAACAGTCGTTTGTCAAAGTTATACCCCAATTCGATATTACGGATTCTGAAGAAACTGCCATCTTCGATGAAATACGTGGAAGCCTCCTGATTTATTTTGTGTGAAGGGTCGAGCAAGGGCTCCCAATTGGAAGTGCCCTCTCCATGCCAACGATTCAATTGCTCTGTGCGATAATTCAGTTGTGCATAGCTACTGCTTCCCCAATTACGGTAAATTTCATTTCCATAAACACCCATCATGTCAACAGTCAGGTCCAGATTCTTCCATCCCAAATTAACATTAAAACCGTAAGTAAAATCAGGAGTTGGATTACCTATCATTGTACGGTCATTATCAGTAATTTTGCCATTACCGTCAACATCAGCAAATTTCAAGTCACCCGGTGTTACCGAGCCAACCGAGTTAATCGGAGAGAAACGGATGTCGTCTTCGTTCTGATATACACCCTCAACCTTGTAACCATAGAAATAGCCAATCGGATAACCTTCGGAAACACGTGAGGGACCACTGATAATATTATAGTCTTTGTTTACCAGTGAAAGCACCTTGTTATCAATAGTGCTCAAATTAGCACCTAATCCATATCTCCAATCTTCCCCAATCTTGTCGTTCCAAGAAGCACTAAGTTCAAAACCGCGATTGCGAATCTCACCCACATTCTGTAATCCGGGAACAGTACCTGCAATACCCGGAATGGAAGTCAACATATCTTTTGTTGTTTTGTTATAATAAACCGGAGAAAGCTGCAAACGATCATTGAACATATGCATGTCAAAACCTACTTCCCATGAATAATTACGTTCCCATCCCAAAGTAGGTGAAATCAGTTTGTTGGGGCCTTTACCCGCAATGATATTGTCACCGAACACAGCTGAACCCGAACTAACAATGGTGGCATATGCCGGATAACTGGAACCGGTATTCTGGCTGCCCAACACACCCCAAGAGCCTTTCAACTTCAAGAAGTTAATTACATTCTGGTTCTGCATAAACTTCTCTTCGGTCATTACCCAACCGGCACCGAAAGAGTAAAAGTTGTCCCAAGTATTACCTGTCTTATAGAAAACAGATGAACCGTCCCTACGGAAAGAAGCATTAAGTAAATAACGATTCTTGTAGTTATACAATGCTCTGAACAAATAAGACATGGTAAATCTGTCACTCTGAGAACCGCCATTAGTTGCCGTAGATACATCGTCGATGGTAGAGAGCCACCATCTGTCCGGGTCGTCGCCCACCAAAATGCCGTAGCCCGCAAGCTGGCTGCGTCCACCACTCAAACTGGAAGACTCATTGTAATTGGTTGTAAGACCGGCAGTCAATGTCAATCCATGATTGCCAAACTGTCCGAGATAAGTCAACACATAGTCAGACTGTGCAGCAAGAGAGGTAGACTTGCTTTGGTTCACACTTTCTCTTTCAGTCAACCGTTCTTCCCCCCCCTCCACATCGGGATTATAAACATAAATCAGCGGAGAATATGAACGTCCCTGACTGGAAGCATAGTCCATAGAGAAAGTTGCTTTGAACGTAAGGTTCTTCAGAATATCTATCTCTCCGAACACATTACCTGCCACGCGATAGTTTTCAGACTTGTTGTGAGCACCGCGCAGCTCTGTTTCAATAAGAGGATTCCACACTTGTGCACGCTGGAAGTCGGGCAGCGTATGTATCAGTCCCGATTCAAGGTCATGAGTAGGAGCAATAGGAGCAGCCTTCAAAGCACCATCCACACCCTTTGCATCAGGATACTTGGCACGAACTCCATTAAGCTGGAAACCAAAACGCAGGAAATCGGTTACGCTATATTCACTGTTCAAGTTTACGGTAAACTTATTGAGCTTTTCCGTTTTAATGGAACCTTCTTCCATGACGTAACCCAAACCCAAATAAAACTTACTCTTATCCGTTGCACCCGTAATGCTCACATTGTTATTGGTCAGAAAACCTGTCTGGAATATCTCATTCTGCCAATCAGTATTACCAGTCCATTGAGTATAATCATAAGGGTCGCTTCCTTGAGATATCAACTGCTCGTTGTACAGCATCTTAAACTCTTCGGCATTCGTCACACCTACACGGTCATAAATAACCTTCCAACCCACTGAAGAGTTGATGTTGACCATCGTCTTCCCTATTTTTGCCCTTTTAGTAGTAATGATGATTACACCATTGGCACCACGCACACCGAAAATAGCCAAAGAAGAAGGGTCTTTCAAGATTTCCATAGATTCAATATCCGCAGTGTTCAGATAATTGATATTGTCCGTGAACAGTCCATCTACCACATAAAGGGGTTTGAAACCGTTAATGGAGTTCGTACCGCGAACACGGATTTCAGGGTCTTGTCCTGCACGACCCGTATTCACCACCTGTACACCGGCAACCTTACCCTGTATGGATGCCAGTGGATTGGTAGAAGGCTTAGAGGCAATCTCGTCCGCTTTCACAGTAACGATAGAACCGGTCAAGTCGCGTTTCTTGGCACTACCATAACCAACTACAACCACCTCATCAATGAGCTGGCTGTCCTCTTCCATCTTCACATTGATAGTTGAACGCCCATTTACGGCAATCTCCTGCTCACGCATACCTATATAACTAAAAATCAAGGTAGCATTAGATGCCACATCAACAATCTGATATTTACCATTTATATCAGTAATACTACCTTTACTCTCCTGCCCTTTTACACGAACAGAAGCACCGATAACAGTTTCGCCTGTCTTGTCCGTAACGACACCCGAAATCGTAATTTTGTTCTGTGCCATCGAAGTAATGGCAAACAATAACATCACACATGTAATTAGTAGATTTTTCTTCATTTTGTATTGATTTAAAATTCTTTTGCAAACATACCGGAGAAGTTGATATATGTCAAAAAACAAGCTACCACAAGAGTACCACAGTTCACCGGAGGGGTACATCATTACTACTACTGTATAACATAAACGACAGATTATAAGGAATATAAAAGTACAATAAATATTTAGGTACTATTCATATATATAGAGCAAGAAGATAGAAAAGCAAAGGGGGCTTTTATCCTATTCTGAAGTTTTTTATCCCATATTCAAGAACGTCATACCTTTCACTGCCTCAAAGCCGACCATAAGATTTCCATAACCGATTGCCATTATACGATAGATTATATACCAAGCAAATACTGCAAAACGTTTGCAGTGAAGATGTAGACAATATGCAGCAACAATGCCATCTCAACGCAGTGGCTCGAATGCTGCATATTGCCGTCTTGAGAATCAGTTAGAGTAACTTGAACGCTGCTTTCTTTACGTCCTGGCTATTTCTGCCAATCATCACCTCAAAGTCACCGGACTCGCATACAAAATCAAGATTGTAGTTGTAGAACTTCAGCAATTCGGGAGTAATCTTGAAAGATACTTTTTTAGATTCACCGGCTTTCAGGAAAATCTTCTCAAAGCCTTTCAACTCTTTCACCGGACGGGTTACACTTCCCACAAGGTCACGAATATAAAGCTGGACCACTTCGGCACCGTCTCTCTTGCCGGTATTGGTCACAGTCACGGTAGCAGTCAGTTCGCCCTTATCCGTCATGCTAGTCTTGTCCAAAGACACGTCGCTATAAGAGAATGTGGTATAGCTCAAGCCGAAACCAAAAGGATAAAGCGGTTCATTGTCTATGTCTATATAGTTGCTGCGGAATTTCTGGAACCATGCACCGTCGGCAAGAGGGCGGCCCGTGTTCTTGTGGTTGTAGAACAAAGGAATCTGTCCCACGCTCTTCGGGAAAGTCGTAGTCAGCTTCCCACTCGGATTCACATCACCAAACAGTACATCACCGATGGCAAAACCTGCCTCACTGCCCGCAAACCATACATTCAGAATGGCCGGCACGTTTGCCTGCTCCCAGTTCAGTACCAGTGGACGACCGGTAAACAGTACCAGTACCACTGGTTTTCCTGTTTTCAATAATTCTTGTAACAGCATGCGTTGGGTGTCGGTCATTTCAAGATTCGTGCGGCAACTGCTCTCTCCACTCATTTCCGAAGACTCACCGAGCGCAGCCACAATAACATCCGATTTGGCAGCCACGGCAAGAGCCTCGTCCAGCAACTCCTTGTCCGAACGATTGTCACGGTGTAAAGAACGTCCGAACATAGTGGCACGTTTCTCATATTCGGCATCACTCATCAAATTACAGCCTTTCGCAGTCAATATTTCGGCTTTATCGCCTGCTACCGCCTTCAAACCTTCAGCCAAAGAAGTTGCATTCTTCAATACAGCAGCCACACTCCAAGTACCCGGCATATTACTGCGGCTGTCTGCCAACGGACCTACCACAGCAATAGTGCCTTTTTTGGCCAGCGGAAGCACATTACCCTCGTTCTTCAACAACACCAAGCTCTCCGAAGCAATCTTACGCGCAACAGCACGATGCTCTTTGGTAAAGATTTGCTTCTTGGCACGCTTCACATCACAGTATTTATAAGGATTATCGAACAAGCCCAACTTGTACTTAGCTTCCAAAATACGGCGACAAGCCGCATTAATTGCTTCTTCTGTCACTTTTCCTTCTGTCAATGACTTCTTGAGCGTACCTACAAATGCATCGCTCACCATATCCATATCCACACCTGCATTCAGTGCCAAGGCGGCAACAGTCTGCGTATCGCCCATGCCATGGTCGGTCATTTCTGTAATTCCGGTATAATCTGTCACTACAAAACCGCCAAACCCCCACTGCTTACGCAATACATCCGTCATCAACCACTTGTTTCCAGTAGCGGGAATGCCATCGACCTCATTGAAAGAGGCCATCGCACTGCCCACACCGGCATCAACCGCCGCCTGATAGGGCAACATGTATTCATTGAACATGCGCTGATGACTCATATCTACTGTATTATAGTCACGTCCTGCCTCACCGGCACCATACAAGGCAAAATGCTTTACACAAGCCATGATTTCATCATTACGGCTCATATCCTTTCCCTGATAACCACGTACCATGGCCTGCGCAATGGCTGCTCCCAGAAACGGGTCTTCACCGTTGCCCTCGGACACACGCCCCCAACGGGCATCACGGCAAATATCCACCATCGGACTGAATGTCCAGCAAATACCGTCGGCACTGGACTCAATGGCTGCAATACGTGCCGATTCTTCAACCGCCTTCATATCCCATGTACACGACAATCCCAAAGGAATGGGAAACACCGTTTCATATCCATGAATAACATCCATACCAAATAAGAGAGGAATACCCAAACGACTTTCTTCAACCGCCTGCTTCTGTACATCGCGGATACGTTCCACGCCTTTCAGATTGAAAAGCCCGCCCACTTCACCGGCACGAATACGTTTGGCCACATTACTACTTTTAGCCTGACCGGTCGTAATCTCACCGGTAACCGGCAGATTCAACTGACCTATTTTCTCTTCCAGGGTCATCTTCTTCATTAAATCGTCGATGAAACGATTCATATCGACCGGAGATTTCTGCGCATACGCACTAACGGCAGTAAACACCAACAAGACTAAAAATGATTGTAACTTGAAAAGTAAATGCTTCATGTCTTTCATGCTTTTAATTTATAGAAATATTATTTTGCTGCAAATAAAAGAAAAGCATGCGACAACCTCCACATCTCGCACTACAACAAAAGTACACCCATCACTAAGAAACAAAAGAGGAAGTACAATATTAATACTTCCCCCATTAATATTCCACTGTAAAACAGTTATTTAAAATTTATAAGGAAATCAGTCAGACTTTCTTCCGGAAGCAGATTGAATTTCTTGCGCAACCGGTATCTTGCAGCATCAACCCCACGCGTGGAAATGTTGAGCAACTTCGCTATCTCCTTTGTCGGCATATTCAAGCGAAGCAATGCACAAAAGCGCAAATCTCCTGAAGTCAAATCTGTATATTGAAGTTTCAGATTCCGGAAGAAATTTTCATGTATACGGTCAAAATTAGCTTGAAACATTATCCAGCTCTCTTCATCAGACACTATATTATTGTTAACCAAAGCGAGAAGCTTATCCAAATTCTTACGACTATGCTGTCCGGACAACTTTTGCTTCTGTATCTCCTCTTTCAATGAATTCAAAAACTCCTGATGAGCGATATTCATCATTACCACGCTGGACAATTCTTTGCTTTTAAAACGCAAATCGGCCTCAAGCTGTTCCTTTTCCAACTCGATAATCTTCTTCTCTTGCCGTTCAAGCTCTGCCTGATGGACTACACGCTGCTGCTCAATCACACGGTCCTTCTTTTTCTTCACAAAGCGATAAACAATATATTGCAGCAAGGCCAGCAGGCACAACCCTATCAGAATGTAGCTTCCCACAGCCCAATAAGACAAATACCACGGAGACAAAATCTCAAAGGGAAACTCCACCGATGCCAAAACTCTACCAGTATCATATATCTCCGCCCGAAAAACATAACTTCCATAAGGAAGACGGGCATACTTTTTCTGCAAATTGCGTCCATCGGGTATCCACTGATCAGAATACCCTTCCAACCGGTATCTTACTTTATAAGTATAATCGTTATAAACCGGATAGCACAATGTAAAACTCACTGTATTAAACTCATGTTCGACCTTGACTCCCGACTGCACGACCAATGTTTTCCGTTTATCACTGAATTCCTCAGTAACCTGCATCTCTGAAATCCATAAAGAACGCCTAGTCTGAGATTTATATAACGAGGAACTATCTGTTTCAATACGGGCAATAGCATTATTCAAGCAAAGATAGGAATGATTATTTCTCTTGTCATAAACCACGCTTCCTCGTTCTTCCACAGCCAGACCGTCAAACAAAGAATATGGAATCCGAAGTTCGATATTGAAAGTATTTATCGCACACTTCACCAAATACACAGTCCTGTCGCCCACAAACCAATAGTAATCTCCGTTCGCATGACTCACAGTCTTGATTCCCTTCAATTCCATCAATTGTTCATTCATTGTTTCATAGGGAACAATCGAATCAGTCATATCTTCGTAAGTATAGAAATATTCCCCATTAGAAAAAACTACCCGACCATTGATTTTGAACAAAGTAAAACTCCCACCTTTCACTTCTCCCAAACTCTCATACTTCCGCACATCCTTTACCTGCTTCATATCCGAATCAATCCGAAAGCGATACAAACCATTCCTTAAATGTTTCGCCCAAATATTCCCTTGATGGTCCACTTCTATATGACGAATCATGTGACTGAACCCACGTAAGGACCGAGTAAAGCAATACTCTCCCGAAGCAGTCTCCGTATATAAATTCAGAAGCGCATAAGCTCCCTCCAACAAAAAAGATTGTTCCTTCAATTCAATTTTTTCCATACACATCCCTCCTTTTACATCAGATGCCAGCTTTGATTTCAGTCCTGATATAAGGAAAGTTCCCTTGTTGTGCCCGCAGAAAATCTGTTTTCCCCATTCATCGACGAACCACGCTTGTTCTTCCAAACCCGGAACTAATTCAGTCTTTCCATCCTTAAGCCAATAAAGTCCCTGATTAGAAGCAATATAAGCTTCATTTTCCCTTACCAAAACATCATATACCATGCCTATTTTACGAAATGGAGGTTCATAATAATAGATTAAAGAATTGTTGTGTATATAGGCAATACCTTCATCCAAAACTGTCCATATATTGTTGTCATCATCACAATATAATCTCAAAACAGTATTGTTCTGTAGTTTATTATCCGTATTGACCTTCCAAATCAGCTTTCCCTTTTTATCCAACGCATATATGCCATCGGATATTGTGCCAACAACGTAGCAACTATCTTTGGTCATCACCGCACGATTAATGGTATGCTTCTTGAATATATCATCACATTCAGTTTCCCATTTTTCTACCCTCCCATCTCGATACAGGAAACCTCCCTGATTACGGGTAAACATTAAAACCGCATCATCATAAGGGAGCCCGGCCAGGACATCACTATCTCCAAATGCCTTTCTGGGAATAAGTTCTTTCATTTCCCTACCGGCAAAGACATAAAGTCCACCGTTTATTCTTTGAGAATAAAAAGTATTTCCAACCTGGAACAAATTCAGTGGAAGGTTCTTCATTCGAATACCTTCTACCGAATTTCCATTATAAAAAAAGAGAGAACCAAACGATTGAAATACAATTTCCCCTTGAACGCAAACAATGTTCCAGATTTCGTCGTTATGAAAAGTAAAGTCCTTCACCTCATCTTTTAGCGAGTGATATTCAAGAGTGTCATAAGGAGTACGGACAAAATAACCGAATTCTTCGTAAGAGCCTACATAAATTCTTCCATCTTCACTGATATATATAGCACGCACAATTCCTTTTGTCGGTAATTCATACAGCCGCCAAGCACTTCCATCAAATTCCAACAGCCCACTGTTATTACCGAAATACATCACTCCTCTTTCGTCTTGAGCAATGGCCCAATTCTGAATACCGGCATTATAATCCGACACCGAATAGTTCCTCACTATAGGAGAAAAAGGTATGGGTGAAGCTTGCAGCAAACTACTGAAAACCAAAAACAAGAGAAACGTTATTGCAATTCTCATGAGTACTGTTTATAGGTATTTACCAGCAAAGATAAAGCTTTTTGCGTTTTCGTAAAAACAAAATCGCAGATTATCCTCTTTTATAGAAAGATAACCCGCGACAACTGATAACTCACTTTATTAATTTTCAGCCGTTTTCTGTTTTCCCAAAGGAATAGACCCCCCCAAGTAAGCATTGACATTCTTCGTATTCTTGCCAAAGAACATATAGTCTGTTCCCGCAAAGAAAGGACCCAGTTTCAGTGCCAGACCGAAGGTTTTACCGGCTCCTTGAAGTACGGAATAGCTGGCAGCTACATTGAAAGCATTCGTCGGACGGATGCAGGCAGAGAAAGTCAGCTCATTCAAAGTTTTCGGTTTGGCAAAACGACCGGTATACAAGGCACCCACTACCAGCCAATCATTCAGTAAGGCATATTCAGCGCCAAGAACCATTGTAGAAGTCAATCCACGGGTACGGCTCTTCTCAGAAGCCTCCTCTGTCTTGAGCTGCAACATGTCATAGTTAAGAATCTCGCCGCTGTTCACAATATTCATGAATTCCTGCTGCGAGGCCGGATCAAGAAGATCATAAGTCTGCTCCGCATTGGCTCGCGCTATACTGGTATTCGATTTAGACCATTTGATAAAGCCCAAATCAAGAACTGAAGCAGAAAGTGTCAATTTATCCAGTAACTTGTAAGATACTCCCAAATCAATAGCCCCACCATATCCGGCAAAACCAAAACTGCCAAAATCGATTTCATCGATATAATCACCATTCTCATTCTCGGGAAGTTCTAACAGCTTTGACGAGTTCTCCAAAGTTGCATCCACTTGAATGGAAGCTTTACTCGTCACTCCTGAAGAGCCGACAGAAGGAGTTTCCACATGAATCTGGTTGATGTTCAGCTTTAAGTTACCGATACCCAGCAGCATCTTCACTTTACCGCCCACAGCCAGCCGGTCTGTGATATTCCTTGCAAAGCCAAGGCCGACTTCCGCATAGGAATTTATCTCAAGCTTCTGTCCATTAATGGTTTCGTTAATACCCAAATAGTCAGAAATATTGTCACCAAACTCCCGGCTGCTCATGTTATTCATAAACTGGAACATGGTTTTCGGTATGGCGGCACCGATATCATTACGCATCCCCACATTGACTGACCAGAAGTTCTTTCCTTTATACCATCCGGCAGACAGAATGTCGGTACTCAAATTCACATTCAAGTTATTGGTAGCATCCAGTCGGTTCATAAAGTCATTGCTCATGAAATAGTCGCTATCATCACTGTTCTCAATAATGTCCATAATATCCCTATACCCCAGGGAACTGGAGTTGACGGTAGCATTCAACGAACCTATCACGGGAATATTCAGATAACCGCGTCCCGGCATCAAGGCCGGATTGAGCTGCATACGCTGGTTACTTCCTTCCATAAAGTAGGAAGTGCGCAGGAACTGGGCTTGTCCGGAAAGAGAGAAGCAAAGCAACAATACCACAGACAGCCATACTTTCAGAGAATTCAATTGTTTCATAACCTTGTCAATATTTTCATTATCACCTGCAAAAATATAAAACAAGTTAATACCCTACAAACAACTTAACCGAATAGTCGTGTATAAAAGGCTTATACAGAGACTATCCGGTATAAATTAAGGAGCAAATAAAAGAATCCTCTTAAGAGTGTCCTTATACTATTTCATCATAAACATGTTCATTTGCTCTCGTAGCGGTACTCAGAAAAACCGGGGCTGTCTCCTTTCTTTGTTGCAGAGACATTGACGTCACTGCCGGAGCAGTCAACATTTCCTTGTATTTTTCCGGAGCAGTGAGTATCTTTACAGCCTCTTTCAAATCATCATCATCTTTCAACTGCTGGATAATGCTTCCACGCTGGAAATAATAACGCTTGATGATTTCTACCGCAATCATGCTCTTGATGTCCTTGGAGAAATGGTCAAGGTCACGGTCCAGATTATGCGACAATTTTTTCTCCAACGCTTCAAACTCTTTCGAAGCATCAGTCAGATAGCCCTCAAATTCGGCCATCTCCTTCAGGTTCTTCAGCATCTTCTCTGTCTGCTGGTCGTATTTGAAGTCCGCCTTTTTCACCATCGCCTTGAAGTCCGCATAATCGGCATCTGTAATTTCAAACTGCTCTGCTGAAGAGATGGTAGGATGTTTCAAGCAATAGTCCGTAGCATAATTGAAAATAAGATTGTCATTGACAAGATAGAACAGAATGTTGGGCAGCTTCTCCTGCTTCACCGCAATGTCCGGAGTCACGCCTCCACCATCACGCACTTCACGTCCGGCAGCCGTATGGAACACGGTAGTAAGGCTGTCCGGAATACGTCCCACACTGCCGTCCTCATTCCGGTGCTTGTAGTCGATAGCCTGCACACAACGGCCGCTGGGAATATAATATTTGGAAGTCGTCAGCTTCATGGTACCACCGTATGGCAACGGACGGGTGGTCTGCACCAATCCCTTACCGAAAGTACGGTTACCGATAATGACCGCACGGTCAAGGTCCTGCAAAGAACCCGCAAGGATTTCTGACGAGGAAGCCGTTCCGCCATTGACCAGAACAGCCAAAGGAATTTCCAAATCCAACGGTTCACGCAATGTTTTGTAGGTATTGCTGGCTTGCTTAATCTTACCCTTTGTCGTCACAAGTGTTTTTCCGCGAGGCAGAAAGAAGTTGGCTATCTCTATAGACTCATCCAGCAAGCCGCCCCCATTGTTCCGCAAGTCAATCACCAACGAAGTCATCCCTCGCTTCTTCAAGTCCAGAAAAGCCTGCTTGAACTCCTTGGAAGGATTTCCCGAGAAGGTGCTGAGGTTGATATAACCTATATTATTATCCAGCACCGTATAATAAGGTATGAACGGTAATTGGATGGAACGGCGCACAATGTCGAAATCCAACGGCTTCTCCGTACCGGGACGTTGCACTTTCAGCTTGAAGCTGGTACCCACTTGTCCGCGAAGCATCTCGCTGACTTCCTGGTTGTTCTTTCCGGCAAGGTCTTTCCCGTCAATCTCCATCAGAATATCTCCGGCTTTCAGACCTACATTGGCAGCAGGCATATTCTCGTATGGCTCAGATATCATGGAACGTTTCAGTTTCGGGTTCCAAGTAATCACAGAACCTATACCGCCATAGGAATTCTTCAGCATCTGCTCCAGTTCGCTTTGGTCATCTTCCGGATAATACTCCGTGTAGGGGTCCAGCGAGTAGAGCATGGCATCAATACCTTCACGGATAGTCTTGTTAGGATCAATCGTATCCACGTAGAACATATCCAACTCTTTCACAATGGAATTGAATATATCCAGATTCTTTGCTATTTGAAAACTACGGCTATCACCACTCTTAAACCCCCAAAAACAAACGGCTCCCACTACAATCAGCAAGGCAACCATCCAGCGTATCTTTAAAATTCTTCTCATAATATGTCTATGTGATAATATGCTAATTAATTAATAAAATTTCTTCCTTGATTTTTTCCCATTGTGCAGCCTGAAGCTCTGTACCCACCACTTGTATCACATCTTTGGAGAGAAGGGAGCCTATCTTGCCACATTTCTCCAGCGAGTAGCCACACGTCAGTCCATACAAGAAACCTGCCGCAAAATAGTCGCCCGCTCCTGTAGTGTCCACCACTTTCTCTACCGGAGCCGCTTGTACCTGCACCATCTCTGTACCTTTACGAATCAGAGAACCACGGGCACCCACCTTTACAATGGCTATGCTACACATTTTGGCAATGATGTCCAATGCTTCCTCCGGTTCCTTACCCGTAAAAGCCTTTGCCTCTTCCTCATTGG
>OHFL01000915.1_pt1 | contig 15875 bp, 15 predicted proteins | sample 1567491 | NCBI WGS metagenome assembly OHFL01 (sample SAMEA3879539, study PRJEB24766) | human gut metagenome | biome: human-associated habitat; feature: feces | place: USA | collected 1985/1987 | reverse complement strand
GTATATTAAGAAAATACGCTTTAAGGTAGAAGATTTCGGGTTAGGAACAATAGATATGAAAAGAAGATATGTGTATGAGATATATCCGGATGGTAGGTGGATTGAATATACATATCAAGGAGAATCTAATCGTTACACATACAAAGACATATGCGTAACAAAAAAAGAGAATGTATTAAGATTATACAATAAATATCAAAAGTTATTTGGTGCACCATTATGGAAAAAGAATATTATGGAAGCACAAGTTTGCGACGGATATGGATATACCTTGCAGATTACTTATAAGGATGGAAGAAAAAGAGTAATTGAAGGCGATATTGGCGGTGGTACAATTGACGGTATAATGGGAAATTATTTAAAGAAAATATTTGGGAGAAATTACGATGATTAAAACTGTTCTAGGTGATATAACAAAAATAGATTATGTTGACGTTATAGTAAATGCAGCAAATAACAGTCTCTTAGGTGGTGGCGGTGTTGATGGAGCAATTCACAGGGTAGCAGGTCCTGATCTTTTAAAAGAATGTAGGATGCTTCATGGATGTGAAACAGGAGAAGCAAAGATAACAAAAGCCTATAATTTACCATGTGATTATGTTATTCATACTGTAGGACCGATATGGAATGGAGGAAGTAATAGAGAAGAGGAGCTTCTTGCTAACTGCTATTTTAATTCCATGAAGCTGGCAATGGATAATGGAATCAGGTCTATTGCATTTCCTTCCATATCAACTGGAGTATATAGTTTTCCGGTTGAGTTGGCAGCAAAGATTGCAGTACATACAGTAAACAGATTCTTGCAGGGTACTCCAGACAGCTTTGATTTGGTGGAATGGGTGCTGTTTGATACTCACACTGAATCAGTATACGAAGCAGAAGTTGATCAACTGTATAAAATGATATAATCAGAAAGCTGAGTAAGTCAGGATGCATTGAATGCAGATGAGGATACGGACAAACTTCCAAAGGGCAAAAAGCCATGCCTTTCCCTTCGTGAGTTGGAAAAACAGGTAAACACAGATTTGGATTTACTTGTAAATATCGTGGACGGACAGATGACAGTCTGTGAACTTGTAGACCGATATTTGAAAACAAAGACCGGAGTAAGGCAAAGCACGAAACAGGGATATGTTACAGTGCAGAGATTGCTTGCGAAGGAAGCATTTGGCAAAAAGACAATATGAAGTGTGAAAACATCCGATGCAAAGCTGTTCCTTATCAAATTGCAGCAAGAGGATGGGAAAAGCTACAGTTCCATTCATACCATTCGGGGAGTGTTGCGACCAGATTTTCAGATGGCGGTGGATGATGACATTCTGGTAAAGAATCCATTTGGATTTCAGCTTGCCGGAGTATTAGTAAATGACGCAGTCACAAGAGAGGCAATTACAAAAGACCAGATGAGAAAGTTCCTGAAGTTTGTGCATGACGATGTGGTGTGCTGTAAATACTATGAAGTGGTGTACATACTCTTTCATACGGGAATGAGAATATCAGAATTTTGTGGCTTGACGCTGAAGGACATTGATCTTGAGAATAGAACTGTGAACATCGACCATCAGTTGCAGAGAACATCGGATATGCGATATATCATAGAAACCACAAAGACGGATGCCGGAACAAGAGTATTGCCAATCACAGAGGATGTGGCACAGATGTTTCAGGCGATTATTGAGGATAGAAATGCACCGAAAGTGGAGAAGTCCATAGACGGATATAGCGGATTTCTGTTTTACGATGATAATGGAATGCCACTTGTGGCAATGCATTGGCAGCACCGATTCAATCATATGGTCGGCAGATACAATGACATCTACCGGGTGCAGATGCCAAACATCACACCTCATGTATGCCGACACACGTATTGTTCGAATATGGCAAAATCGGGAATGAATCCCAAGACGCTGCAGTACCTCATGGGGCATTCGGATATATCGGTCACAATGAATGTGTACACGCATATCGGATTCGATGATGCTGAGGAAGAATTGAAACGGATGGAAGAGTTTAGGAAGGCACAGGCGGAGGTTGAGCAGAAGAAAGAGAAAACGATGTCGCAGAAGATGTTTAAGGTAGTTTAATATGGAAAAGAGATGACGCTCCGGCTTAGGCTGGGGCGTTTTTTCTGTGGAAAAAGTAAGTGTTTGGTGCTATAATAAACCTTATAAATGATGAAAGAAAGTTATACATGTTATCAATTTACCAGTTGATGAAATATTTACGTAATACACACCATATCAATGTTAAAAGCTCACAGACACAAGCACTTAGAAATATGGGCTATTATCATGGATTTAAGGGATATAGATTTATTCGAGAGGATACTAACCGTGTTAATTTTAGCTCTTTGGATGAAATTATAGCACTGAATAAATATGATATGCGACTTAAAACAGTTCTTTATCCTAAGGTAATGTTTATAGAAAATGCATTGAAGAGTTATGTTATTGAGGCTTTATTGGCAGATAGCAAATCTGAGAATTTTGATGTTATTTACAATAAATCATTAACAGCATATAGAAATTATACTCCGGGGAGCCGTGCATATAAAACAGAGTACACGAAGAGAATGAATCTAAAAGGAAAAATAAATGCTGCTCTTGTTCGTGACTATAATAAGAGAAGTGTGGTAGCACATTTCTTTAATAATGATATTACAATACCTGTTTGGGCAATATTTGAAACTTTAGCGCTTGGTGAGTTTGGAACTTTATATGATTGTGCCTGTACAAATGTTAAGCTTTATGTTTCAAATATAATGAAGCTCCCAACTAATTTAGATTCAGATGGCATGAACACAAAGTTCTTTATATTTACAGTTAAAGATTTGCGAAATGCAATTGCTCATAACAATGTGATTTTCGATACTAGATTTAAAACTGGTAAGATTGATCAGCGTCTTGTTACTCTGCTTGAAACTGAAGTAGGGATTTCTAATATTGATTTCAAATATATGGATGCGTATATTATTATGATTACATATTTCCTTAGAAAGATGGGCGAAACTAAAACTGCTTGTAAGCAGTTTGTTGCTTCGTATCAACAGCAGACAGAGTATTTGAGAAATGAATTGCCAATTAACATTTATAATCAGGTGGTTGGTACACAGCATAGACCTAATATGAATGCCTTACAAAAATTCATTAGCAAATCATAAAATTCTTGCATATTTTATGCAGAAGTAGTATATTATATATAAGAATTGCGGTGGATGTCTTCGGATTACACCTGGGAGAACCTGATGCGTCGGGTTCTTTTTTTTGTAAAATTTAGTGTAGCATTCTAAGTAGTAAGACTTTGAGGTGTTACTACCAATTTTACTACTGACAGGCAGTACTAACTTGCTCAATCTTGCTCTGATTTGCCACAATCTGTAATTTCAGAGCAAACTACACGAATTCCAGAAAATCTTGCAAAACAGGGCATTCCGGGGCAAAACAAGGAGAAACAAAACAATGATAAAAATACTTTTCATCTGCCACGGCAACATCTGCCGCAGCACCATGGCCGAAAGCGTCCTCACCCACCTGGTCCACCAGCTGCACCTCGACAACCAGTTCGAGATCGACTCCGCTGCGACCAGCCGTGAGGAGATCGGCAACCCGCCGCACTACGGCACAAAAAATAAATTATACGAAGAAAACATTCCGCTTGTTCCGCACCGGGCGCGCCAGATGACAAGGGATGACTATCTGTATTTTGATTATCTGATCGGCATGGATTCCGCAAATATCCGGAACATGACAAGAATCGCGGGAGGCACGGACAGCCAGGATAAAATATACAAGATGCTTTCATTTGTGGGCTATGAAGACACGCAGAAATTTACCGGGGCGCGGGATGTGGCAGATCCATGGTACACCGGCAATTTTGATGAAACCTATGAAGATGTGGTTGCAGGATGCAAAGGATTCCTGTATTATTTACAGCAGAAAGGGGACATTTCAAAAGAAATCGAAATTCCCCGGTAAGTAAGGAGTGACATTGGGTGAAATATCTGATCATTGGAGCTGGCGGCACAGGCGGAGTTGTCGGTTTTCACATGGCGCAGGCAGGAAAAGATGTGACGTTGATCGCCAGAGATGCGCATTTGGAGAGTATACAGCAAAAGGGACTGACGCTTCAGACCATGTGGGATGAGAACACAAAGACCATACCGGTAAAGGCGTCTGACATGCAGCATTACAAAGACCGGCCGGATGTGATCTTAGTCTGCGTAAAAGGATATTCGCTGGATGGAATTTACAAATTTATCCGTAGAATTGCAAAACCGCAGACGATTGTGATTCCAATTTTAAATATTTATGGAACCGGAGCTAAAATGCAGGAAAAACTGCCGGGAATGCTTGTGACGGACGGATGTATTTACGTGTCAGCCAATATTAAGGAGCCGGGAGTTATTTTGCAGCACGGAAAGATTCTGCGCATTTTCTTCGGCGTGCGCCAAAAAGAAGAAAAATGCCAGCTGTTAGAGCAGATTCAGAAAGATTTCCGTGACAGTGCAATCGATGGGATATTATCAGAACAGATCCAGCGGGATGCGCTGGAGAAATTTTCCTATGTGTCACCGATCGGAGCGGCGGGCCTTTACTTAAATGCCACGGCAGGAGATTTCCAGAAAGAGGGGAAAGCAAGAGAACTGTTTTGCACGATGATAAGGGAAATCGTCGCACTGGCGACGGCCATGGGATTTCCGTTTGAAAAGGATATGGTTTCCGTAAATCTGCAGATTTTATCCAATCTTCCGCCGGAGGCAACCACGTCCATGCAAAGGGATGTGATGGCACACAGACCGTCGGAAGTGGATGGTCTGGTATACGAAGTGGTGCGCATGGCGCACAGATATCAGGTTCCGGTGCCCGCATATGAAAAGGTGGCACAGAAACTGCAAGGAGAAATTATGTGCGAAAAAAATTCTCACACAGAAGGAAATGTGGAGATAAAAAGGGAAGAAAAATAACAGGATTCATTGCAGATAATGAATCATAAAAACACAGGAGAACAACATGGAATACAAATACAGCACAATTAACGAGGTAAATCATTTTGAATTTGGCGAGGCTGTGGTTGGGGACATCCAGCTGACAGAGCGCATGTTTCATCTGGTACTGGACAATGTAAAAATCTGTCCGGAAAATTCCTGCAACCGCGACATCCGGATGATGCGTACCAATGAACTTTTATTTAAGATTTCAGATGCAGAAATCATTTCGCTTGTTGAGGAAGGATACAACGAATACGATGCTGATGGAAATTTAAAGCACACGTATCCGGACGAGGAAGTGGAAAAAGCAAAGTATGATGAGGTGGCACAGGTTCTTTTGGAGGGAACCATATATGAACTGACATTACAGAGCGGTGTTTATACGTTTATCATTGACGGAACCAACGACCGTACCTACGCGCTGAAAGTAACCGGAAGCGGCGATACGCAGGAGTGGAACCGGTTTCTTGAGGTATAGAGTCGGGAAAGCTTTTGTTCGCCGGGTAGCCTTTGAACAGAAACACAGGAGGAAAAAGACATGATACAGACCGTTATTTTTGATCTGGACGGAACCCTTTTGGATACAGAAAAATACTATTTCGCGAAATGGAAAGAGGCTATGGCGCATTTCGGGTATCATATGACCGATGAGGAGGCATACAGCGTGCGTTCCCTTGGGATGCCTTATGCACCAGAACATTTTAAAAAGCTGTATGGAGAAGATTTTGACTATGACAAAGTGCATACATATCGCAGAAAACTGACGGATCAGGTGCTTGATGAGGGACCGATTGAGGCAAAACCGGGAGCAGAGGAACTGTTAAAATATTTGCGCAAAAAAGGTGTGCGTACAGCGATTGCCACCGCAGGAGGTGTGGAGCGCAGCAGTAGTCTGCTGAAGAGGGTGGGATTGTATGACTATCTCGACCACATTGTTTCTGCCCGGCAGGTCGCCCATGGCAAACCGGCGCCGGATGTTTATCTGTACGCCTGCAGCCAGCTTCATGTGCAGCCACAGGAATGCTATGCGGTGGAAGATTCTCCAAATGGAATTCACAGTGCATACAGTGCAGGATGTAAGGTGTTTATGGTGCCGGATCTGACACAGCCGGATGCCGAACTGGAGAAATTTATATACAAAAAAGTGGAATCACTTGTAGCACTAAAGGAGTATTTTTAAATTTTTTCTTGCAATCACTGGAATTGTGTGATAAAACAGATTACAAAAGGAACGTACATCAGGGATGTACAACAGAAAATGCATAGATGGAGACTCTGATCATCAGACATCGACAGGAATACAGCGTCACCGACTGAGAGCGCTGTTTGAAAGAGATGATTATGGGAACACTGCCGGAGCAGACGGATTGAACACGGGCAGGATGGTTTTGAAAAACCGGAATGTGGAAGTAGGTTCGTACGTGAGCGCACGTTACGCGTAAGAGAGGGAAGATGAGAATGTCTCATTTTTCAATGCGGGTGGTACCGCGGATAATCTGAATTATTCGCCCCGGAATACAATTATAGTATTCCGGGGCTTTTCTTTTTTCATAAGAGGAGCCCCGGACCAGAAAAAGGAGTAGAAAAGATGAGTAACATTTACAGAGATGTCACACTGAATCAGGTAAGCGAGCAGGACATCGGAAAGACGATCCGTGTCGCTGGCTGGGTAGAAAATATCCGTGACCATGGCGGAGTATCTTTTATTGATTTAAGAGATATGTATGCAGTGATGCAGATCGTTATCCGCGATGGAAAGCTGTTAGAAGGAATCCGTAAAGAGCAGGCTATTACCGTGGAAGGTCTGATCGAAAAGAGAGATGAGGAAACCTACAATCCAAAGATCCCGACCGGAACCATCGAGCTGGATGCAAAGGAAGTGACGGTACTCGGAGAAGTATATTCCCAGCTTCCGTTTGAAGTAATGACCAGCAAGAGTGTGGTACACGAAGATGTACGTCTGAAATATCGGTATCTGGATCTGAGAAACCAGAAAGTAAAAGACAATATCATTTTCCGTTCTAAAGTGATCTCTTATCTGCGTGAGAAAATGACAAGTATGGGATTTCTGGAGTTACAGACACCGATCCTGTGCGCATCTTCGCCGGAGGGTGCAAGAGATTATATCGTACCATCCAGAAAATTCAAGGGAAAATTTTATGCACTGCCACAGGCACCACAGCAGTACAAGCAGCTTCTGATGGTATCCGGATTTGATAAATATTTCCAGATCGCACCTTGTTTCCGTGATGAGGATGCCAGAGCCGACCGTTCACCGGGAGAGTTCTATCAGCTGGATTTTGAGATGAGTTTTGCCACACAGGAAGATGTATTTGCAGTTGGTGAAGAAGTTCTTTCGTCTGTATTTGAAAAGTTCGCACCGGAAGGAAGCGTTGTGACCAAGGCTCCATATCCGATTATCAGTTATAAGCAGGCAATGCTGGAGTTTGGTTCCGATAAGCCGGATCTGCGTAACCCGCTTCGTATTATCGATGTGACCGACTTTTTCCAGAAATGTACGTTCAAGCCGTTCATCGGAAAAACGGTTCGGGCAATCCGCGTACACGCCGATATGTCCAAAGGTTTCCACGAGAAACTCCTTAAATTTGCAACCGGACTTGGCATGGGTGGTTTAGGATATCTGGAAGTATTGGAAGATGGTTCTTACAAGGGACCAATCGACAAGTTTATTCCGGATGACTGTAAGGAAGAATTCCGCACACTGGCAGGACTTGAAGTTGGCGATACAATTTTCTTTATGGCAGATAAGGAAGAACGCGCTGCATATTACGCCGGAATGATCAGAAACGAACTCGGTGAGAAGCTGGATCTGATCGAGAAGAATGCATACCGTTTCTGTTATGTCAACGATTTCCCGATGTTTGAGAAAGATCCGGAGACAAAGAAGATCGGATTTACCCATAATCCATTCTCCATGCCACAGGGTGGCTTAGAAGCACTTAATACCATGGACCCGCTGGATATCCTGGCTTACCAGTACGATATCGTCTGCAACGGTGTGGAATTATCTTCCGGAGCTGTGCGTAACCACGATATGCAGATCATGGAAAAAGCATTTGAGATTGCAGGTTACGACAAAGAAGTGTTAAAGAACAAGTTCGGCGCATTATACACCGCATTCCAGTACGGAGCACCGCCACACGCAGGTATGGCTCCTGGAGTTGACCGTATGATCATGCTTTTACGCAACGAAGAAAATATCCGTGAAGTCATCGCATTCCCGATGAACGGAAACGCACAGGATCTGATGTGCGGTGCACCAAACGAAGTCACCGAGCAGCAGCTGCGTGAAGTGCATATTAAGGTTAGAGATTAAGGAGAAGGGAACAAAATATGGCAAACGTAATCTCAGACGAGACAATGGAATATGTTGGAATCCTTGCAAAGCTGGAATTGTCTGACGCGGAAAAAGAAGCTGCGAAAAAAGACATGGAGAGTATGCTGGATTATATTGATAAATTAAACGAACTGGATACCTCCAATGTGGAACCGATGTCCCACGTATTTCCGGTACAGAATGTGTTCCGGGAAGATGTTGTGGAAAACGGCGATGGTGGAGAGGACACACTTGCGAACGCACCGGAGCGCCGCGACCGCGCATTTGTAGTTCCAAAGACGGTAGAGTAAGGAGGGGCAGCTATGAATTTATTATCGCTCACAGCGGTAGAGCTGGGAAAGAAAATAAAAGCGCATGAAGTGACCGTTGAGGAAGCAACAAGAGCTGCTCTTGACGCGATTCGTGCAAAAGAAAAGGATATCAACAGCTTTGTCACTGTAGATGAAGAGTCTGCGATGATCCGCGCAAAAGAAGTACAGAAAATGATTGATGACGGGACACTGACCGGGCCTCTGGCAGGTGTTCCGGTTGCCATCAAAGATAATATGTGTACAAAGGGAATGTTAACGACCTGCAGTTCTAAGATTTTATATAATTTTATTCCAACTTATACAGCGGAAGCAGTGATCAATCTGGAAAAAGCGGGCGCAGTCATTCTCGGAAAGACGAACATGGATGAATTTGCCATGGGAAGTACCACAGAGACTTCTGCCTATGGGGAGACAAAGAATCCATGGAATACCGCACATGTACCGGGCGGTTCTTCCGGTGGAAGCTGTGCGGCAGTGGCAGCAGAGGAATGTTACTATGCACTCGGATCGGATACCGGAGGATCTATCCGTCAGCCAAGTTCATTTTGTGGTGTGACCGGAATCAAACCAACTTATGGTACTGTTTCCCGTTACGGACTGATCGCATACGGTTCCTCTCTGGATCAGATCGGACCGATTGCAAAGGATGTGACCGACTGTGCCACAATTCTGGAGACAATTACTTCTTATGATAAGAAGGATTCCACATCGGTAAAACGAGAAGAAACCGATTTTACATCGGCACTGGTGGATGATGTAAAGGGAATGAAGATTGGTATTCCGCGTGACTATCTGGGCGAGGGACTGGACCCGGAAGTAAAGGAAGCCATTCTTGCAGCGGCAAAGACGTTAGAAGAAAAAGGCGCAATCGTAGAGGAATTTGATTTAAGTCTCGTAGAGTATGCGATTCCGGCTTATTATGTCATTGCGGCAGCAGAGGCAAGCTCCAATCTGGCACGTTTTGATGGAGTAAAATACGGATACCGCACAAAAGAGTACGAGGGACTGCACAATATGTACAAGAAGTCCCGCTCCGAAGGATTCGGACCGGAAGTAAAGCGCCGTATTATGCTTGGATCTTTCGTGTTAAGTTCCGGATATTATGATGCTTATTATCTGAAAGCACTGCGCACCAAAGCCCTGATCAAGCAGGCATTTGACAAGGCATTTGCAAAGTATGATGTGATTCTCGGACCGGCGGCACCGACCACCGCTCCGAAACTGGGAGAATCTTTGAGTGATCCGCTGAAGATGTATCTTGGAGATGTATATACCGTTTCGGTCAATCTGGCAGGTCTGCCGGGAATTTCCGTGCCGTGCGGTGTGGACAGCAAAGGACTTCCGATCGGTCTGCAGCTGATCGGGGATTGTTTCAAGGAGAAAAACATCATCCGTGCGGCCTACAGTTTTGAACAGACAAGAACGTATCAGCACAGTCCGGCAGCAGAAGCGTAGAAAGGAGAGAAGAGATGTCAAAAGAATATGAAACCGTCATTGGACTGGAAGTCCATGTAGAATTAGCAACCAAGACAAAAATCTTCTGTGCCTGCTCCACTGCATTCGGAAGTGCACCAAATACCCACACCTGTCCGGTATGTACCGGTATGCCGGGATCGCTTCCGGTCTTAAACAAAAAGGTGGTAGAGTATGCCATGGCAGTTGGTCTGGCAACAAACTGTCAGATCAATCAGTACAGCAAATTTGACCGGAAAAATTATTTCTATCCGGATAACCCGCAGAACTATCAGATTTCCCAGCTTTATCTGCCAATCTGCCATGACGGAGGGGTAGAGATCGAGACGGAATCCGGCGGGAAAAAGACCATCGGTATCCATGAAATCCATATGGAAGAGGATGCCGGAAAGTTAGTACACGATGACTGGGAGGGGGTATCTCTGGTGGATTACAACCGTTCCGGTGTACCGCTGATCGAGATCGTGTCCGAGCCGGATATGCGCTCCGCAGAGGAAGTCATTGCATATCTGGAGAAACTGCGTATGACGATCCAGTACCTGGGTGCCAGTGACTGCAAGATGCAGGAGGGTTCCATGCGTGCGGATGTCAATTTATCAGTTCGTGAAAAGGGCGCCAAAGAGTTTGGTACCCGTACCGAGATGAAAAATATCGGTTCGTTTAAGGCAATCGCACATGCCATTGAAGCCGAGACAGCCCGCCAGATTGATCTGATTGAATCCGGGGAAAAGGTGGTACAGGAGACCCGCCGCTGGAACGATGATCAGGGATATTCCTATGCGATGCGTTCCAAAGAGGATGCACAGGATTATCGTTATTTCCCGGAGCCGGATCTCGTCCCGATCGTGATCAGCGATGAGTGGATCGCAAAAGTAAAGGCAAACCAGCCGGAACTGCGCACGGAAAAATTAGAGCGTTACCAGAGAGAGTTTGATCTTCCAAAATACGATGCCGAGATCATCACAGGACACAAAAAATTTGCAGACCTGTTTGAGGCGGCAACCGAGCTTTGCGGCAAACCGAAAAAAGTGTCCAACTGGATCATGGTGGAGACGATGCGCCTGTTAAAAGAAAATAACATGGATCCTGAGGATATCCGTTTTTCACCGGTCAATCTTGCAAAACTGATCAATCTTGCCGATTCCGGTTCCATTACAAACACGGTCGCAAAGGAAGTATTCGAACTGATCTTTAAAGATGACATTGATCCGGAAAAATATGTTGAAGAGAAAGGCTTAAAGACAGTCAACGACGAGGGTGCACTCCGTGAGACAGTACAGAAAATATTAGCAGAAAATCCACAGTCGGTTGAGGATTACCATAACGGCAAAGAAAAGGCAATCGGATTCTTAGTCGGACAGACCATGAAAGCCATGAAAGGAAAGGCAAACCCGGCGCTTGTGAACCAGATATTAAAAGAGTTACTGTAAGGTATTATATTTGATACCAACATCATGTGTATAAAAATATGAGGACTGAAAAAAGTCCTCATATTTTTGCGATAGCTTGACAATCTTGTTTATGCGTGCATATACTAAGATAATTGCGAAACTCATTCATGAACTGGCGATGTTGTGGAAAATTGACAGATGAAAAAGAAAGTGCTGGGGAGCCGTCGGTACTTAGTGACCGTATTTTGGTCACTTAGTATCCGCTACGAGCGACACGCAGCGAGAGCGTGCTTTCGTTTCAGCTGTCAATTTCCCACAACGTTCACAGCCTAAAGCAGAGTTTCGCCCAGGTAACTGTTTTATTGAATAGCATGGAAAGAAGGAGCAAAATGACCTATCATTTATCCGACGAGCAGGAAAAATACTTTTATGACACCTTAGAGGAACTCTGCAGGCAGTCCCGTCTGTTAGAGTCACACCGCTATATGCAGCACGGTGACACCAGCGTGTTCCGCCACAGTGTGTCGGTTGCATATTTCAGCTATTATCTGGCACTGAAAATGAATGCGCCGGTGGATATCCATTCGCTGGTTCGTGGTGCGCTGTTACATGATTATTTTTTGTATGACTGGCATGAGAAAGATGCATCACATAAATGGCATGGATTTCATCATGCAAAAAAGGCGTGTGAGAATGCAGCCCGTGATATCCCGGATTTGAACGAGATAGAGAAGGATATGATAAAATGTCATATGTTTCCATTAAATATCGTTCCGCCAAAATACATGGAAGGCTGGATCTTATGCTGTGCAGATAAGATCTGTTCCGGGGCAGAAACCGTGAAAGGACGCCTGCCGGAGCATATCGTTCTGCCGTGGAGGAAACAGATTCGTTCAGAATTATAGAATGTTTGTGAGTTTGACCCAAAATGGAGACTAAAACGGGCATATATAAAGTTTTCGCTTAATATATGCCCGTTTTTCATGCAAAATGTTAGCCTTCCGCAAGATTTCCCGTGTAAAGCTGATAATATTTTCCTTTTTCTTCCATGAGTTTGTCATGGTTACCGCGCTCAATGACGCGTCCCTGCTCTAATACGATGATACAGTCACTGTTTTTAACGGTGGAGAGGCGGTGGGCGATCACGAATGTGGTGCGTCCTGCCATCAGTTTATCCATACCGTCCTGAACGATCTTTTCGGTTCTGGTATCGATCGAACTGGTCGCCTCATCGAGGATCAGTACCGGCGGATCTGCAATCGCAGCACGCGCAATGGCAAGAAGCTGTCTTTGTCCCTGACTTAAGTTGGCACCGTCACCGGTTAAAAGTGTGTTGTAACCGTCCGGAAGCTGATGGATAAAGGTGTCGGCGTTGGCAAGTTTTGCCGCTGCAATGACTTCTTCATCGGTGGCGTCAAGTTTTCCATAACGGATGTTTTCCATCACGGTTGTGGTAAACAGGTGTGTATCCTGCAGTACGATACCGAGAGAGTGGCGCAGGTCATCTTTTTTGATCTTGTTGATGTTGATGCCATCGTAACGGATCTTACCATCCTGGATATCGTAGAAACGGTTGATCAGGTTTGTGATCGTGGTCTTTCCGGCACCGGTACTTCCGACAAATGCGATCTTCTGACCCGGTGTTGCATAGAGGTCTACATTGTGGAGCACGATCTTATCCGGGTTATAACCGAAATCGACATCATCAAAGACCACGTCACCTTTCAGTTCGATATAATCGACACTGCCGTCTGCCTGATGGGTATGCTTCCATGCCCACATACCGGTACGCTCTTTGGATTCAACGATCTGACCGTTTTCTTTTCTGGCACGCACGAGAGTGACATAGCCGTCGTCAGTTTCCGGTTCCTCGTCGAGCAGTTTAAAGATACGCTCAGAACCGGCAAGTGCCATGACGATATTGTTGAGCTGCATACTAAGCTGGTTGACCGGCTGGCTGAAACTCTTATTATAGGTAAGGAAACTTGCAAGTTTTCCAAGGGTAAAGCCGCCGACACCGTTTAAGGCGAGCACGCCGCCGACTAAAGCGCAGAGCACATAGCTGATGTTACCGATCTGTGCGTTGACCGGCATTAAAATATTACCAAATTTGTTGGCGTTATCTGCGCTATGGAAGAGCTGGTCATTTAATCTGTTAAAGTTTTCAATACTTTCTTCCTCGTGAGTAAAGACTTTAACAACCTTCTGGCCATTCATCATTTCTTCGATATAACCATTGACCGTTGCAATGTCTTTCTGCTGTGCGATAAAGTATTTGGCACTGAGTGCGCCGATCTTTTTAGTCGCAAACAGTGTGACACCGATCATCAGGAGTGTTACAATCGTCAGGGGAACATTTAAGAGCAGCATGCTGACAAATACGCTGACAATGGTGATGATGCTGTTTAAAAACTGCGGCATACTCTGGCTGATCATCTGGCGGAGTGTATCGATATCGTTCGTATAAGTGGACATGATATCTCCGTGATAGTGCGTGTCAAAGTAGCGGATCGGAAGTTCTTCCATATGGGTGAACATGTCATCACGCAGATTCTTTAAGGTACCCTGGGAAACATTTACCATGATGCGTGTGTATATATAGGAAGCAAGTGCTCCGATCAGGTAGAAAATGGAAACGCGCATGATAGCGTGCAGCAGACCGGAAAAGTCAGGATCTGCCTGACCGATGAGCGGCAGGATATAGCCGTCGATCAGAGTCTGCATAAACCAGGTACCCTGTACACTGGCGAGTACGGTAATGAAGATGCAGATCACGACGAGAATACAGTGCACTGCATAATTTTTCATGATATAGGCGAGCAGACGCATAAATAATTTTCCCGGATTTTCAACTTTCGGGCGCGGACCTTTTGGACCTCTGCCGCCCGGTCCCTGAACCGGTTTGGTATTCTTTTCTGCCATTATGCAGCACCTCCTTCATCAAAATCACCGCTTCCGCTGGTCTGTGATTCGTAGACGTCGCGGTAGATATCATTGGACGCTAACAATTCTTCGTGGGTTCCAAAACCGTTTACAACACCGTTATCTAAAACGATGATGCGGTCTGCATTCTGGACGGAGGAGATTCGCTGCGCAATGATAAATTTTGTCGTATCCGGGATCTCCTCGGCAAAAGCCTTGCGGATCTTAGCATCGGTTGCAGTGTCGACAGCACTGGTACTGTCGTCTAAAATAAGTATTTTCGGTTTCTTTAACAGGGCTCTCGCGATACATAAACGCTGTTTCTGACCGCCGGATACGTTGGTTCCGCCCTGTTCAATGTAAGTGTTGTAGCCGTCCGGGAAACGGTCGATAAATTCATCTGCGCATGCAAGGCGGCATGCGTGGCGGCATTCTTCGTCGGTCGCATTTTTATCACCCCAGCGCAGATTTTCGTAAATGGTTCCCGAGAAGAGCACGTTGTTCTGCAGTACCACGGAAACCTCGTCGCGCAGCGTATCCAGGTCGTAGGAGCGGACGTCTTTGCCGCCGACAAGGACTGCGCCCTCTGAGACGTCATAGAGACGGCTGATTAAGTTGACGAGCGAGGATTTCGAACTTCCCGTGCCGCCGATGACACCGATCGTTTCCCCGGAGCGGATGGAAAGATTGACATCATCAAGGATCGGTTTATCCGAAGTCTTGTTGTAACGGAAGGTCACATGGTCGAAGGTAACACTGCCGTCGGCAACCTCATAGACCGGATTTTCCGGGTTTGTGATATCACTCTTTTCATTTAAGACTTCACAGATACGCTCGGCACTTGCGATACTCATGGCTAACATGACGAAAACCATGGAGAGCATCATCAGACTCATCATGATGTTCATACAATAGGTAAGAAGGCTCATCAGCTCTCCGGTGGTAAGGGAACCTGCGACGATCATTTTGGCACCCAGCCAGCTTAATGCAATGATGCAGCTGTATACAACGATCTGCATGACCGGAGAGTTAAAGGCAAGTACGCCTTCCGCTTTGACAAACATGTTGTAAATATTTTTGCTTGCCTGTGTAAATTTCTTCTTCTCGTAATCCTCGCGGACATAGGCTTTGACTACGCGGATTGCGGAGACATTTTCCTGCACGGATGCGTTTAAGTCATCGTATTTTGGAAATACTTCCATAAAATAATGATGTGCACGCACAGTGATAATTGCGAGGATCATACCAAGTACGATAACGGCGATCAGATAAACCGAAGCAAGTCTTGCATTGATGAAAAATGCCATGATCATTGCGCAGATCAAAGAGATCGGTGCGCGGACGCACATGCGCAAAAGCATCTGATATGCGTTCTGCAGGTTGGTCACGTCGGTGGTAAGACGGGTGACAAGACCTGCGGTGCTGAATTTGTC
>OHFL01000899.1_pt1 | contig 16123 bp, 10 predicted proteins | sample 1567491 | NCBI WGS metagenome assembly OHFL01 (sample SAMEA3879539, study PRJEB24766) | human gut metagenome | biome: human-associated habitat; feature: feces | place: USA | collected 1985/1987 | reverse complement strand
AACTTCCCTGTCCATCATCTGCTAAAAATGTAAATATTGTTCTCTCATTCTGTGCAACACGTTCACTGATATGAAGTAATGCATACGCAGCAAGCGGTGTCAGCGGGAAACATCCTTTGGCAACGATCCGTTCAAAGTCCTGCTCTGAAAATAATTTCTGAAAACATGGAAGCTGATAGGATAACTTCTGGAGCTTCCCCTGCTCATTTTTCGCAATCTCTTTTTCATATTGTTTCGAAAACGCAGGTTCTTCCTTCCGGATTGAATTGGCGATCAATTCATAATTATTTTGTGCGGATACGACGAAAGATATCTCTGAAATTCTTCCTTCTACTCCGCGAAACGCATTTTTCATGGAAGTGTCTATACTCCTGGTATACTCATGAATACTTTTATGTGCCACCATTGTAAAAAATAATTTCTGATCGGAACTTTCCGCCAATTCGCACATATCCTGCAGCGTTTTCATATCCTCTGCAAAACCGGATTTCTCATGTCCTTCTATATATTTACTGAATTCATCAAAAATAATAAAGATGCCCTCATAACCACATTCTTCTGTCAGACTTCTTATAATCTGCTGATATGATCGTATGGTCTCAGACTGCATCAATGGCATAAAAGTGCTTCCTGCCGTCAGCATCGGATATAATTCTTTAAATAATTCCAATGACTGTTTATGTTTTCTTTTCAGATTCTTTTTCAAATCCTGCACATCTGTCTGATGTTCCGTCAGATACTCACAAAATCTGGCATACACATCCGAATATTCCTTTTCCCACTTTTCAAGGATTCTAAGTGCTTCTGTGAATGCAGTCTCCGGTGCAATATCCGACAAACCATTTTTCTCTAATGCCTCGCGCAGTGCGAATAATAAAATCTGATTCATAGAAAACCCCGGTACAGAAGAAACCAATACCGGTAAATATTTTTTATTCTCCTTCCGGATCTGCGTGACTAAATCCGCTGTCTCCGGATCTGTGATCTTTATTTTTTCAAAAACACTCTGTGGCAGGTCACAGGAAAGAATTGAAAGCAATACCAGTAATAAATGGGATTTTCCCTTTCCATACGGACCGATTAAAACAGTTGCATGTTCTTTTGCCTCTCCCGTCACAGCTTTTAAATATCTGCGCAATATCAACATGGATGACCGTGTCGGTATATAATGTTCAATTCTTCCATGATCTCCTATATCAAGCTGCAAATTGACTGCTTTTTGGAAATTACGGTTGATATGTATTAAGTTTCTCCATTGTTCCATTCCGGCAACTCCTATATGTCTTTATCTTTCGTAATAATTTTTTACGATCATTTCCCCGGTCAATCCTTTTTCCCAATAAATCATATTAAGACCTGCAGTGCGGTTCATTACGATTTTATCTTTTTCCTCCAGACGCTCTAACATCTCTATCAATGCTGTACGTTTCAACTGCAGTATCTTTCCTGGACTGTCCATTTCTTTCCACAGATCATCCAGATAAACAGACGTACGGTTTTTTTCCTTATCTACCAATAAAAACCAGACAATATCCTCCGGTAATTTGTTCAGATCTGGCTGTTTTCTGTAGTAAATCCCCTCTGTATTTTTCAATAATCCTAACTTTCCAAATGGACTGGCGTTTTTTTCTTCGGGATTTGTCTCCTTTGCCGGCATATACATCCGTAAAATTGCATCACAATCTGCATAGACAGAACTCTGCGCAACCTGCACTTCATCGTCTAAATCACTGAGTAATGTCTCCATCTCATCATATAGCTGCTGTTTTTTAAATTCCTCATAAGAAACTTCATTAAAAAATAAATTCCATGCCGTTGCCAGTTCCCGGTTTTTTGCAATTTTGCAATGTATCAGCCATAATGTAAAATAATCTTCCACGCATGGATCATGTGCAAGAATCAACTGACCAATCGCAGTGAGCATAACACCCGTTTTCGGAGAATCTGTAACCAGCTCTGCTGCCCTGAGCCAGTACCGGATTGCCTTTGCCATATTCGGTCCCACTCCAAGTGCATCTGCTCCATAATTTTCTGAAAAAACTTTCGGATTACGGTCTACTTCATATAAACCCTTATTCAGCCATCCTTCACGAAGGATAAAACTTTCATGCCCTTTAAAACGGTATTTATTTTTTCCCATTATTCTTTATCCTCCGTCCGCTGTCTTTTGATTGCCAGAACCTTTCTCATATAGCATCCAGCCGTAAAATGGTTCACACATTCGCCACAGCGTTTACATTTTTCGTCTGAAATATGGTACTCAATCTCCCCATCTTTATTTTCCCTGATAGAAAGCGCATTAAATCTGCACACACTCTCACAGGCCAGACATCCCATACACATCTGATATTTTGTGAGCTGACATTTTATTCTTTCTTCCGCTGTTTTCAAATCTTTCGCACCGGCTATTTCTGTTTTTAAAATGGTAACTCTCAAATTGGTTGTTCCAATCCGCCCCTGCAGTTTCAAAACGATCTGCTCTCTTTTATCAAGTACAAAAACCTCTCCCAGCCTTGTATTTCCCATATCAAAATTCAGATACCCGAATGGACGGAATAGTTCATACAACTGTTCTGAAATTGGACGCTGTAATTCATAATTGAACGAATTTTCCTCCGTGGCACATGGTGTGAATGACACAACGGATTTCTGTGCATACGCAACACCATTTCCCCCCTGTCTTGCCTTCCAATACCCATCATCCACATAAACCTCAGCATCTTCTTTTCCAATGCTTGTTGCAAAATCAATCAGCATCTCTCTAAAATGCTTTGACTGCTCATGCATATGTACCTTAGATAAAAATTCAGACCAGCCACTGTTGTTCGGACAGCACCAACATCCAACCCTCGCATAGCCAAGACGGTATGCATCGTTAAAATCAATTTCTGTTGTAAGAATATATAACCAGATGTCAAAATCCATCCAGTCGATAATGGGTGATATGATCCTCTGTTTTGTGATCTTCGGACTGTCAGACTCACGCTCATACTTGCTCCTGCTTACTGACTCACTGCGCCGGATCCCATAAAAAGTCAATATCTGCTTTTTGTCCCTGTATAACGAACGAATTTTTTTCTGTATGGTTCCCGTTTTAAAAACAGTACAGCACCAACGCATCACACGACTCGGCGGACCGATCAGTTTGCATAGTTCCTCAAAATCTTTTTCCTTATTGCGTGCAGAGATCACAGGTGTTTTAGGATGATTTTTCTTAAATCTTTCCACATAGGTATAGGTAAATGGAAACTCCAACGTTGTATCCCCGAAAATATGCATGATCTGAGGTGTGCTCAATGCACGTAATACCAGATTCGAAGTCACTGTAGAATCTTTGCCTCCACTGAATGAAACAAACATATCCATTGCACCAAACTCACCCACTGCTTTTCGTATATAATTTCCTGCCTCCTGCGTGATATACTCATACCGTTCTTTATTTGCCTCAATAAAGCGTCCCGTCATCTCATCAAAATAACAATAGGTATTCTGTGTACTATATTTTTCATATTGTCTGCGGACTTCATCTGCATTGATCTTTTTCAGTTCTTTTACAGAAAAGCCTTCTTTTGTATCAATCAGGCCTCAAAAAACAGTTCTAAAACCAGAATCAGAATTTTAGCATCTATTCCACTAGTTATAAAACAATTACAAGCAAAAATAGACAATTTAACCCCTTCAAAACTCGAAAATTCGGAAGCAACCTGACCGTCGGCCCGAAATACGCGAGTTTTGGAGGGGTTAAAATAGGGGAGAAGTAGTATGATTATTGAACCGTGATCTTCTCAGGAGTTCCTTTCGTGATGTAACGGATGATTACATCTACCGGATCTTCGCCCAACGATTCACAAGAGAAAGAAACAGCCGACGAACCCGACGAAATATTGGAGACACCTTCCGGTTGGACTTCTTCGATTACATTATAATTCTTATCTGTCACGACTGCCTTCCCATCGAACGTATAAAGCAAGTACTGCCGGTCGGAAATTTCACAAGGGAATTTGATCACACCATTCGGAGTCGTAAACTTCGGATCTTTGATCGTACCATCACCATCTACTTTCAGGCGGATCGCAAACGAACCTTCGTAAGGAGTCGTCCACGACCAATCCGAACCGCCCGGTTGTCCCGGTTGCATTTCTCCCAAGTTACAGGTAAAATGTTTCGAGATATACAATGGATACAGGTTAAAGTTCTTTTCATCCAATTTCTCCAGATGCCATTCCGTCTGCGGATCACGCAGGCGAGCCTTCTGTTCCTCGGTGAAAGCCTGCTGCTCGCGCAGATAATCCCAATCATGGATAGCTTGCAACAAACGATCGATCTGCCCATGACGGCGGAATGTATTGCTGCGAATCGTCATACCATAACCAGCATCAAAGCCGGCTGCTTCAGACATGGCCCATTCCAGATCTTCCAACGATGTACATTCCTGCCGGCGATCGGCCAGACGAATCAGGAACCAGCCCAACATTCGTGGAAAAAGATTCCGCTGATAGAAAGCCTGATTCTTGATACGGCTTTCTACTTGTCCGGTACGCATGGCTTCACCCCAAGGTTCACCCCAATTAGTATAAGTATGAATATGCCATGTATTATGACTTAGTCGGCTCGCATCATTGCGTAATGGATGATTGACCTGATTAAAGAAACGAGTTACAAAACGAGACATCGCATATTCATCCTGCCCCGTATAAGAACAACCTTCCAAACCATCGAAAGAGATCTGACAAATACCGGTCTTGTTCATGATCTCAGCCAGACGATCGGAGAAAGCATCCTGTAAAGTAAGATCCGGAAACAAGGTCTTATAAGGATAATCCCACAATTTATACAAAGGCTGTTTAACATCATGCGCAGCTGCCATTGTTCCCCAAGCTCCACGCTTACAACCTTTCAATAACATCTGCTCGCCCTTTTCTTCTACAGAACCGAATGAAATTAACTCATCCTCGATCTGCAGCGCATTCAAGGTCAATGGCATGTCAAACAGTTCCGATTTCTGAATCAGGATATCCGTTTGTTCCGAATCGACCGGAGAGACCAAAGTCAGTTTTCCCTGTTTCAGCAAATGCTTGGAAGGCACAGGTGTCACATAAGCATCATTCGTTGTCGTAAAGTTACTCAGCGTATGCACGCCGACACCGATACCCAACGCCTTTGCTTTATCAACCATTTTCTTGACTCCGGCATCACCTTCTGCCGCAAAATTAGGATCCCAGTTAAAGTGTCCCCAATCAAGGAACGGTCCTTCGTGATAGACATAATCAAAGCCGGCAATCTGCGCCTTTGCCAAAGTCTGATCAAAGTTCTTCTCGGTGAAATCGGAGATTAAATACGATTTCATCGATTCACGAGACATCTTTGCCCATTCGCCGTTCAACATCGGGTGAGGAAGACCTTCGGCCACTTCGATCTCACCAATCCGTTCCAAGGCATCCGCCTGCTTACAACCGAACAGTCCGACAGCAGCCCCTTTAATCGGACCATCTTCTCCTTCTACCGGCAATGTCCACGACTGTTTGATTTGTTGTACCTGGCGGAATTCTTCCCGGTCACGACGTCGGGCAGCCAACTGGAAAACAGTTCCGTCTGTTGTCTTCGTAGCAGCCTGTTTATATCCCAACAACGTACTAACCGACAAAGAAGTCGGTTCACCCGTATAATTAAACTGTTCTGTGATTGATTCCACATATCCGTCCGGAATACCAGCCGTCGTCTTGATATTCAATGCCTGCATGCCAAAAGCCAAACCATCACCTTGAGCCACACCTACCACTTCACCTACGACATCGTCAATCTTAACACCTACCGGGCCAAAGACTAACACATCATATTGCTGTGGAACCGATACGGCTTCCAACCGGATACAAGCATCCGATTCTTTATACCGCAAAGTGATCTTCCCGCCATCAGCCATCGTCAGCTTCAATTGATTTCCCGAAGCCTTCATCGATGTTGGTAAAATCATTTTTCCATCCGTACCAACCGAGACCACAGGATATTGTTTCCCCTGTAAAATCTCCTGCTGGTTTACCTGAATAGAAGCATAATATCCTTGTTCGTTCAATGTAATTTGCGCATCGCGCGTCTTCAACAGCTTGTCTTGAGCCTGCAAACCTCCGGCCAACAGCAAACCAAGGAGCATCCATCTCCCCCGACATACCCAGTGTTTCATTCCTATTATAATTTAAGTTACGTGTTTCTTTACATCTACATTGACTTAATGTGCTTCCAGCCAGTTTTTCCCTTCACCGCAATCCGCAATCAAAGGAACCCGAAGTTGCAGGACATGCTCCATACAATCCAAAACGATTTCCTTAACGCGGTCAAACTCTTCTTTCCGTACATTAAAGTTTAACTCATCATGTACCTGCAGAATCATCCGGCTTTTCAGATGTTCCGCTTCAAACCGCTGATGAATCCGGATCATCGCCAACTTGATAATATCAGCCGCACTTCCCTGTATAGGTGCATTGATCGCATTTCGTTCGGCATAGCCACGTACAATCGCATTATGCGAATTAATATCCGGCAAGAAACGTTTCCGCTTGAACAAAGTTTCAACATAACCCTTTTCTTTAGCTACACGAATGCTCTCTTCCATATATTCTTTAATCCGAGGATAAGTCTGGAAATAACCATCAATCAATTCCTTGGATTCCGCTCTCGGAATACTGAGCCGTTCGGCCAGACCAAAGACAGAGATACCATAAATAATACCGAAATTGGCCGTCTTGGCTTTCCGACGCATATCACTGGTGACTTCTTCTACCGGAATACCATAAATCTTGGCAGCCGTAGCAGCATGAATATCTGCTCCGCTACAAAAGGCTTCTACCATGTGCGGATCATTACTCAAATGGGCCATCAAACGTAATTCAATCTGAGAATAATCGGCCGAGAAGAAAATACAGTCATCATCGTCGGCAATAAAAGCTTTCCGGATCTCACGCCCCAATTCATCCCGCACCGGAATATTCTGCAAGTTCGGATTGGTAGAACTCAATCGTCCGGTAGCCGTTACAGCCTGATTGAACGAGGTATGAATCTTTCCGGTTTCCGGATGAATCAAAGCCGGCAACGCATCAATATACGTACTCAGCAGTTTCTTGATTCCACGATATTCCAACAACTTGTCAACGATCGGGTGTTTACCCCGAATCTTTTCCAAAACTTCTTCGCTGGTACTATAACCACCGGTTTTGGTTTTCTTCGCCTTTTCATCCAGTTTCAACTTATCAAACAAAATCTCCCCAACCTGTTTGGTGGAATTAATATTGAATGATTGCCCGGCTAAATCATAAATAGACTCTTCCAAAGCAGTCAGTTGCTGGCTCAGGACTTCTGATGACTGCTTCAAGGCATTTGTATCCAGTTTCACACCCGTTGCTTCCATTTCTACCAATACATAAATCAAAGGCATTTCCATCTCAAAGAACAAAGATTCCAAACCTTCTTGTTTCAGCAATGGAGCAAAGTAATGTTTCAACCGTAATGTCACATCCGCATCTTCAGCTGCATATTCCTTAATCTGTTCGATCGGGACTGTCCGCATAGAAGCCTGTTTCTTCCCTTTCGGACCAATTAGATCTTCAATCGGAACCGTTTTATATTTCAGATAAGTCTCCGCCAGATAATCCATGCCATGACGCAACTCCGGATTCAGCAGATAATGAGCGAGCATCGTATCGAATAACGGACCTTTCACCCGAACGCCATACTTCCGTAAAGCCAGGATATCAAACTTGATATTCTGACCGACTTTCTCAATCTCCGGATGTTGTAAGGCTGGCGCCAACCGAAGAACAATATCGGTAGCTTCTTCCCGATTTGCCGGAACTGGAACATACCAAGCTTCCTGTTCCCGAATAGCAAAAGACATACCGACCAAACCAGCCGTCAATGGATCCAGACCTTCTGTTTCCGTATCAAAGGCAAACGATTTCTCCTGTAACAACTGTTCACATAAAGCGATTTGTTTCTCTGCCGTATCTGCCAGATAATAGGAGTGAGGCATCGTATTGATATCTGCCAATGAAGAGACCTCCGATTCTACCACAGGTCCGGTGGCAAACAAGTCATATTGAACCGCAGCTTTGGGCTCTTTAGAAGAAGATACCACCGAAGATTCGCCTTTAAGTCGGTTAATAAAAGTCTTAAACTCCAACTCTGTATAGAGTTCAACCAAATGGTCCTCGTCTGGTGCGACCCGCTTACACAGTTCAGCATCAAAAGTAATCGGCACATCCGTCTTGATCGTTGCCAGAAACTTTGAGAAACGGATCTGCTCTACATTCTCTTCCACCTTCTTCTTCTGAGCTCCTTTCAGTTTATCCGTATTTGCCAACAGATTCTCGATCGAACCAAACTCGGCTAACAGTTTCTGCGCCGTCTTCTCACCAACACCGGGACAACCCGGAATATTATCAGCGGTATCACCCATCAGACCGAGCAAATCAATGACTTGTTCTGTCGACTGCAATTGATATTTTTCCAGTACTTCTGAAACGCCCAATACTTCATAATCGCCACCAAACTTCGGACGATACATATAAATATGATCTGCAACCAACTGCCCATAATCTTTATCGGGAGTCATCATATAGACTTCAAATCCATTCGCTGCAGCCTGTTTAGCCACTGTTCCGATCACATCGTCGGCTTCATAATAAGGGACTTCCAGAATTGGAATATGATAAGCTTGAATGACCTCTTTAATGACAGGAACCGACTGACGGATGACTTCCGGAGTTTCTTCCCGTTGTGCTTTATACTGTTCAAATGCTTCATGACGGAAAGTCGGACCTTTCGGATCAAAAGCGACAGCAATATGCGTAGGTTGCTCACGCTTCAGAACATCTTCCAATGTATTGATAAAGCCAAAAATGGCAGAGGTATTTACACCCTTAGAGTTGATCCTTGGATTCTTGATAAAAGCGTAATACGAACGATAAATCAATGCATACGCATCTATAAGGAATAGCTTCATTACTTTTAACAGGTTTTTTGATGTGACAAATCTCGGTAAATGTACAAAAAAAGTCGCTTACTCGATAGTTTTTGTTACTTTTGCGCATCGTTTATTCAAATATGATAGATAGAAGTATTATAGAAAAGCCTGTAGCCGCAGAATTTGCCCGTTTCAATGATGAGTTTGAAGCATCATTGAGAAGTGACACGCGCCGTCTTCAAGCTGTTATAGACCGGATCCTGGCATCAACCGGGAAACATATTCGTCCTTTATTGGTCTTATTGGCTGCCAAAGCTTGTGGAAATGTAACTGAAAGCACCATCAACGCCGCAGTATTCCTGGAGCTTCTGCATACTGCTACGCTAATACATGATGATGTGATTGATGAGACCAAACAACGTCGTGGCGTTCCTTCATTAAATGCTATCTTCGATAACCGTGTAGCTGTGCTGACAGGCGATTACGTCTTGTCTTCGGCATTAATCCGTTCTATCCAGACCGGCAATCTCCGGATTATCGGAATCGTATCAAGTCTGGGAAAAGATCTTTCAGAAGGAGAAATCAAACAAATGGAAAATGCCGATGAAAGCATCGTGGATGAAGCTTGCTATATGCAGGTTATTTATAAAAAGACAGCAACTCTGTTAGCGGCCTGCACCACGATCGGTGCTATTTCTGCCGACGCTTCTGAAGAAAATATCCAATTGCTGCATGAATTTGGTGTCAACTTAGGCTATGCCTTCCAGATCAAAGATGATATATTCGATTACTTTCATGAACTGAATATCGGGAAACCGACAGGAAACGACATTCGGGAAGGAAAAGTAACCTTGCCTTTATTGCATGCACTCAAGCAGGGTGGGGAAGAAGCTGCCCGTTTTCTCGACATCATTCTGCGGAAAGACTTCACCGATGAGCATATCGAACAGCTCATCTCATTTGCCAAAGCGAACGGAGGTATTGAATATGCCGAGTCAAAGATGCAGGCTTATTACCAACAGGCCGTAGATATTTTACAGAAACTACCGAATTCACCGGCGAAAGAAGCTCTTGAGAATTTAGCTAAATACGTTATTACACGTCAGAAATAAGAAAAGAGGCATAGAAGTCAGCAACAACATTCTATGCCTCTTTTGCTATTATAAAGCCACTATTACTTACCCAAACGATGTTCAATATCGCCAACCAGGCTGCTGGCTCCAATACGGAATAAGTCACTTGTCAGCCATTCATTGCCCAACACTTCCTTGACAATCGTATAATAATTGACTGCGTCTTCAGCGGTTCTGATTCCGCCGGCAACTTTAATACCAACTTTACGACCGGTCAATTCGTGATAACGGCGAATTACCTGACACATGATATAGGCAGCTTCAGGCGATGCGCCCGGATAACCTTTTCCGGTAGAAGTCTTGATAAAATCAGCATTCGAATATAAGGCCAGAATAGATGCCTTACGGATATTCTCTGCCGTTGCCAATGCTCCTGTTTCCAGAATAACCTTCAGACAAGCATCCCGACAGCTATCCTTGATTTCGGCCAATTCATCGCACATATCCTCGTAATTTTCCTCCATAAAGCAGCCTAAGTTAATCACAACATCTATCTCGTCGGCGCCTTCCATCACACACATGGCCGTCTCAGCCACCTTCACTTCGGTAAAAGTCTGAGAAGCCGGAAAACCTCCACTAACAGCTGCGATCTTTACATGCTCAGCTGTCAATGCCTGCTTGACGGTTTCCACGAAAATAGGATAAACACAAATAGCCGCTACATTGGGCACATCCGGACGAGTACCTTCATAATCATTAACTGATTCAACCATCTTCCAAATACTCTCTTTCGTATCCAAGCTTGTCAATGACGTCAGATCGATGAAACCGTGGATTTTCTTCAATACTTCCGGAGTGAAGTTTTCCTTCGCATGTTTATCCAGTAGAGCTGTTACCTGAGCTTTTACATCCTCATTGGTTCCAACAGATTCAAATTTGCCAAACGCTTCATGATATTTATCAGCATTCACCTTGGCAAATTCTTCAGAACGTTCTTCCATTCCATGATCATGTTCGCAACCACAATGGCAATCGTGCGTATGTTCCATATCTTATAGTTTTTGATTGTTTATATGTCTTTCTTTATCGCGATTCGTCTTCTTCTGAAGATTCTTTTCAAAGGCAGCAGTCAAGTCAATTCCTGTCTGATTCGCCAAACAGATCAATACCCACAGAACATCCGCCATTTCATCGCCCAAATCTTTCTGCTTGTCACTCTCCTTAAAGGACTGCTCTCCATAAATACGGGCAATCAAACGGGCGACTTCACCGACTTCTTCCGTCAGAATCGCCATATTCGTCAGCTCATTGAAATAACGGACGCCATACGTCTTTATCCAATCGTCGACACGCCGCTGCGCTTCCCGAAGTGTTACTTCCTGTTCCATACTTATTCTTTATTCTGCGTATCGATCCAGATTGTTACCGGACCATCATTCAACAATTCCACCTTCATGTCGGCACCGAAAGTCCCGGTCTGCACTTCCTTTCCCAAATGGAGTCCCATTTCAGCACAGAACTTCTCATACATAGGAATAGCAAAATCCGGTTTAGAGGCCTTCAAATAGGAGGGACGATTTCCTTTCTTTGTAGAAGCCTGTAATGTAAACTGACTAACCACTAATATTTCACCGTCAATTTCTACGACAGAACGATTCATAACACCGTTTTCATCGTCGAAGATACGCAGATTACAGATCTTCTTACAAAGCCATTCAATATCTTCCTGCGTATCCCGATCTTCTATTCCAACCAGAACCAACATGCCTTTTCCGATCTTTGATTTCAAGGTTCCATCAATCGTAACGGAAGCATGCTGCACACGCTGAATTACTGTTCTCATATTATAAACTTATTTTGTTGTTTCTTGGTTCAAACTTTCTTTTATTAATTTGGCTTTTGCTTCACCTACTACTTTTGCCAAATCTTCCAGATTCGCTTCTCGGATTCGTTTCACACTCTTAAACTCTCGAAGAAGGGCCGTTTTCGTTTTTTCACCGACACCTTTGATCGTATCCAATTCCGAACGGGTTTGTCCTTTACTTCGTTTGTCTTTATGGAATGTAATGGCAAAACGATGCACTTCGTCTTGCATGCGAGTCAGCAGATGAAACAACGGACTATCTAATTTCATCCCGATCACTTCCGGAGGAAAGCCATACAACAATTCAGCCGTCCGGTGACGGTTATCCTTGGCCAAACCGGCAATCGGAATCGAAAGATGCAATTCATCTTCCACAACAGAACGCACAACTTCCATTTGTCCCTTTCCACCGTCGGTAATAATCAAATTAGGTAGAGGAGCCTTTTCATCCAGGAGTCGTTGATAACGCCGGCGCACGACTTCCTTCATGGATGCATAATCGTCAGGACCGACAACTGTCTTGATATTATATTTCCGATAATCCGACTTGGAAGGTTTTCCCATCTTAAAGACCACACAAGCCGCTACCGGATCACTTCCCTGAATATTGGAATTATCAAAACATTCGATTTGAACGGGCAATTCTTTCAAATGCAAGGCTTCCTGAATTTCTTTCAGCAAACGTGTATTCCGTTGTTCCGGATTCAATTTCTCAGCCTGCTTCAATTTATCGACTTTATACTGTTTTCCATTCATAATCGATAAATCCAACAGTTTCTTCTTATCGCCCCGCTGAGGAACGGTAATTGTCACGCCATCGAGTTCCAGATCCAACGGGAAAGGAACTATAATTTCCCGAGCCCGACTTTCGAAACGCTTTCGCATTTCGATAATACCCATGACCAATAAATCCTCTTTGCTTTCATCCAATCTCTTTTTATACTCGAATGTATAAGCCTGGACGACGGCGCCATTCCCGATATGCAGATAATTGATATAAGCAGACGGATCATTTTCGGTAATCGAAAACACATCTATATTATGCAGCATCGGCGGAACGACCGTTGACCGGGAGCGATAATTCTCGATAGCTTCATACTTTTCCTTTAGCTTTTGAGCTTCTTCAAACTTCAACTCGGCCGCCAGACTTTGCATCTCGTCGAAAAGATGTTTACTTACTTGCGAAATGTTTCCTCGCAGAATTTCCTTGATTTCCGAAATATTCTGCTGGTATTCTTCCAACGTCTGTAAACCTTCACACGGACCTTTACAACGTTTGATGTGATATTCGAGACAAACCTTATATCGCCCTTCCCGAATAGATTCGGGCGTTAACGGATACTTACAGGTACGGATTGGATAAAGATCCTTGATCAGTTGCAACATCACCTTGGCTGTATAAACAGAAGGATAGGGGCCATAATAACGGGAACCGTCACGAACAATATTCCGCGTCTGATAAACCCGTGGAAAATATTCATTCTTGACTACAATCGAAGGATAAGTCTTATCGTCTTTCAACAAGACATTGTATCGCGGATGATATTGCTTGATCAGATTATTCTCCAAGAGCAATGCATCTTCTTCCGTCTCGACAACAAAATACTTGATATCCCGGATTTGTTTCACAAGTACCCGCGTCTTATTACTATCATGCTGTTTGTTGAAATAAGATGATACCCGTCGCTTCAGATTCTTTGCTTTTCCGACATAGATAATCGTTCCTTTCTCATCAAAGTATTGATAGCACCCAGGCTTCTCCGGAATAACAGCCAAGATCGTCTTAATATGTTCAAGTATTTCTTTACTCATCCGCGTTTTTATTTACTTATTCACCTAAAACCAGCTATTTACGTCCATCACCTAAAGTAATGTTTCACGTGGAACATCAGCTTAACGTCCCATCAACACCAATAGGATATTAATATCACTCGGGGAAATCCCCGGGATTCGGCTTGCCTGAGCGATGGTTTCGGGATCAATCCGACAAAGCTTCTGCCGCGCTTCAGTTGATAAAGATTGAATACTGTTATAATCAAACTTTCCTTTGATCCGGATATTTTCCAAACGGTTTATCTTGTCGGCAATCATTTGCTCGCGTTTGATATATCCGCTATACTTCATCAGGATTTCGGCAGCCTCAATAATTTCTTCCTTACGAGACGAAGATACTTTATCCAATTCAGCTTTCAATGCCGGAATCAAATCGGCCAGTTTATACAAATCCAGTTGCGGACGAAGAACCAGATCATAAAGTTTGCAGCCGTGAGCTAGGGGAGCAGTACCCAAACTTTCCAGACCAGCATTAATATATTGCGGCTTGACAGAATAATTCTCACAGAAATGAATCAGCTGATCGCGCTGTTCTTTTTTCTCCTGAAGCAAATGATAACGGTATTCGTTTGCCAAACCTAATTGATAAGACTTTTCCGTCAGACGCATATCCGCATCGTCCTGCCGAAGCAGAATACGATATTCAGCCCGCGATGTAAACATACGATAGGGCTCATCTACGCCTTTTGTTACCAAGTCATCGATCAATACGCCAATATAAGCTTCATCTCGTCCCAAAACAAACGGATTACCGCCATGACAATTGATATGAGCATTGATTCCTGCTACCAAACCTTGGCCGCCAGCTTCTTCATATCCTGTCGTACCATTAATCTGTCCGGCGAAGAAGAGATTCTTGATTTGCTTTGTCTCCAGATTATGATTTAACTGCGTCGGATCGAAGAAATCGTACTCAATAGCATAACCCGGACGATAAATCTGCACATCACGAAAAGCAGGGATTGCCTGCAAAGCGCGTAACTGTATCTGCAAGGGCAGGGAAGAAGAGAATCCGTTCAAATATAATTCATGCGTATTTTCACCTTCCGGTTCCAAGAAAAGCTGATGTTGCGTTTTATCGGCAAACGTAACGATTTTCGTTTCGATACTGGGGCAATAACGCGGACCGATACTTTTAATCTGTCCGTTGTAAAGAGGAGAGTCGGGGAGACCTTCTCGAAGAATTTCATGCACTCGTTCGTTGGTAAAGCAAGTCCAGCAACAAAGCTGTTTCAATTCTCGGTGTGACGTATCCAGATAAGAGAACTTATGGAAATCGTCTTCACCGGGTTGTTCTGCCATTTCATCGAAGTGTACGCTGCGGGCATCAATACGAACCGGCGTTCCAGTCTTCATTCGGGCTGATTGAATACCCAAAGAAACCAATTGCTCCGTCAGGCCTGTCGAAGCCGGTTCCGAAATACGAACGCCCCGGATTTGAGTCCGCCCGATATGCATCAAACCGTTCAGGAATGTTCCGTTGGTAAGTACAACCGCTCCGGCACGAAACTCAACCTGCATGCCGGTCTTTACGCCACAAACGCGACCGTTCTCGATGATTAATTCGTTTACGCTGTCCTGCCACATCCACAGATTCGGCGTATTTTCCAAGACGTGCCGCCAGGCTTCAATAAAACGGGCACGATCACTCTGTGCTCTCGGGCTCCACATAGCCGGACCTTTACTCCGATTCAGCATCCGGAATTGAATGGCTGTCCGGTCAGTTACAATACCCATAAAGCCACCCATCGCATCGATTTCACGAACGATCTGTCCTTTGGCGATTCCTCCGACAGCCGGATTACAACTCATTTGCGCAATCTTGTTCATATCCATCGTGATTAACAACGTACGCGAACCCAGATTGGCCGCAGCGGCAGCGGCTTCGCAGCCCGCATGTCCTGCTCCTACTACTATTACATCGTAATCGAATCTCATCTCTCAATATCTTAGTTTCTTTCTGCAAAGATAGTTAGAAATGAGATAGGATTTATGAGGGAAGTATGGTTTTACTTTTTGTTATCATTTTCGGATTGTCCGGCTAATTCCTGCAGATCGTCCATTGTAAAATTACCCGTCATCCGGATAACCACGTAAGAAGAATCCGTATCGGCCAGCATAATCATCTCATGCAATTTGTCGCCACTCTTCTTCACCATAAAATCAGCCTTCGTTCCTTCTGATTTTACCTTCATCCACGACTCATAGGTTTTACCGATGGCGGCATGAAAGTCTTTTTTCATCTCTTCACGGACGGCTGCATTTTCGGTTGACAGTACTTGCAGATTGTCAATCTTCCCTTTCAGATGAATCAGATTCAAACCGGCCGTCGATAGTTCCGGCATCATCTGAAACATGGATTTGGATATATAAACCGAAGATACCTGATCCATATCGGAG
>OHFL01000894.1_pt1 | contig 16185 bp, 10 predicted proteins | sample 1567491 | NCBI WGS metagenome assembly OHFL01 (sample SAMEA3879539, study PRJEB24766) | human gut metagenome | biome: human-associated habitat; feature: feces | place: USA | collected 1985/1987 | reverse complement strand
GCAGATAGTTCTACGATGAAGTTTTTCATTGGAATCGTAATACTTGTTGTATTATTATGTGTAGGTGCTGTTACTTTTATGTATTATCCGGATTTATTTGACAGAATATCTCCACCGCCAACAGAGAAAGTTGCTGATGAAAAGATAGAGAAACCAGCCGTTCCGCTCGCTCTGACGGATAGTATTGTTCGAAAAGATACCACAACTGTGGTTGCGAAGAAAGATACTGTGGCAGAAGTTGTTACTCCTAAAGTTGTTGAAGAGCCGAAGCCGGTTGCAAAACAGGAGACTCCTGCTACTACTCCTAAAAAAGAGACAAAGAAAGCTGCTGCAACTCCTTTTGAGCCAGACTCTGTAAATTATAAGATTGTAGGTACGAAAGCTACTCATACTATCCAGGAAGGAGAAACTCTGACAAAGGTTGCACTTCGCTTTTACGGGACTAAGGCCCTGTGGCCCTATATTGTGAAGTATAATTCGGGTGTTATAAAGAATCCCGATCATGTGCCGTATGGTACTGTAATCAAGATACCGGAGCTCGAAAAGAAATAAAAGAAAATAAAGGGCAGAAATTATGAACCAATATACCGTTTTACTTGTAGATGATGAGGAAGAAGTATTTCAAGTCATCATGAAAAAACTCGATTGGGAGAGCATGGGATTTTCCATTGCAGGCTATGCCAGAAATGGTGTGGAGGCGTTGGAAATGGCGGAGGAACTGCAGCCGGATGTGGTCATGACAGATATCAAGATGCCATATATGGACGGGCTTACACTCTGCAAAAAGCTCAAAGAACTCTACCAGAAAGTGAAAGTGATCATTTTCTCCGGCTTTGATGAATTTGAGTATGCGAAAGAGGCAATTAAAATTGAGGCCGAGGAGTATATTTTAAAACCGATCAATTCCAATGAACTGCGGGAAGTGTTTGAGCGTATCAGGACAAACCTTGACAGAGAGCTTGATGAAAAACGTAATATCGAAAAACTGCGCGCTTATTATATGGAGAGTCTTCCGGTATTGCAGGAAAACTTTTATACATCATTGATTGAGGGAAGAATTCCGGCATCTGAGATTGAAAAATATTTGAAACAATACCAGATACCGTGGAGCGGACCATATTATGTGGCAACTATATTACATATCAGCACGCCGGATCCACAGCTTGAACTCGATCCGTTTTTGCTTGGAATGTCCGTCAAACAGCTTGCTGAGGAACAGTTTGTGGACAAGTGGAGATCGAACACATTCTTTTATCTCGGAGACATCCTTGTGATCACACAGTTAAAAGAAACGGAAGAAATCACGGCATATACCAATGCAATGGATCGGTTTTGCAAGCTGGCGAAACGTGTCTGCGGTGCGAAGGTGACGGCAGGAATCGGTCCGGTCTGTGATGAGATCGCAGAGCTGCCGGCTTCCTATCAGGGGGCGCGCAATGCGGTTTCCTACCGTGTGATCTATGGAAATACAAGAGCCATTAATATTGCGGAGATCGATCCGCAGGGCAGTGCAGAGGAACCGTGGGAAGAGCAGTCGATCGGGAATATTTTAAAAAAGATTAAGACCGGGGATGAGCAGGCGCTGAAAGAAGCAGTCAAAGAAAGCGTGACACAGCTTTCCGGACGTGGAGCATCACTGCAGAAATATCAGATATTTATCACGGAACTTATTGCGGAAATCTTCCGTTTTGGAACATTAAACGGGCTGAATCTGGACGAAATTTTCAGTGGTACGGGAGATATCTACCGGGAAGTTCTTCAGATGGAATCGCCGGAGGCACTGGAAAACTGGCTGCTAAAGACCGGACGTCAGATGCAGGAGATGATCCAGAATGGCAGACAGGACACGACGAAATCATTTGTCACAAAAGCGATCGAGTATGTCAGGGAACACTATGCAGATTCAGGACTCAATGTGGAGAGTGTATGTAAAAATCTTTCGGTCAGCACGGCGTACTTTTCTACCGTGTTTAAAAAGGAGACCGGAAAAACTTTTATCAATTATCTGACAGAGTATCGGATGGAACAGGCGCTTGATCTGCTTTTGAATCAGGATGAAAAAACATATGTGATTGCAGAAAAAGTGGGCTATTCTGATCCGAATTATTTCAGTTACGCATTTAAAAAACAGTTTGGAATGTCACCTTCAAAGTACAAAGCAGAAAAAAGAAAATGAGTTTGTCAAATATCAAAGATAAAATAAGAGAATTAACTGCATATATCAGGAAAATGACAAAACCGCACAGTATTCAGATGACGATATCGATTTCGTTTACGATTCTGTCCATATGTAGTATGGCCTTTCTTGGCGTCACACTTTACCGGCAGTTTTCAAACAGAGCAGAAGCGATGACGATTGAGAGTACGGGGCAGCTTTTAAATCAGACAGCCATCAACCTTGAGGATTATCTCCGAAACATGCGCCGTATTTCTGATACTATGTATTACAGTGTCATCAAGAATAAAGATCTTGCCAGTGATACCATGGATGAAGAAATGAATCTCTTATATGAGGCGAATAAAGATAACCTGATCAGTATTGCCTGTTATACGGGAGAGGGACAGCTTGTGGCAGCAGTACCTGTTGCGAATGAAAAAAGTCAGGTAAATATTGTGAAGCAGCAGTGGTTTACCGATGCGGTCGGTCAGATGGAAAACCTTCATTTTTCGACACCGCATGTGCAGAATCTGTTTGGCGATCCATCTTACCGTTATTACTGGGTCGTATCCTTAAGCCGTGCCGTGGAGCTGACAAGTAATGGAACATCGACGCTGGGAGTACTTTTGGTCGATATGAACTACAACAGTATTGAACAGATCTTAAAAAAAGCGAATGTTGGAAATTCTTCGGAGTATGTTTACCTGATCGACGGAAAGGGTGAGATCATTTATCATCCGAGACAGAAGCTGATCTATACCGATCTTTATCAGGAGAATAATATCGAGGCAGCAGGGTACGAGGATGGAAGCACGGAAGAGATTTTCCAGGGGGAAAAACGCCTTGTTACGGTAAAGACGGTCAGTTATACCGGATGGAAGATCGTCAGTGTTGTGCCAATGAGTTCCTTTGATATGGGAATGACAGGCACAAAATATTTTGTGATCATGCTAGTGACAGTATCTATGCTTGCGGTGATCCTTTTAAATCAGCTTGTGTCTGCAAGTATTGCCATGCCGCTGAAAAAATTAAATAATTCGGTCAAGGAGTGGGAGACCGGAAATATGAACCCGTCTATCTATATCGGCGGATCTATGGAAGTGGAACATTTAGGGTGTACACTCCGTTCCACGGTGGAACAGATCAGGCAGCTGATGCAGGATATTGTGGTCGAGCAGGAAGAAAAAAGAAAAAGTGAACTCGATGCGCTTCAGTCGCAGATCAACCCTCATTTTTTGTATAATACACTTGACTCGATCGTCTGGATGATCGAGGGAGAACGGTATGAGGATGCGGTATTTATGATCACACAGTTAGCGAGTCTTTTCCGTATCAGTTTAAGCAGGGGAAAAACAGTCATCAGTGTGGAAGATGAGCTGAAACATGCCAGAAACTATATGAATATCCAGAAAGTACGCTATAAAAATATTTTTGAGGTACGGTTTGATATAGATCCGGAGATCCTGCAGTGCTGTACGGTAAAACTGGTGGTGCAGCCGCTGCTTGAAAATGCGATTTATTATGGCGTGGAATGTATGGATGGAGACGGAGAAATTGATGTCAATGGATATCGCAGGGAAGATGATATCTATATTGAGGTCAGAGATAACGGACTTGGAATACCGGAAGATGAAGTGGAACAGCTTTTGAAGGAAAATAACCGTGTACACAAACGTGGATCTGGTGTGGGACTTTTGAATGTACATAACCGGATCAGGCTGCGTTTCGGTGAGGAATATGGTCTGGAGATAGAAAGCGAGCCGGATGAGGGAACCACAGTCAGAATCCATTTGCCGTATATCGTCTATACGCCGGAGGAGCAGGAACGGTTAGAGTCAGGGAGAAAACAACTATGAAGCGGACCGGAAAAAATAATTTGATCTATTTAATGGCATTGATTTTAGTGATCATTGCATTTATTGCGTTTGCGACATATGGGATGCTTGATGGCAGCAAGGATGAGGAATGGTATCCGGTATCCGTGATCGTAGAAAACAGCAGCAGTGACAGATTTACATCTTTTCGGGAAGGACTTGAACGAGGAGCGGAAGATTATCATATCCGTTTAAATGTGGTTTCGACAGGCGCATTTTCCGGTATTGAGGAAGAGTACCAGATCATTCACAGGGAGATCGATAATGGAGCAAAGGGCGTGATCGTTGAAATGTGTGACAGCAGCAATTATACGGATGATTCTGCTGTGGAAATCGGTTCTGATAAGATGATTCTGGTGGAAACGGATGTGGAAGCTGAGGGAATGTATGCAGCAATTCTGCCGCAGTCTTATGAGATGGGGGAGGCAGTTGCCGAAGCTGTTATTGCGGATTATGGGGAAAAGCTTGAAGATACGGACATTGGGATTCTTGCCGGTAACTTAAAACAGACTGCCGGACAGCAGTGCCTGAAAGGTTTTATGGACAAAATAGAGTCTGCCGGGGCATCCATTTTATGGAATCTGTCTGATGAAGACAATGTAAATAATACATTTGAATGGTGCCTTGAGAAAAAGAGGGTAGACATCGTGGTATCATTAGATAATGACAGAACGGAACAGGCTGTTGATTATCTGCAGGCGCAGGAACAGACAGAATTTGGACTGTATGGAATTGGCTGCTCAGAAAAAAATGTGTATTATCTGGATAAGGGTGTGATAGGAGCGTTGGTCGTACCGAATGAGTTCAATATCGGATATTTAAGTGCGGCAGCGATCGCGGGTCAGCTGCGCGAGCCGTTATCTTCGGCAAAAACAGAAAAAGTCGGGTTTCTTACGATCACAAAAGATAATCTGTATGACGAGGAAAATCAGAAAATTTTATTTCCTATCGTGCAGTGATATACAAATGGGGGGTAGATGTAAATGTGTGGAGCAGAAAAAGTCCGGCACATGTTGATGGGGGAACAAGTCTTGAAGAAATGGAAAAAAAGTAAAAAAATGACCGTGGCTTTTGGTGGAATTTTAGTCATGAGTGTGGTAATTGGCGGCTGCGGCGGCAGGGAAGATGCCAAAAAGAGCATTAAGATCGGCATATCTGTTTATGATCAGTATGATACATTTGTATCAGAAATGATGAAAGATTTTAATGATTATGCGACAAAAAAAGAAGAAGAGACGGGTGTTGCGATCAATATCGACACTTACAATGCATCGGCAAGCCAGTCGACGCAGAACAGTCAGGTTGAAAACATGATCACGGAGGGATGCGATGTGATCTGTGTCAATCTGGTGGACAGGACGGATCCTACCGCAATCATTGATCTTGCGGAAAAAAACAATATTCCGGTTATTTTTTTCAATCGCGAACTGGTGGAGGAAGATTTAGAGCGCTGGACGAGGCTTTATTATGTCGGAGCGCAGGCATTTGAGTCCGGTATCATGCAGGGAGAGCTTGCAGCGGAAGCATTTCTGACCGATCAGTCACTGGATAAAAACGGAGACGGGATTTTTCAGTATGTGGTGTTGGAGGGCGAAGCCGGTCATCAGGATGCAATTGTCCGTACGGAATATTCGGTCAGCACAATGATCGACAGTGGAGTGGAAGTAGAAAAGCTGGGATATGCGATCGCAAACTGGAACCGTGCACAGGCGCAGACGAAAATGGCACAGCTTATGTCACAGTTTGGTGACAGCATTGAGCTGGTCATTGCCAATAATGATGATATGGCGCTAGGTGCGATCGATGCGCTCAAAGCGTCCGATCTTACAAAGGATGAATGGCCGGCGGTCATTGGAATTGATGGGACTGATGTAGGGCTAGAGGCGGTCAAAAATAAAGAGATGATCGGAACGGTCTATAATGATAAGGAAGGCCAGGCAGATGCAATGTTAAATCTTGCATATGAGCTTTCCACCGGAGGTGATCTGTCGGATCTGAATCTGATCGATGGAAAATATATCCGTCTGCCTTATGCGAGAGTGACCTGTGATGATGTGGATTCGTACATGGAAGGAGATACAGAGTAAATGCTTTTGAATAATGAAAACGTGGACTATCTTTCGGAATGGCCCGCCCATTATTATGAGATTGAGGATATTAATGAACGTGAACGTATTCTGCAGCTTGCAATTGAACAGAAGTTAGATCCGGCATTGGATGAAAAACGCCTTTTGATTTTAAGAAAGCGCTTTGGAGATCATCCGGCAGAAAAACGTGCGGATCTTTTTCTGCGCGCATGGATGATGATACAGGCAGCCAGTGTAGGTGGTGTATCCTTTTTTCAGAAAAAAAGACAGAAAAAAGAACTTTGTGGATATCTTATGCAGCTCGGTATCCGGACAGATGAGAAACAAAATGTGGAAAAGGATGCTGATGTGGAAGATGTTTGTGGATATATACTTGAGGAAGAGTGGAAAAATTTTGCATATACCTATCTGGCATCCTGTACCGGAAGCAGGGCGTACTGCTCCACATTGTTTGGTATCGTGCCGATCAAAGATGCAGCAGTTGCAGAAAAGATCGCACAGGACATTGATCTTGTGACGAAAGATTACCCGGCAGCATTCGGACTCGAAGAGGCGGTCCGCCCGTTCCGCAGTATTATGGTGGATGCATTCTGCCAGTATATTCCAAATGGGGAATCAGTCTGGAAATCGATGCATGAATAAAAAATGTCTGAACGGCCATCTTTGATGGGAAACACTGGACTTTTTTTTCATATCATAGTATAGTAAAGCATGTTGAACCTTGAAAATTGAATAAAAAGTATATTATTTTTTATGTTCAGATACGCGGTCTTTGCGCCCGTATACCGGACACATAAATGTGACAGCAGATCTGCCGGAAGGATATGCAGTCTGTTGTCTCCTTATTAGCGCCATGCACCTGTGGAAAATGCATAGGAAGGTTCTGTGAACAGACATTGTGATATGTTCAGGAATTACCTGTGTTTCAATCAGCAGGTTAACGAGGAGGAGAGTGATCGAAGATTCGGCGGATGCTCTTCCGTACACTCCCGGTGCGAGATATACCGGCAAATATGCAGGTGACTGCAAAACAAATACGGTATAAGGGAGAAGATAACCTGAAAAATATTTTTGCTGTCAGAAGAGGATCTTCTGACAGTGGAACTGGTCAGGAAAAATGAGTGTACCGGCGGGATTGTGCCGGAAACAGTTGATAGATAGAAAAGAGGAAAATTTATGTGTGGAATTATTGGTTATACAGGTAGTGAAGATGTAAAAGGAGTGTTACTTGATGCGTTAGAGCTTCTTGAGTACCGCGGATATGACAGTGCGGGAATTGCTGTGGCAGATACCGGCCTGAAACAGACGAAGGTTTATAAATGTGCGGGAAGAGTAAAAGATTTAAGAGCCATCTGTGAGTCAGAAAAACTGATCACAGAGTGTGGAATTGGTCATACCAGATGGGCAACACACGGCGGTGTCAATGATACAAACGCACATCCGCATCAGGTTGGAAAAGTGACTCTGGTACACAATGGCATCATTGAAAATTACAGAGAGCTGATCGCCGACTATGAACTGGAAAGTGTTTTAAAATCAGAGACAGACAGTGAGGTTGTGGCTGCACTTTTAAATAAGTTTTATACCGGTGATCCGGATGAAGCCATCAAAAAGACAGTTTCCAAATTAAAAGGAACATTTGCATTAGTGATCTTATTCGAAGATCATCAGGGCGAGATATACTCTGTCAGAAATGTCAGCCCGATCGTCGCAACACTTTGTAAAGAGGGGGCTATGCTTGCATCCGACCTGACAGCACTCTGCCGTTTTACCAACCGCTATTTTGTTGTTCCGGAGTATCATATTTTAAAACTGGCAAAAGATGCCATTGTCTTAAAAGATTTCAATGGCAATCAGGTGGAGCCGGACTATCTTGAAGTAGACTGGGAACTTAATAATGCCGGAAAGAACGGTTATCCGTTTTATATGGAAAAAGAGATCATGGAACAGCCGGATGCGATCGAGCGTACAATCACAAACCGCATCACAAGTGGAATGCCGGACTTTACGGCAGACGGTGTGCCGGATGAGATCTTTACACAGTGTGAGCGTGTCAACATTATCGCATGTGGAACTGCAATGCATGCCGGTCTTGTGGCACAGGCACTGATAAAGTCGATTCTTCATATGCACATCGATGTCGATATGGCATCCGAGTTTATGTATTCGGATCCGGTCATCGATGAGAAATCATTAGTCATCGCAGTTTCACAGTCCGGTGAGACGATCGATACCTTAGAGGCAGTCAAGTATGCAAAAAAACGTGGAGCGAAATGTTTATCCATCATCAACGTAAAAGGATCTTCCATTGCGCGTGAGAGTGATTATGTGCTCTATACCAACGCAGGACCGGAGATCGCCGTTGCAAGTACCAAGGCATACACGACACAGCTTGCTGTATTTTATCTGATCGTGGCAAAAATGGCACAGCTTCGCGGTGTCTTTTCACAGGAAGAGACACAGAGTTTTATCCGTGAGCTGCAGCGCATGCCGGATGTCATGAAAAAAGTGTTAGAGGGACGGCAGGAGATCCATAAACTTGCCAACAAGGTGTTAGAGGCGAAAGATCTGTTTATGATCGGCCGTGGACTTGATTACTCTATTTTGTTAGAGGGTTCTCTGAAGTTAAAGGAGGTATCCTACATTCATTCTGAGGCGTATGCGTCCGGCGAATTAAAACACGGACCGATCGCACTCATCACGCAGGATACGCCGGTCGTTGCAGCAGTGACACAGGAAAAATTAATGTCAAAAGAGCTGTCAAATATCAAGGAGGTACGGTCAAGAGGTGCGGACATCGTGCTCTTTATCAAGGAAAGTCTTGCAAAAGATATCGACCGTGCATATGATACCTTCCATCTGCCGGATATGCAGGATGAATTTATGGTAATGCCGGCATCCGTGGCACTGCAGTTACTTGCTTATTATGTTTCTTCCGACAAGGGATTTGACGTGGATAAGCCAAGAAACTTGGCGAAAGTAGTGACGGTGGAATAAGAGAAGCAAAATAAAAAGATATGTGGAAAAGTGTCCGGAAAGGGGAAAAAGACCGCGTATCTGAGCATAAAAAAAGATTGGGGGAAGCCGCACAAAGTATTTGGTGTGACTGCCCCCATTTGCATTTAGACCAGTTCCGCGATGCGCGACACTGCCACATAAATTTCAGAAATTTTATACCAGGTACGGTAGTCAATGACGCCGGTGACCGGCAGACCGAAGACACGCTGGAAGACCTCGACAGCCTCTCTTGTGGCAGGTCCGTAGATTCCGTCCGGTGTAACTGTCGGAATCGCCGGATAGGATCTTGAAATCCGTGCAAGTTCCTCCTGGATCTGACGCACTTTTTCGCCGGTCGAACCGATCGTAAGGTCGACTCTCGGCCAGGAAGCCGGGATGCCGGATACTTCTTCTGCCGTGTTGATGTACATGTTGTTTCCATAATAGTAGCGCAGAATTTCGATTGCCTCATAGTTCTGGTCACCCAGGTATTTGCTGCCCCACTGACTCAGCCAGTTGCTGCAGGTCACACGTTCCCCGTCGCAGTACTGCGTTAAGATCGGCTGGCTGACGTTTGGCCGGGATAAAAAGTTCTGGAACATTTCATCCACGATGTCGGAGATGCTCTGGAAAATGTTCCTGCCGTAGGTAAATTTCTGGTCGTAGGCGGTGGAGGAGGTGATCGTGAAACTGTAGCCTTTGTTCCGGTACCACTCCGTGTACACCCGGTTTAATGTAAATGACATAATAGCAAGCACATTTGCCTCAATTGTCTGCCTCGGCCATGTTGAATATATCTCAGAGCTTGCTACATTCTTAATATAATCCTTATAAGTAACATAATAATTATCTGCCTCAGTATCTTTAGGCGGTCCGTCATGTACAACTACAATTTCAGGAACAACAACTCTGTCAAGCACAATTTCACCCGACTGTCCCATAGGCTTAATCTCTTCTTCATCAATCTTAGGTGGGTAATCTCCATATAATGTGTTAACAGGTATGACTATATTATTCTGTGAATTATCCCTTGCATACATCTTTACATTCTGAATGCTTAGCTCCCCCGAAAACATATCACTGCCTGATATATTTACATTATCAAATCCTGGCGCACTTACAGCTATGTCATACTCTGAAAATGGCTGCCTGTTCCCAGGTTCCATGCTATATTCAATTGGAGGCGTTCTTAAGTCGTTAAATATACTTATCCCGTCTCCGTCTGTACCACTTTCTCCTATTATATTATCAGGATTTCCTGTATACGACAGTCTTACAGCCGCTCCTTTAATTGGCACATTTTCTTCATTGACAACACTTACCTTCAATCGGCCTTTATCAATATTATTTTCTGGCACTTCAAATGTATGTACATATCCAACGTTCATAATCTGTCCTCTTTCTCATCTTAAGATAAATATATGTGACAGGTACGCTTATTATGTCTTTTGCATACAATAATATGATTAATGTTATCGGAGATATTATGGCTCAATATAAGATAGCTGTAGATGCCGGACACGGCGGTAGCGACTATGGTGCAACATATAATGGCAGAGCTGAGAAAGATGACAACTTAAAGCTCGCTCTTGCCGTAGGTGATATATTAGAAAAAAATGGTATTGACGTTGTGTACACCCGTACTACTGATGAATATGAGACACCTTTTAAAAAAGCGACTGATGCCAATGATGCTAAGGCTGATTATTTTGTTTCAATCCACAGAAATTCATCCCCTACGCCTAACCAGTACACAGGCGTGGAAACTCTTGTTTACAATAATTCCGGTATTAAATCACAGATGGCTGCCAATATCAATTCTGAGCTGGAAAAGGCTGGCTTTAAAAATCTTGGAATTACCGAACGTCCTAACCTTGTTGTACTCAAACGGACAAAAATGCCTGCCGTACTTGTAGAAGCCAGCTTTATTAACAACGATAAAGATAATGAAACATTTGATAAGAACTTTAACCAGATTGCAAATGGAATCGCAGATGGTATTCTTAAGACCCTTGGAATTAAACCAAAGACTAATAATACTACTGCACAGGCTGCTTCAGGTGAAGTCCCATCAGTGAAATCAGATTCTGCCAAATCCGCTGAAATCATGCCTGCAGCATGCGAAAAAAAGCCTGCACCTCCTGCTAAACCATCATGTAACTGTGATGATGACCTCTCTCCTGAGCCACTTTATCGTGTTCAGGTTGGTGCCTACCGCAATAAAAATAATGCAGACCGCATGCTTAATTCCCTGCTTATTGAAGGATTCCCAGCTTTTATCATATATGAAAACGACTATTATAAAGTTCAGGTTGGTGCTTTCAGACAGCTTTCAAACGCCATTAAAATGGAGCAGAAGCTGCGTAAATTCCGCTACAACACCTACATTGTATACTCATAATTATAAAATCGGCACCAGACTGAATATTTTCAATCTGGTGCCTGATTTTAGCTATAGCAATCAGTTTTCTTCTGAATTTGGAACTAAATTCTTCACTTATGCTTCTTCACTTGCAGCAGCGCTCATTCCTTCCGGAAATCCAGTAAAATTCACGTTCTTAGTAGTCTTTGCATCATATGTATTAGCCTTCATGACTTCTGTAAGGTCAAAGCCTGTAGTCTCTTTGATACTCTCTATAGTCTTTGCAAGTACTGATGGCACATTACCGCTAAATGTTCCCACACCATTTTCACCAGAACCACCGTCAATAATTGTAACCTTATCAATGCTTTCAAGTGGTTTAGCTATTGCCTCAGCCATCTCTGGAAGAACTTTAATAATCATCTCTGTCATTGCTGCTTTACCATATTTCGCCATAGCTTCTGCTTTCTTCTCCATAGCTTCCGCCTCAGCAAGACCTTTGGCCTTAATACTTTCAGCATCAGCCATACCTTTTGCTTTAATGGCCTCAGCTTCAGCAATTCCCTGTGCCTTTACCGCTTCGGCTTCCTGTTCTTTTGCGAATCTGTCAGCCTCTGCCTGTGCTTTCTTAGCTTCTGCCTGCTTCTGTATTTCAAACTGCTTTGCTTCTGCTTCCTTCTGTCTCTGATAAAGCTGTGCATCAGCCTTCTGCTGTGCAGCGTATTTCTCTGCTTCTGCCTGTTTACGGATATCAGCATCAAGTGTCTTTTCCTTAACAGCAATCTCTTTTTCCCTTAATTCAATTTCCTTCTCCTGCTTTGCTATATTAGCATTTGCAGTTGTAATTTCGATTGTTTTTCTCTGTTCCTGCTGTTGGATTTCATATGCAGCATCCGCCTCAGCCTTCTTGACATCAGCAGTTTTCTTTAATTCCTGCTTTTTAATTTCGAGTTCATTATTTCTTTCTGCAATTGCTGTCTCTGCTTCAATTCTTGCATCATTAGCCTGCTTGGTTGCATTAGCCTTTGCAACAGCTATATCTCTTTCAGACTCAGCTCTTGATATCTGTGCCGACTTGCTGATACTTACAACCCTGTCAATACCAAGATTTTCAATAACATTACCCTCATCAGTAACATTCTGGACATTAAAGCTCACAATTTCAAGACCCATTCTTGCCATATCCGGTGCAGCATTCTCCTGTACCTTCTCAGCAAACATTTTTCTGTCCTGAACAATATCTTCAAGTCTCATCTGTCCTATAATTTCACGGACATTACCTTCTAACACATCCCCTACAGAATTTCTAATATAATCTTCATTCTTATTTAGGAAATTGCTGGCTGCTTTTTCAAGCATTTCTGTTGTTGAACCAACCTTAATCTTAACGGCTGAATCAATATTAACATTAATATACTCATTAGTAGGAACTGATTCCTTAGTCTTTACATCTACTGAAATCATTTTAAGTTCCAGTCTGTCAACTCTCTGTAAAAATGGTATTCTTAATGCTGATTTACCAATTACAAACTTTGGATGTTTTCTAAGACCTGAAACAATCAATGCCCTGTCTGTTGGTGCTTTAATATAACTTGCAAATATAAATATAATCAGCAAAACTATTATAATACCTATAACAATTGCTATTTCCATATTATCCCCCATATTATCTTAGTGAATCATTTTATTATTTCATTAGTAATTTAATTACCTGACAATGCTACTGAAAATAACTGCTTATAAAGATCATCACTTATTATCTTTTTGAATACAGCAGAATTCTTGACAAACTCTGTCACAAGTGCTGTCTGCTGTGCAGATGTCATCTTGTCTACATTCACAGGCTTAGGAAAACTTGATGAAGAATACTTCATTGAGCTGAACTCTTTCTGTGAATAGTCTCCTGTAATCTTCATATTAGCTTTAACATCTTCTGTATTCATATCAATAGACATTTCATTAATATTCACATTACTTCCCGATAATGAACAATCCAGCTTCATCTTCATGTATTCATTTCCATTTTTTGCATCAACAATTACAGATGATCTGTTATCTGAATTATGTATTGTGAATTTAGTATTAAAGTTATCAGCAGCTGCTTCAATAACAACATAATCAGAAATATTATCTTTTCCTACAAAAGAAATTGCTATTTCTCCATTTGAATATTCATCAATATCAGATACATCGACTGAAACTCTTACTATTTTATCATCCTTATTAACATACATTGAAAAAGTTACAGGATCCATTCCCTGAATTGATGAAGCAATTTCTTTCTTAAGGCTGTCCTGTGTTACACCAGCAATAGTAAGCATTGACATATATGCTGATGTTGCTGAATCTGCGTATAAAGCATCAATTGCAGTATCAACACCGACCTTAATGGCATTTTCTGTAACTGTTACACTATATTCTGTAACTTCGATATCACCATTATCTGACTTATATGTAAGGCTTTCATTCTGACCGTACTGACATTCATCTGCAAATGCATCAATTCCCTTAGCTAATGCTCTGGCTGCTGCCTTTGCCGGCTCTTTATACTGTGAAAGATTACCTGAATTTAATGCTGACAGATAACCTGATATATCACTCATATCAAATGGGTAACCAAATGAAGAATCTATATCTGTATCATTAACAATCTGATTCACTGACATACTGAATGTCTCTGTAAATAATTCAGGAATCTTAAAGTACACTGTAGAACCATCTGTATAGAATGAAACTGTAAGTAACTCTGCATTACCATTCTGAAGCTTTAAATCTCCTGCAGCCTTCTGCATCGAAGTATCTGCCTGAATATCATACTTAACTGAATCAGCTTTGACATACTTGCTATATGACTCACCATTAACAGTCATGTTATCAAACTTAAATGTTCCGGAAAACTCTGTTTTGTCTGATATTGAACCAGCACCTAAATTATTAAACAAATTATCCACAGAATCTTCCAGTGATGCCCCTACATTTTTAATTGCAGTTACAGCATTCTTTGTAGGTGATAATTCTTTCTTCAGCTTAGGAAGTACAACTATAACAACTGCTGTTATTATAGCTACAAGCACAACTAATATTGCAACAACCAATGGCCATTTCTTCTTTTTCTTCTTAGGCTGTGGCTGCATAGGAGGTGCTTCCTGATATCTTGGTACATCTACATTCACTGGTGGAACTGCCCCTGACTGTGGCTGTGTTCCGAACTGTGGCTGTACCGTCTCATTAAACTGTGGCTGTGTTCCGAACTGCTGCTGTGCAACCGGCTCACTCTGTACCGTCTGTGGAGCCGGTTCGTTCTGTACAGATGTTTCCTGTACTGGCTGTGGATTTAAAGGATTTCCACACTTTGGACAAAATTTTGCTGTCCCTGCATTATATCCGCATTTTGTGCAAAACATAACATTTCTCCCCTCTCTTGTTTTTTAATTATAGTATCAAATAAAATGTATATTTTCAATGAAAAAAATATGCCACAAACTGCTCTTTCATATCCGTTTCTGCACGATTCAAAACATAATTTACATTTTACAGTACTTTTTAAATTCGTAGCACAAATCAAAGTATGTGTGTTCCTCACTCATCTGTGTAACTTTCCATTCTGGCATCTTATCCAGATTAGGAAAATGTGCATCTGCATCATACTTATAATCAACACTCGTTATGTGTGCCACATCGCAATATGGAAGAAACTGTTCAAATACAGATTCTCCACCGATTACATATATATCCTCTGACTTATATGATGCAACCTTTTCAAGTGCCTCTTCTACTGAATGCACTACAACAGCTCCATCCTTCTTATATGACAAATCACTAGTAAGCACTACATTATATCTGTCTATAAGAGCTGTTCTGTCCGTAATCTGCTCATATGTCTTTCTTCCCATTATTGCAGCTTTTCCAGCTGTTTCCATTCGGAAAAGCTTAATATCTTCCGGAATATTAACAAGAAGATGTCCCTGTTTTCCTATTGACCAGTTCTTATCTACTGTTGCTATCAGATTCATAATTACAACTTCCCTTCTATCTCCTTAGGAACATAGGCAAGCACCTTAATTCCGTCTTCTGTGTACTCTTCACTTTCAAGCTGTCCGAACTGTCTTATAAGCTGTATCTTACCTGCTTCGCTGTAAGAAAATACTCTTTCAATTCTTATTCTGCTCTTAAGAATAATTTCCTGTAAGCACTCTTTAAATGCTTCAAGGCCATTGCCTCTTACGGCAGATATATTGTATGTGTAGTCTGCATGCAAATCCTTAGCTGCCGGCTTCTCCGGTAAAACATCACATTTATTAAACAATGTAACAACAGGCTTTCCTTCAACACCTAACTGCTTAAGTGTTGCATATACTGTTGACATCTGCTGTTCATAGTCTGGGTTGGATACATCAACAACATGCACTATAATGTCTGCATACTTTGCCTCTTCAAGAGTACTCTTGAATGCTTCAATAAGATTATGTGGAAGCTTTCTTATAAATCCGACTGTATCAGTAAGCAACACTTTCTCTCCATTAGGAAGTTCCATACTTCTTGTTGTAGGGTCAAGTGTTGCAAAAAGCTTATCCTCCGACAACACGCCCGCATCAGTAAGCTTGTTAAGAAGTGTTGATTTGCCGGCATTAGTATATCCAACTATAGCCGCAACAGATGTTGATGTCTTAGCTCTTTTGCTTCTCTGGACATCTCTGTGTTCCTTCA
>OHFL01000890.1_pt1 | contig 16243 bp, 11 predicted proteins | sample 1567491 | NCBI WGS metagenome assembly OHFL01 (sample SAMEA3879539, study PRJEB24766) | human gut metagenome | biome: human-associated habitat; feature: feces | place: USA | collected 1985/1987 | reverse complement strand
CAATAAAGAAATAATATTTAAAATTTTTTTCTGTTTTAAAAGCATACTTCATTCCCTTTACAGCACATTTAATGCTGTCTAAAAAAGTTATATTTTTCATAATGATTTAGTGCCTTTCAAATCAGCTTGCTGAAAATACTTTTAGATTTCAAAAATGCAGTTCCATGATAGATACGTTTCCCAAGCAATGACTATATACCTATCACAGAACTGCCTTCTGATCAAAACATCTATTCTTTATTCCACATCAACCTTTACCTTCGGTAAATGCCAGATATCATCCACATATTCCTGGATAGTTCTGTCAGATGTGAACTTACCGCTGCATGCTGTGTTCATCATTGCCATCTTAGACCATCTCTGCTGATCTCTATAAGCTTCTTCTACTCTCTTCTGTGCATCTGCATAAGAACGGAAGTCTTTCAAAATAAAGTACTGGTCCGCACGCTCATAGCCGTTTGTCTCAAGCAGAGAATTGTAAATCTCACGGAACAAATCAAGATTTTCAGGGGAATATGTTCCATCAATCAACTGGGTAAGCACGGCACGGATATCCGAATCCATGTTGTAAATTTCTTTCGGATCATACTGGTTATTATGCTCGAAATCAATTACTTCCTGTGAGGAAAGGCCGAAGATAAAAGCATTTTCCTCGCCTACTTCTTCTACGATTTCAACATTGGCACCATCCATTGTTCCGAGGGTCGGTGCACCATTTAGCATAAATTTCATATTACCGGTACCGGATGCCTCTTTACTTGCAGTTGAAATCTGCTCTGATACATCAGCAGCAGCAAAAATGATTTCTGCATTGGACACACGGTAGTTTTCAATAAATACAACTTTGATCTTGCCATTAATGCTTCTGTCATTGTTGATGACATCTGCAACATTGTTGATCAGCTTGATTGTAAGTTTGGCATTCTTATAGCCTGCTGCTGCTTTTGCGCCAAAAATAAATGTTCTCGGATAAAAATCCATATCCGGATGCTCTTTTAATTCATTGTACAGGTACATAACATGCAAAATGTTGAGCAGCTGACGTTTGTATTCATGCAGACGTTTTACCTGCACATCAAAGATAGAACGTGGATCTACTTCGATACCATTATGCTCTTTGATATATTTTGCAAGACGCAGTTTATTCTGGTATTTGATATTCATGAACTCCTGCTGTGCTTTCTTATCAGTTGCATAAATCGCCAGCTTTTCAATATGGGCAAGATTTGTGATCCAGTCATTTCCGATATGCTCACTTACCCAGTCTGCAAGCAATGGATCACCATGCATTAAGAATCTACGCTGCGTGATTCCGTTCGTCTTGTTGTTGAACTTCTGCGGGAATAACTCATAAAAATCATGAAGCTGCTCATTCTTTAAAATCTCTGTGTGGAGTTTTGCCACACCGTTTACAGAATATCCTGCTGCGATCGCAAGATGTGCCATCTTTACCTGACCATCATAAACGATTGCCATACGGGCAACCTTGCCATTATCTCCAGGGAACTCTGCCTGGATCTGTAAAATAAATCTGCGGTTGATCTCCTCAACGATCTGATAGATACGCGGAAGCAGCCTTGAGAATATCTCGATCGGCCATTTTTCAAGTGCCTCAGCCATGATCGTGTGGTTGGTGTATGCACAGGTCTTTGTTGTGATCTCCCATGCCTCATCCCAGCTTAATCCTTCTTCGTCAAGTAAAATACGCATAAGTTCTGCCACTGCAACAGTCGGATGTGTATCATTTAACTGGAATGTCACTTTCTCCGGCAGTTTGTGGATATCATCATGATGTTTTTTGTAACGTGCCAGCGCACGCTGTACACTGGCTGATACAAAGAAATACTGCTGTTTTAAACGAAGCTCTTTTCCTGCGATATGATTATCATTCGGATAAAGTACTTCCACTAAGTTGCGGGCAAGGTTTTCCTGCTCTACTGCCTTGTGGTAATCTCCCTTGTCAAAGGAATCTAACTCAAAGCACTCCATCGGCTCTGCATCCCAGATCATTAAGGTATCTACCACATGATTGCCATAACCTACGATCGGCATATCATACGGTACCGCTAAAACAGACTGGTAATTTTCCTGTATAAAACGTGTTTTCCCCTCTTCTGTCACTTCTGCACGGACATAACCGCCGAATTTAACTTCATAGGAATACTCCGGACGGCGAAGTTCAAACGGATATCCATTCTTTAACCAGTTATCCGGCACTTCCACCTGAAAACCGTCTTTGATCTTCTGTTTGAACATTCCGTAACGGTAACGGATACCGCAGCCGTAAGCTGCGTATCCAAGTGTTGCCAGTGACTCCATAAAGCAGGCTGCAAGACGTCCGAGTCCACCATTTCCAAGTGCCGGATCCGGCTCCTGATCCTCGATCTCATCAAGGTTTAAACCGATCTCCCCGAGTGCCTCTTTTACCTCTTTGTACATTTTTAAATTGATCATGTTGTTGCCAAGAGCACGGCCCATCAAAAATTCCATGGACATATAATAGACCATCTTTGGATCCTGTTTGTCAAACGCTTTCTGTGTGGCAAGCCAGTCATCAATAATGACATCTTTTACCGTGTAGGAAACTGCCTGAAAAATCTCCTGCTGTGACGCCTCATCTAACGTTTTGCGGTAAAGATTCTTTACATTTTCTTTTACATCCTCAATAAACGCTTCTTTGTTGAAAACATTTTCCTTCATCTAGTTTTCTCCTTTTTTGACTCCGAGCAATACTTTTTCCCCATTGATGTTCCATTCCTTGGATACGGCATATTCCGCACCGCTTGTCAGTTCGTCTGCCAGAACCTTTCCGCTGATGGCGTCTTTGTTCTTCCGGGCGATCTCGGACAGCCTGTCGTTGCCGTTGATGGATACGCGGATGTGATCAGTCACTTCGAAGCCGCTCTCCTTACGCATGGTCTGGATCTTGCTGATGATCTCGTATACGAAGCCTTCCTCTACCAGTTCCGGTGTCAGGTTGGTATCCAGCACAACGGTCATCTTATTGTCCTCCTGAGATACATAGCCTTCCTTCTGTGCCATGTCGATCAGCAGATCGTCCTTGGTCAGTTCCACAGCCACACCGTCTACATCGAACTTTAATGCGCCGTCTGCATTCAGTTCATCCATGGCTGCGTTGCCGTCCAGTGCAGCCAGGTGCTTCTGGATGCCGCCTAACTGTTTGCCATATTTAGGTCCTACGGTACGCAGCTGAGGCTTGAAGGTATAGGAAGTAAAGTCACGTACGTCATCGGTGAATACCACTTCCTTGACGTTTAACTCATCCTCAATGATCTCCTGGTAGAACTCACTTAAGGTGAAATCTGCCTTGATATACATTCTGCTGATGGGCTGACGGTTCTTGATGGCAGCCTCGTTACGGCACGCACGTCCCATAACGACAGCATCCAGTACATCCTCCATATCCTCTTCCAGCTTCTTGTCGATGTGATCCTTGTTGACTACAGGGAAGTCACACAGATGGATACTCTCGGGAGCGGATGCATCATTGCTTCTTACCAGGTTCTGGTAAATATCCTCTGTCATGAAGGGGATCATGGGTGCGGCTGCCTTACAGATGGTCACCAGTGCGGTGTACAACGTCATGTAGGCATTGATCTTATCCTGCTCCATACCCTTTGCCCAGAAACGCTCACGGCTGCGTCTTACATACCAGTTACTCATCTCATCGACGAAGTCCTGCAGAGCCTTGGCAGCCTCGGGGATACGGTACTGGTCCAGATTGCTGTCTACTTCTGCAACGGTAGAGTTCAGCTTGGACAGCAGCCACTTATCCATTACGGGCAGTTTGTCGTATTCCAGTGTATATTTGGAAGCGTCAAAATTATCAATATTCGCATACAGTACGAAGAATGCGTAGGTGTTCCACAGAGTACCCATGAACTTACGCTGTCCTTCCTGTACGGCCTTGCCGGAGAATCTCTTCGGCAGCCAGGGTGCGGAACTGGTGTAGAAATACCAACGGATGGCATCTGCACCGTAGGTCTCCAATGCGTTGAAAGGATCTACCGCATTGCCCTTACTCTTACTCATCTTCTGGCCGTTCTCATCCTGTACGTGGCCCATAACGATAACGTTCTTGTAAGGAGCCTTGTTGAAGAGCAGGGTGGACTCTGCCAACAGTGAATAGAACCATCCACGGGTCTGATCCACTGCCTCGGAGATAAAGTTGGCAGGGAACTGCTGCTCGAACAGCTCCTTATTCTCAAACGGGTAATGATGCTGTGCGAAAGGCATTGCTCCGGAATCGAACCAGCAGTCGATCACCTCGGGAACACGCTTCATCTGCCTGCCGCACTCGGGGCAGGTGATAGTGATCTCGTCAATGTAAGGACGATGGAATTCTACAGTCTTCGCCTTCTCATTGCCGCTCATCTTGTACAGCTCTTCACGGCTGCCGATGGAATGCTGGTGTCCGCATTCGCACTCCCAGATATTTAACGGAGTACCCCAGTAACGGTTACGGGATACGCCCCAGTCCTGAATATTCTCCAGCCAGTTGCCGAAACGTCCCTCACCGATGGAAGCGGGGATCCAGTTGATGGTCTTATTATTACGTACCAGATCATCCTTCACAGCGGTCATCTTGATGAACCAGGACTCTCTTGCATAGTAGATCAGCGGAGTATCACATCTCCAGCAGAAAGGATAATCATGCTCGAACTTCGGTGCATCGAACAGCTTGCCCTCTGCGTCCAGATCCTTTAATACCAGAGGATCTGCATCCTTTACAAATTTACCGGCATAAGGAGTCTCTGCGGTCAGGTCACCCTTGCCGTCTACAAACTGTACGAAAGGCAGCTCATAGTTACGTCCGATACGGCTGTCGTCTTCACCGAAAGCAGGAGCGATATGAACGATACCGGTACCATCGGTCATGGTTACATAATCATCGCAGGTCACGAAATGTGCCTTTTTCTTCTGCTTCTCAGCGGCATCTCCCGCACACTTGTACAGAGGCTCATACTCCTTGTACTCCAGATCTTTACCAACATAAGTCTCCAGTACTTCGTAAGCTGCTTTACCTTCTTCTGCCAGGCCGCCCAGTACCTTGTCTGCCAATGCCTTTGCAATATAATAGGTATAACCGTCAGCAGCCTTCACCTTCAGGTAGGTCTCCTCCGGATTCACGCACAGTGCAACGTTGGAAGGAAGGGTCCAGGGAGTTGTGGTCCATGCCAGGAAATATGCATCCTCGCCCTTTACCTTGAAACGTACGATAGCGGAGCGCTCTTTGACTGCCTTATAGCCCTGTGCCACTTCGTGACTGGACAGCGGGGTTCCGCAGCGAGGGCAGTAGGGAACGATCTTGAAGCCCTTGTACAGAAGTCCCTTATCCCAGATGGTCTTCAGTGCCCACCACTCGGACTCGATGAAATTGTCATCATAGGTAACATAAGGGTTATCCATGTCCGCCCAGAAACCAACGGTACGGGAGAAATCTTCCCACATTCCCTTATATTTCCAGACGCTCTCTTTACATTTGTCAATGAAAGGTGCCAGACCGTATTCCTCGATCTGCTCCTTGCCGTCCAGACCCAGCATCTTCTCGACTTCCAGTTCTACGGGAAGTCCGTGAGTATCCCAGCCGGCTTTACGGGGAACCATATATCCCTTCATGGTACGGTATCTGGGGATCATATCCTTGATGGTACGGGTCTCTACATGACCGATGTGAGGCTTACCGTTAGCGGTAGGCGGTCCGTCGTAGAAGGTATAGGTTTCGCCTTCCTTACGATGCTCCATACTTTTTTTGAAAATGTCGTTGTCTTCCCAGAATTTCTCGACTGCTTTCTCGCGGTCTACAAAATTCAGGCTTGTGGGTACCTGCTTGTACATACTGTGCTTCCTTTCCTTTCTTATTACAGCATCATACTATTCAGCGCCTCATTCACAAAATCGCATCTTCGATGCTTTCCTGAATAGTATCAAAAAAAGCCCCGTCCCGTAACAGGACGAAGCTCATGCATTCGTTAACCACCTCTTACAACATACTTCCCATATGATTCCACATGTGTAATCTCACAGGAGTGATATGCTTCCCGGTAACGGCGGGATTCCGTTCAGAACTACTGACCTGGGCTTTTGTTCTGACAGCTCAGAAGTGATTTTCACGATTCCCTTACTCGCACCGATCTCTCACCATCACCGGTTCGCTTTGCCTTTCTGCGGAAAAGTTACTCTCTTCGTCAATGCATTTTTGATATACCGCTATTATATATCTCATTTTTTTGCGTTGTCAAGCCGGATGTTGAGATTTGCTTATAAAGCTTTTATTTCTTGCTTTTCCGACATTTATTTCATATAATATTTTTATACTCTAATGTGTACCGATCTTATCGGAAGGGGCAGGGAATTCTATGGAAAATACACAGAAAAAAAGCAGCGGTAAAATATCATATACTCTGCAGATCATCGGACTGCTTCCTTTACTGGCGCTGGGAATTGCGATGTTGTTTTTCACTTCCCAATGGTTCACAAAAACTATGTATCAGGAAGTGGAACGTGAATTGTATGATGCCACGAAAAGTGCCACTACACTTCTGAACGCTGCCTATCCCGGCGATTATCACCTGGAGGGAGATGTTGCTTATCTTCTGTATAAAGGAGAGACGGATATCACCAGGGACTATTCTCTTCTGGATCAGTTCAAAGAGGATACCGGACTGGACATCACCCTGTTCTATCAGGATACCCGCATTCTGACGACCCTGTATAATGCCCAGGGCGAACGCATCGTCGGTTCCGGTGCTCCCGATATTGTGATCCGGGATGTTTTGAACACCGGCGAAAACCATTTCTACACTCATACTCTCATTAACGGCAAAGCTTATTTTTCCTACTATATACCTCTGCGCAATCAGGACGGCAGCGTCGTCGGAATGCTTTTTGTGGGCAGACCCAGTGAAACAGTCTCCCTATCCATTCAGAATTACGTCTATCCGCTGACGTGGCTGATCATCGGTTTTGTGGCTCTCGTATCTGTCTGCATCTATTTTTACACCAGAAGATTCGTGGCTGTATTACTCCATATCCATAGTTTCCTGTCGGAAGTAGCCTCCGGGAATCTGAACGCCACACTGGATCATTCCGTAACAAAGCGCAGTGATGAGTTAGGTGATATCGGTCGCTGTGCCCTGTCCATGCAGCGTTCTCTTCGTACCATGATCGAGCAGGATGCCCTGACCGAGCTGTACAACCGCCGCAGCGGAGACAAAAAGCTGCGGCAGATTTTCGAGAAAGCCAGATCCTCCCGCCATTCTTTTGCACTCGCCATCGGAGATATTGACTTTTTCAAAAAGGTTAACGATACCTACGGTCATGAATGCGGGGATGCCGTACTGAAAAATGTTTCTGCCCTGCTGAAGCAGCATATGTGGCGCCGTGGCTTTGCCGCGCGTTGGGGTGGTGAGGAATTTCTACTGGTATTTGAAAATGTAGATCTTACAGAAGCCCGGAAGCAGCTGGAGCTTCTCATGGACAAAATCCACGAACTGGATACGCTCTATGAGGGGCAGCACGTAAAAGTAACTATGACCTTCGGACTGGTTTGTGAGTCCGACAAAGATCTTCATACAATATTAAAAGAAGCTGATGAGAAATTATATATCGGTAAGACAAACGGTCGTAACCAGGTGGTATCTTAACCCGGTTACGACCGTTTTTTATTTGTTTCTGATCTTGTTATCTTTAACCTTGCAGGCATTCCGGATTCAACAGGAAATCATAAATATTGATTGTCAGAATACCATATTCATCATAATATGGCTGCACAATATCTTTTGTAATGACAAGTTTCTTAAAAGAGTCATCAATCTTCCGGAACGGTCGGATTTCCTGCGTCCGCTTTGCTTCATCCGGAAGAGAATATGCCGATTGAATGTAATATCTGGCAGAACCAAGATTGCAGACAAAATCCACTTCCAGCTGCCTGCGGTTTACCTTTCCTTCCAAATCTTTTTCTGCGATAGGGACAACACCTACATCCACACTATATCCCCGCATCCGGAGTTCGTTATAGATTACATTTTCCATGGAATGTGTCTGCTCCAACTGCCGGAAATTAATTCTGGCATTCCGAAGCCCCAAATCAGAAAAATAATATTTCTTAGGAGTCTCTATATATGACTTTCCCTTAATATCATAACGCTGTGCTGACTCTATCAAAAAAGAATCTTCAAAGTAATCCAAATATTTCTTTATGGTTGCAGAAGTAATTTTAGATTTCTTCACGGTTTTAAAAGTGTTCTTTAGTTTTTCCGGATTGGTCAACGAACCGATCGCAGAGGAAAGAATATTTAGCAGATCTTCCAATTCCCCAATATTCTTTATACGATTCCGTTTCGTAATATCACGGATATAAATTTCGTTAAATAAAGTCTGCAGCGCTGTTGCTTTATCCCCGGCACCATCCCGCAGAACCACTAATGGAATTCCACCGTAAAGCATATATTCAGATAACCCGGTATATTTATCTCCGTTATAAACAGACATAAATTCAGCAAAGCTGAGAGGGTACATATGAATTTCATCACCCCTGCCTGCAAATTCCGTAGCAATATCCTTTGACAACAGTTTTGCGTTACTTCCCGTCACAAACACATCAATATTCTCTTTGCGAAGGTATCCATTCAAAACAGCCTCAAAACAATCCAGCATCTGAATTTCATCCAACAGCAGATAATATATTCCCTCTCCTGTAGTTTTCGACCGAATATATGCCATAAATTTCTCCGGATCCACACCCCGCTTTTCCTTTTCGATCTGAATAAGACTTTCCCCGATCAGGTAAAGATCATCCGCAGAATCAAAGGCAAACCGTATGATATGGTCTGCTTCCACACCGGAATCTAACAAATGATGATAGAAAATGTTATTCAGCAGATAAGACTTACCACATCTTCGAATACCGGTAATCACCTTGATTAATCCATTGCTCTTTCTTTTTATTAACTTTTCCAAATAGAAATCTCTGCGAATATCCATATATTTTCTCCCTGGAATAGTTTTTTGCAACTGGTTGCACTTTTCTATTCTATTATATGGATAATTTAACTGAAAATCAATATACTTGCTTCATTTTTGGAAAAGATTTTTGCAATTGGTTGCACTTTTCTATTCCAAATTGTAAATAAACAAAGTAATTATTTATTGTTCCATCTGTCTGCCCAGGAAGCCCGCCGCAGACAGAGCCAGTTTCTGCTCCACTTCTCCCATTTTGCTCTTCCCGTCATTTTCCAACAGGATCACACTTCCGATGATGTCCCCTTCGCAGATGATCGGCGTGATCAGCTGCCAGGCATAGTCCACGGCAATGTCTTCCGCAATGTTGACATAGTTGCGGTCTCCTTTTGCGGCAATCACAGTCTCTCTATTATTGACCTTCTCTTCCAGTTGACGGCTCACGGATTTATTTAACAGCTGCTTACAGCCTCCTGAGACGGCGATGAACTGGTCTCTGTCCGCGATCAGTGTGGCATGTCCCGACACCTGTGCCAGGCTCTCCGCATACTGTTTGGCAAATGTGGTCATCTCTCCGATAGGGGAATATTTTTTCAGGATGACCTGCCCCTCTCTGTCGGTGAAGATCTCCAGCGGATCACTCTCTCTGATGTGTAACGTGCGGCGGATCTCCTTCGGGATCACGATGCGTCCCAGGTCATCTATTCTTCTTACAATTCCAGTTGCTTTCATCATTTTTCCTCCATGACATATTGCGTAAGATAAATCATCATCTCGCATTACTAATCATTAACGTTGCAGTTAGTATGCGAAATGCAGGAAAAAATATACTTTAAATTGCCAGATACACCGTCATTCAGCAGCGCCATTGCTGGCTTATATTTATAGCAGTTCTGTATTTTCCCTCAGAATTATTGTTTTATATTAAAATTAAAATGCATCCATTCAATTTTTACTCTTGCATGATCGAATTTTTCCATTCTCAATCAGACTGTTTCGTACTGTATTTTCCTTATTTCTATGTTACACTTATTCTGTTTACGACAATTTTTTATGGGAGAGTTTAAACTATGAATCACAAAAATAATAACAGAAGTTCCTTTTCCGGCAAGATCGGCTTTGTCCTGTCGGCTGCCGGAGCATCCGTAGGCTTAGGCAATATCTGGCGTTTCCCGTATCTGGCAGCCAAATACGGCGGCGGTATCTTCCTGTTGATCTATATTATCCTGGCGCTGACCTTCGGTTATACCATGATCGTGGCGGAGACTTCACTGGGACGCATGACAGGTAAAAGCCCCGTGGGTGCCTTTCATACCTTCGGGAAGTCCAAATGGCTGTCCTTCGGTGGATGGATCAACGCTATTATTCCTATTCTGATCGTTCCTTATTATTCCGTCATTGGTGGATGGGTGATCAAGTATCTGGTGGAATATGCCAAGGGTCACGGACATGATCTGGCAGCGGACGGTTATTTTTCCACGTTTATTTCCAATGGTGTCTCTACAGAGCTGTGCTTTATCGTATTCACTCTGTGTACTCTGGGAATCATCTACGCCGGTGTCCGCAACGGTATCGAGCGCGTATCCCGCATTATGATGCCGATCCTGGTAGTGCTCTCCGTGGTCATCACAGTCTATTCTGTTACCAGGCCTGGAGCACTGAGCGGCGTGAAGTATTTCCTGATCCCGAATCCTGCGAATTTCTCCTGGATGACAGTCGTAGCTGCCATGGGGCAGATGTTCTACTCTCTGTCCATTGCCATGGGTATTCTCATCACCTTCGGCTCTTATATGAAAAAAGATGTTTCCATCGAAGGCTCCACCAAAAATGTAGAGATCTTCGATACCGCCATTGCTATCATGGCAGGTCTGATGATCATTCCCGCCGTGTTCGCATTCTCCGGTGGAGATCCCGATACCTTACAGGCAGGTCCTTCCCTGATGTTCATCACACTTCCCAAGGTCTTCGACAGCATGGGCATGGGCACCTTCGTAGGTATCCTGTTCTTCGTACTGGTACTATTCGCAGCCATGACCAGCTCCATTGCACTTACCGAAAGTGCTGTGTCTACTTTCGAGGACGAGCTTGGCTGGGGTCGTAAAAAATCTACCCTGATCATGGGTGTGATCATGCTGGCACTGGGAACGTTATCCTCACTGGGTTACGGACCGCTTGGTGCTGTGAAGATCATCGGCATGCAGTTCCTTGATTTCTTCGATTTCCTGACCAACTCCGTGATGATGCCTATTGCTGCCATCACCATCTGTCTACTGGTGTCCCGCGTCATCGGAGTAAAGGCTGTGGAAGAAGAAGTCATGCACGGAGAAGCCGCTTTCCGCCGCAAAAAGATATTCAATTTCATGATCAAGTATCTCTGCCCGGTATTTGCTGCGATTATTTTATTAAGCTCTGTGGCAAATGCATTTGGACTTATTTCTATGTAAGATGCCAGGGTCATAAACAAGAACCCCACGCTGTGCTCGCATAAACGTGGGGTTCTTGTTTCATGACCCGCTCCGATATTCGCATAAAAGGGAAGCGTCAGCTTCACGATATGCGAATACCGGGCAGGATTGTGAGAGTGCGCAGCACGGAGCAATCCGTCAGGCATCTTACATCTTACTATATGTTAATGATCCGTCCTGTCTCCGCATTTACTCTATGTGAAATTGAGATTACCGTTCTTCCTTCCGAGGCACGCTTCAGTGCCTGCAGCACCTCTTCCTCGGTCTGGGCATCCAGATTTGCCGTAATCTCATCCAACAGAAGGAGCTTCGGCTTCGCCACCGCAGCTCTGGCAATAGATAACAGCTGCCACTGTCCCTGGGAGAAGATCTCCTGGGTACAGGGAGTGTCATAGCCTTTTTCCAATTGTTCTATCGTCGCATCCAGTCCCGCAATTCTTGCAGCCCCCCGTACCTCTTCCATGGTAAAAGAATCGTCATACAGCGTGATCTGATCCTTCACGGTACCGGGTACTCTATGAAAAGTCTGCTCCACATAGCCGTACAGGCTGCGCTTTTCATGTTCCGGAATCTGAAAAGCATCTCTTCCCTGAATCAGCACTTTACCCTCTCCCGGCTGATAGAGTCCCAACAACAGTTTGAAGACCGTACTCTTCCCTGCTCCGGTTCTTCCGGACAGTGTCACCTGTTCTCCGGGATATACTTGAAAATTTAAAGCCTGCAAAATCTTACGGTCGTCATCCTCATAGCTAAAGGTCACATTTTGCAGTTCCACAAAAGGTTTTTCCGGTCTATTCTGTGGTTCTGCCGGTTTTTCCCCGGAATTTCTCTCCGGCAATTCCTCCAACGCATAGAATTCATTGATCCGGTGCACGCCCGCAATGGCGGACTGTATGGTCTGGATCTCCATTCCCAGACTCTCCACAGGGGTAAAGATCTGTGAGATATAGTTAATTACCGCTACCGCTGTACCTGCAGACATACCGAACAATGTCAGCACCTTTGCATTACCGGAGGCAGAAAATAGCATCACAACCGCCACCACGATAGCATTCAGGATCAGGATCACCGGGGAATAAATGGCATCATAAAAATTCGTGCGATCTACCGCGCGGTAGCTCTCCGCAATATATTCATCATAGCGTTGCTCCATGTAGCGCTCTTTTCCCAGCGTATGAATGGTGCGGATATTGTGCAGCGTCTCCGGCACATGTCCGGAGGCTCTGCCCACAGCACGACGGTTCTCGATCTGGGCTTTCAGCATGTTTTTCTGCACCGTCCGGGTGAGCCAATACAGAAATGGAAGCAGAACCAAAAGTACGATCGCCAGTCCTCTGTTTTTTAACCAGATCACCACCAGGATACTTATAATCTTACAGGCATCGGCGAACATACTGATGATTCCGGAGGTGAACAGGTTCTCCACCGTATCCACATCTCCTACGAACCGGGATACGATAGTACCGGGCTCCTGCTTCGTCAGTTCCCCTGCCGTCAGGTTCGTATATTTCTCCATCATGCTGCTCCGCAGTGCATGAGTGATCTTCTGACCGAAGACCGTCAGCAGACCTTCCCGAAGGCTTTCGGTCAGACCGGTGAGCACCGTAAAAGCAAAATATAGTATCACCAATGCAACCGGAACTGTGTTTCCTGCGGTGATCGTATCCACAATACTTCCGAGGATCCAGGGCGGCAGAAGCGCGGTTACGATGGCACCTGCGACTGCCAACAGGATTCCCAGTGACAGCCCTGCATAGCCTGTCACAGTCTGTCGGATCACGCTGCGGACATTTTTCACATTCTGCCTCTTATTTTTCTGCATCTGTTTATTTTTCTGCATGATCCGGACCTCCCTCCTGCGTACTGTGTGCATCAGCGCCATCCGCCTGTGCTTCATACAGTCTCGCATACTCCGGGAACTTTTCAAGGATCTGTTCGTGGGTTCCCGCAGTCACTTTTCCAGCCTCCATCCACAGCACCTGATCCATTTCGGGGAACAGATAGAGTCTGTGGGACAGCAGGATCACGATACTGTCCGCTGTAAACTTCCGCAGATTGGCGAAGACCTCTTCCTCCGTCTTACGATCCAGTGCGGAAAAAGGATCGTCCAGGATCAGGACCGGACGCTTATGGCACAGGGTTCTCGCCAATGCCAACCGCTGTGCCTGTCCACCGGAGAGCCGGACGCCGCCATTTCCCACAATGGTGTCCATCCCCTCTTCCATCTCTGCCACTTCACCGTCGAAACAGACTGCCTTCAGATACTTCTCCGCATCGTCATCATCGCCCAGCAGTATATTGTTACGGACACTGTCATTGAACAGCTCCGGATCATGTCCCAAGTATCCTATCATGCCGGTGCGCTCCGCTTTGGTCATTTCGGATAATTCTTTGCCGTGGAAACGTATCCTTCCTTCGTAAGGGTATTCACAGAGGAAGGTCTTACCCAATGTGGACTTACCACACGCCACTGCTCCGGTGACACCGATGATCTGTCCCGGGAAAGCGGACAGATTCAAGTCCTCATAGATCTTCTCTCTGCCGGGATAAACAAAGCTTACATGAGATACTTCCAGCATTCCCGGCTTCTGTACCAAGCTGTCGTCCTCATAAGTGTCTTCCTTCATCAGTGGTTTGATACGTTTCCAGGAGACCTGGGCTTTATGTACCGCATTGAATAGCTTCGCTGCATGAGAAGATTTCACGGCTAACTTCAAAAAGCAGGATAAAAACGTGGTAAACGCTGCCACATCCCATGATTTCCAGCCGGTGCCCAGCACATTTCTACTGCCGAAATACAGGATAAACAGTACGCCGATCATGGAGATGATCCGGTACAGCGGCGGAAATGCGGTACTCCAGATATTGGCCTTCACAGCAGATTTTTCATAAGCGGCAAGATTCTCTTCATAGGCCTGCTCCCGCTCTTTCTCTCTGCCATAGACACGGTAAGTAACAGCGTTAGTTGCTCTGTCCAGTGTTGCGTCGCTTAAATCTCCGGACTGCTCCTTATAAGCTGCTCCGGTGCGTTGCACGTTACGCTTCATCTTCTCCGCCAGCACATATGACGCCGGTAAAAACAACATACCTAAGATTGCCAGCCGCCAGTCATAGAATAACAACATTCCCACATATGCCGCCAGTGCCACACCGGTATCGAAGATCTCTGTGGTAAATTTCCTCATCCCCTCCGCGCAGTCATCCACATCCAGGATTGCCTTGGTCATGACATTTCCAGCACCCTCTTCTTCCAGTTCGGCACGGCTTCTGTGCACCAGGCTGTGGTAAAGGGTCTCTTTCATGTCACGATTCACATTATTAGCAAATCGTCTGACATAAAAACGTTTAATATAACGGGAGATCTGCACAATGGCAATTACCGCGACATAACTGATCACCAGAATCAGCATATCGCCATATCCGGCCGTTCCTCCCAAGATGTTTACCAGACAGCCGGTCATCTGCCCCTCATACCAGGGTCCCGCCAGAAGACCCACATTGTAGATCAGACCGGAGATTGTTACCGCCAGCAGCACAGGCCACTGGGTTTTGAAATAATACAGGATCTGATCCTTTTTCGCTGCCTCAAATATCTGTTTCATCCTCTCCGGCTCCTTCTTCCACACATTTTGCCACATTGACAAATCCTGCCCGACGTTCCTGCTTGGTGCGCCAGTACAGGGTATCCAGCGTCTTACAAAATGCTTCCTTCTCTTCCTCCGGAAGTTCCGCCAACAGCCATTCATAAAATTTGCTCTCAATGGCAGCCTTGGAGTTTTTCAACTGCTCCGCCTTCTCCGTGGCATACAACAGCTGGCTCCTGCCATCCGCCGGGTTGGGCTTCCGGTAAAGGTATCCCTTGCTCTCCAGACTCGCCGCACGCCTTGCGGCAGCTCCCTTGTCGATCTTCAGCTGTTCCCGCACCGCCGCCTGGGTAATGCCCGGATTGTGCCGTACCAAATGGATAAAATCAAATTCCGCAGTCCCAATCCCATCTTCCTTCATGGTCTGCACCGTGAATTTGCTCACTTCTCTTGCTATTTTCGTCATTTTTCGTTCTGTTGCATCCATTGTTCTACCTCTCTGTGTTGTATTCAGATAACAGAAAAAGATGTACCTGCATCCAAAATGGATGATAGTACATCTTTTTTGCTCTGTCAATGATTTATTTGACGAGTTAATGTTGTGTTTCTGGTTATTTAAATCTATATATGTTAAAAAAACCGATCTACACTAGTAGAAATTCTTTCTTATTATTTAACCCGGTAACCACATAGGCTATACCCACGCGAAAGTTATTCCAAATGCAAGGAACATTGCGAACGCAAATAAAATAACTCCGTCTGATGCTGTTTTCTGTTTTGGAGCATACCATAAAGCAGATATTGCTAAAACTGTCAATACCAACGTTGTCATTATTTTTAAAATCATGAATCCAAGCATTTTTTCTTCGTCCTTCCTTCAATTTCATCGATCATTGCCATTACCAGTGCTTTAGCAAACTGGCTATTGTTATGTATTTTAATCAGCAAATTGCCCTGCCGGATAAGATACGACCAGTCATCATCCGTTTTCGGATTAGCGCACTCTTTATGAATTTTCCAAACCTCTGTGTATATCTCTTTAATCTCCGGTGGCAATTCACATTTCTCCTTAACTGGCAAATCTTCTTTAGGATCTTTATCAAGTCTTCTCTTTTGGTGCTCCATCTGACAGCTAACCATTTCCGTAACGTTCTCACGGTCTCTCTTAATTCCGTGACCTTGCAGAAATAATTCGCATTGCAGCACTTCACC
>OHFL01000888.1_pt1 | contig 16249 bp, 9 predicted proteins | sample 1567491 | NCBI WGS metagenome assembly OHFL01 (sample SAMEA3879539, study PRJEB24766) | human gut metagenome | biome: human-associated habitat; feature: feces | place: USA | collected 1985/1987 | reverse complement strand
GGTTCAGTACGTGATGATCATGTTATTGAGACCTGCGATAAATACGGTATTGCCATGGCGTTTACAGGTATTCGTCTGTTCCATCATTAAGATAAGATATAAATAACAAAAAGGGTGTTTCAAAATGTTGAAACACCCTCTTTGTATATATAGGCTTAAAATTATTCGGCGCTACGAATGGAATCGTCGATAACCTTAATCTTTTGTTTTACCAATTCAATATCTGCCTTCAGTTTTTCTACTTTGCGGTTTAGTTCTGTCAGCAGGCTGTTGCCTTTCTTTGAAGAAGCTGTCAGGAAGCCAAGATTATTTTCATAAGTCTGCAATTCGTTCTTCATGGCATCTGCTGCACGTACCAGTTTCTCGCGTTCGCGATAGAGTGACTGCGGGCTGCCTTCCTGAATACTGCTGATGTTGGATTTGAAGTTACTCAACTTATTGGCAGCGCTGATGTTGAAGTGATCGAACAATTTGTCCACTTGTCCGTGGTATTGCTTATACAAACGGTCTTTTTCCTTGAAAGGTACATGGCCGATGTTGTTCCATTCCTTCATTAATTCGCGTACCAACTGAGTAGCTTCATCCGTATCCATATTTTCATCAATGGCACCCAACTTCTCGATGATTTCCTTCTTCTTATTCAGGTTGTCTATCTCAACGGAACGTTGGGAGGAAGTAGCCTTGTTCTTTTGTTCGAAGAAGTAGTCACAAGCGGAAATAAACCGTTTCCATATTGCATCAGAATATTTCTTTGCTACCGGACCGATGGTTTTCCATTCTTTCTGAAGTTTGGTCAGTTCATCGGCAGTTACTTTCCAGTCGGTACTGTCCTTAAGAGCTTCTGCTTTTTCGCACAAGGCACGCTTCTTTTCCAGGTTTTCGTTCATACCTTCCTTCAGGGTCTTGAAGAACTCTCCCTTTTTACGGAAGAACTCGTCGCACGCTTTGCGGAAACGTTCGAAAATCTTCACGTTCATTTTTTGCGGAGCGAAACCGATGGTCTTCCATTTGTTTTGAAGTGCGATGACTTCTTGCGTTTTGCTCTCCCAAGAAGCAAAGTTTGTCAGTTCTTTGTAGTCGATGGCTTCTATGATTTCGCAAATTACGGTCTTTTGGTCAAGATTGTGTTGTTCCACTTCCTTCAACGCTTCGAAATGTTGCTGGTGACGTCGATTTACGGTTGTAGAGGCAGCTTTGAAACGTGCCCAGATTTCGTCGCGTAGTTCCTTGGCTACCGGCCCTGTATCACGAAATTCTTGATGTAGCTTCTGTAACTGATGGAAAGCTGAAACTACATCCTCTTCATCCGCCAGCTTTTCGGCAGCTTCACAGAGATGTGTCTTGATTTCCAAATTCTTCTTGAAATCGTATTCGCGGAATTCATTGTTCAGTTTCAGAAGGTCATAGAATTTCTCAACATACAATTGGTAGTTTTTCCAAAGCTCGTTGACCTTAGCTTGCGGAACGAGTTTAACTTCGTTCCATTGCTGCTGTAGTTTCTTGAACTCCGTATAGCTCTTGTTGGCGTCATCTGGAGATTCAACCAGCTCCTTCAGCTCTTCGATGATGGAAAGCTTTACCTGCAGGTTCATTTCCTTCTGCTTCTCCAGTTCGGCTGTGAGTGCGCTTCTTTTTTCTTTGATGACGGACATGATATTCTTGAACTCTTCTTCCACACTGTCTGTTTGTGGAACAAAGTTCTCCGCGGCGCCTCCGTTTTCAATGAACAGTTTTCTGGCCGCATCCTGCTCAGCATTGTGCAGCTTGTAGAAAGATTGCTTCAAACCGTCTATTTCAGGTTTTGCCACGTTCTCCACGTCTGCAACCACCTCTTTGAGTTTGGCAAGTATTTCCTCTTTCGTGAGCTTCTGAACTGGCTCTACCGGCTTTTCCGAAACGATTTCTTCAGCGGGAGTTTCTGTTGTTGCCGGTTCAGAAACCTCTGCTGCCTTCTTTTCTTCTTCTAATTCCACCGGCTTTTCGGGGAGATTAGTGTCATGAGTGTCCGTCATTGTATTTACTTTTTTAGAAACGGGTTCCTCCCGTTCGGGTTACATTAGGCTACAAATTAATGAAATAAAATGATTACTTCATACAATTTGCCTTGATTTTTTTCTATTTTCTTGTTTTTATGACAGTAAGACTGTGATACCCATGTACAGCATCATGCCTATAATGTCATTGGTAATGGAGATAAACGGGCCGGTGGCAATGGCCGGGTCAACCTTCAGTTTCTCTAAAGTCATGGGGACTAGCGTTCCGAAGATGGAGGCGAACATGACGACTGCAAAGAGGCTGATGGAGACGGAATAAGTGACCGTAGCCGTAGCTCCGAACCGGATAAAATTATAGATGTATACCAGCAGGGAGATGATGGTGGCATTGATGACCGCCACTACTGCTTCCTTGGCTACCTGCTTGAAGGTGTCTTTGGCATCCAGTGAGCTGTTGGCAAGGCCTTGCACGATGATGGCAGACGACTGGGTTCCCACGTTTCCCCCCGTACCGCCAATCAACGGAATATAAAGGGCCATTTCCGGATGGGCGGCGAAAGTCGTGTCGAAGTTACCCAATATCATGGAGTTGCCTATACCACCTAACATACCGATAAGTAACCATGGAAGGCGGGCAGAAGTCTGGCGCATGACATTATCGTCCGTTTCTACATCTTGGGACAAACCGGATGCCAACTGGTAATCACGTTCCGACTGTTCGCGGACTTCGTCCATGACGTCGTCTACGGTAATCTGGCCTACCAGACGCCCGATACTGTCTACAACAGGAGCTGCCACCAAGTCATACTTTTCGATGATTTGTACCACTTCGTCAATGGGGGTATCTACATGGACGGAGATAGGATCTTTCCGCATCACATGCTTTACCTTGGAGACAGAAGGGGAAGTTATCATTTTCTTCAATGGGAATACCCCTTGCAGACGGTCTTCGTCGTCGATGACGTATACGTAGTAAATTTCATCCAGCTTTTCAGCTTGCAGGCGCATTTCCTTCAGGCACTCCGGCATACTCCAGTTTTCATTGACAGTCACCATTTCCGTACCCATCAAACCACCGGCAGTGTCTTCATCATATTTCAGCAGGTCAACGATGTCACCGGCTTGTTCTATATCTTCGATGTGCGAAAGTATTTCCTCCTGCTTGTCTTCATCGAGTTCGCGCATCAGGTCTACGGCATCGTCCGTGTCCATATAATCCACGAAACGCTTGGCAATGGTCTCCGAAGGAAGAAGTTCCAGGAATTCTTTCCGGATGTCTTCGTCCATTTCAACCAGTACGTCCGCTGCCGTTTCGTTGTCAAGGAGGCGGTAAACGAAGCGGGCTTCCTCCAAGCCGAGGTCATTACACAGTTCTGCAATATCCGCCGGGTGAAGGTCGGTCAAAAGTGTTTTGACGTTTTCCGCGTCTTTCTGTTCTATCAGGCTTTTGACTTTGTCTATGTATTCTTCGTCTATTTCCATGATTGTTCGTGTTTAATCACTAACCATTAATCATTAATCGTTCTCAATGCCTGTTCCACTTGGTTGGTCAGCTGAATAAATTCCTGTACGGACAGTTGTTCCGGGCGTTTATTAAATAATACGTCCTCCGTCAGTGGACAGTCTTTGCCGAGTATCGGTTTTATGGAGTTCCGCAGAGTCTTGCGTCGTTGGTTGAACGTGGTTTTCACTACTTGCTTGAACAATTTCTCGTCGCAGCCTAAATCGTGCGTTTCATTGCGCATCATGCAGATGACGGCACTTTTAACTTTGGGGGGCGGGTTGAAGACATGTTCGTGTACCGTAAACAAGTACTCCACTTTGTACCATGCTTGTATCAGTACACTTAGGATTCCGTATGTCTTGCTGCCCGGCCCGGCGGCTATGCGCTCGGCTACTTCCTTTTGTATCATACCCGTACAGCAGGGAATCAGATCCTTATATTCCAGCATTTTGAAGAATATCTGGCTGGAGATATTATAAGGATAGTTTCCCGTCAGCACAAAAGGTTGCCCGCCAAACAATCGTTGCAGATTCATTTTGAGGAAGTCGTCCTCAATGATGTTGTCTTCCAGTTGCGGATAGGCTTCCCGTAGGTAGGCCACTGACTCGTAGTCCAGTTCTACTACTTTGACGTTGCGTTCTTTGGGCAGAAGAAACTGGGTCAGCACTCCCATTCCCGGACCAACTTCGAGGATGGGAATTTCGGGACAGACATCTACCGTGTCGGCAATGTCTTGTGCCACTTTCAGGTCTTTCAGGAAGTGTTGCCCGAGAAACTTTTTAGGTTTAACTACTCTCATGTATCAACTAAATCATTACTTTTGCTCCGTAAACGTAGGCTGTAACGTGAACAACAACCTATCTTTACACGGAGCAAAGGTAGTTCTTTTCAATGAAGAATGAAGAATGAAGAATGAAGAATTTGGGAATATCGTATGAATAAGCTGCTAAAAAAGACGTTGAAAATCATCTTACCCATTTTATTGGGTGGTTTTATCTTCTATTGGGTATATCGTGATTTTGACTTTTCAAAGGCAGAAGAAGTTCTACTTCATCAGACGAACTGGTGGTGGATGTTGTTGTCCTTGTTCTTCGGTGTGATGAGCCATGTGTTGCGAGGCTGGCGTTGGAAGCAGACTTTGGAGCCTCTGGATGCTCATCCCAAAACAAGCGATTGCGTCGATGCCATTTTCGTATCTTATGCCACCAATCTGGTACTGCCTCGTGTGGGAGAGGTTTCACGTTGTGGAGTACTTGCCAAATATGATAATGTTTCCTTTGCGAAGTCCTTGGGGACGGTGGTGACAGAGCGGTTGGTAGATACGCTTTGCATTCTGCTGATTACGGGGATTACTTTTTTGGTGCAGATGCCCGTTTTTTTCCGTTTTTTTGAGGAGACGGGCACCAAGATTCCATCACTGATGCATCTTGTGACTTCTCCTTGGTTTTATGTGGCTCTTTTTTCTATTATTGGTGTTCTGGTACTTCTCTATTTTCTGTTGCGTATGCTCTCTTTTTTTGAAAAGGTGAAGGGGGTAGTCTTGAATATATGGGAAGGTGTGATGTCGCTTAAGAATGTGAAGAATGTGCCTTTGTTTGTTCTTTACACTTTACTTATTTGGCTATGCTATTTTTATCATTTCTATATAACTTTCTATTGCTTCCAGTTTACAGAGCACCTTAGTTTCCTTGCCGGAATGGTGATGTTTGTCGGAGGAACGTTTGCAGTCATTGTTCCTACGCCCAACGGGGCAGGTCCCTGGCACTTTGCTGTCATCACTATGATGATGCTTTATGGGGTAAATGCTACGGATGCGGGTATCTTTGCGCTGATAGTGCATGGCATACAGACGTTGCTGGTGATAGTGCTGGGCATCTACGGGTCGTTGCACCTGGTGTTGGCGAATAGGACAAAGAAATAGACGTTTCTTGTGGTGGGTTCCTATATTGTTATTTCTTATGTTAGAGGACAGAAACAGTTATTTATAGAGAACCACTGTAGTACTCCTTTAAAAGTACTGTAATACTTCTTTGCAATAACTTCGGCATTTCCTTATATGTACTGGAGTCGTAAAGGTTGTTGGAAGATTGGTTTCTTTAAACGATATTGTTGCTTGTATATGGAAGCGGGAGAAATTCCTAAATGATGTAAAAGCCATATTTAAGATAGCCGATGATTTAGTACTTTAGAAAAATCCCGGTTTATTGTACTTTCCGAGAATAAACCGTTATATTTGCGAAAACTAACTTTTTAGAATTATGAGTACAATCTTACAGTTAGCTCCACAGAATGTATGGAAGCACTTTTATTCACTGACCCAGATTCCCCGTCCGTCAGGACATATGGAGAAGATTACCAAATTCCTTATTGATTTTGGAAAAGGCTTGGGGTTGGAATCATTTGTCGACGAGGTCGGCAATGTTATTATTCGTAAGCCTGCCACTCCGGGTATGGAAAACCGCAAGGGCGTCATCCTTCAGGCGCATATGGACATGGTGCCCCAGAAGAACAACGATACTATCCACGATTTTACAACAGATCCCATTGAAACCTATGTTGACGGTGATTGGGTGAAAGCCAAAGGAACCACGCTGGGGGCAGATAATGGTTTGGGAGTGGCTGCCATTATGGCGGTACTTGAAGATAATAACTTGAAGCATGGTCCATTGGAAGCTCTGATTACTAAGGATGAAGAAACGGGAATGTATGGTGCATTCGGCTTGAAACCGGGAACTATGCAAGGGGAAATTCTGCTGAACCTTGACTCTGAGGACGAAGGAGAACTCTATATCGGCTGTGCCGGTGGTCTTGATATTACTGCTACTTTGGAATATAAGGAGGAGATGCCTATGGTCGATTTCGTTGCTCGTAAAATTACGTTGAAAGGTTTGCGTGGCGGTCATTCCGGTTTGGAAATCAATGAAGGGCGCGGTAATGCCAATAAATTGCTGGCACACATCGTACATGATTTGCTGATTGAGTTTGACTCCCAGCTGGCAAGTTTTGAAGGTGGTAATATGCGTAATGCTATCCCTCGCGAAGCACATGCGGTATTGGTGTTCAATCCTGAGGATATGGACGGTTTGGAAGATTATATGAAGGAATACGAGGCACAACTGAATGACGAATATGCTCCGATTGAAAGTGGTATTACCCTGAGTGTAGAAGAGGTGACTCTACCCGCTGCCGTTGTTCCCTCAGAAATCCAGGATAATATGATTAACGTGTTGATGGCTTGCCAGAATGGTGTGATGCGTATGATTCCTACTGTTCCCGATACTGTAGAAACCTCCTCTAATTTGGCTATCGTAATCATTGCAGATGGTAAGGCCGAAGTTCGTATTTTGGCGCGTAGTTCTTGCGATACGATGAAGGATTTCCTGGCAGACAGCCTGACAGCTTGTTTCGCTATGGCAGGTATGAAGGTGGAATTGAGTGGTGGCTATTCTGGATGGCAGCCTAATGTGGATTCTCCTATACTGCATGCCATGAAGCTGTCCTATAAGCAGCAGTTTGGTGTGGAACCTGCCGTGAAGGTTATTCACGCAGGTCTGGAATGCGGTATTATTGGTGCCAATTGTCCAGGACTCGATATGATTTCTTTCGGTCCCACTTTGCGTTCTCCGCATTCACCGGACGAGCGTGCGTTAATTCCTACTGTTTCCAAGTTCTATGATTTCTTGGTGGCTACATTGGAGCAGACTCCTGAAAAGTAGAGAATACTTTGTGTAATGAATAGGGGCAGGGTGCTTTATTAAGTATCCTGCCTTTTTTGTCTGTGACAGTTTGTCCTCTTTCTGCCAGAATGTCCCAGACTTATTACAATGGTATGTCAATATCCTTGCACTTTCTCCCTAAAAATTGACCTAAGTCAAGAAATATGTTATAAAACATGTTTTCTATCCGTTTTTTGCTTGTTGTCTTGAACAAAGGCTCTATTTTTGTGTTGTAAAACATGAAAACAATAGAAAACTAGTAGATTTTTTAAGGATAACAAGATTGATTTTAGGAGGATAACAAAATGAAAATGTTAAAGAGTTTTTTTAAGCATGTCGGCGAAGCCGATAAGAACATTTGGGGTTACGTAATGCTTTAAGCATTCCCCCCCCCTTTCGTGAAGTATTGAATTTTAGTTTTCAGGTATTAGTTTAATTTTTTAAGATTATGAAAAAGAAGATTGCAAATTCATTTAAGCACATTCTTGCCGCAGCTGGTAAGAATTGGATGGAGGCAATGAGATATTATAGCCTCCAAATGTGAGTACACTAACATTTAAGTATAGCACAAGGGATATGTTTGCAAACATATCCCTTGTTTTTTTGTAGGAGTAGAATAAGATTTTTTATGTCCAAAAGTACATTTGTTTGAACTTTATTCACTTCCTTTGTTATTAATACAAAGACTAACAAACGAATAATTATGAGAGTAATTCAAAGAATTTGTAGCATATTGTTGCTGCTGGTTACATTTGGGGCTTCGGCATTGTATGCGCAGACGTACGATAAGTTGTGGAAGCAGGTGGAGCAGGCTCAAAAGAAAAGCCTGCCTCAAACAGTGATAAAACTGGCTGATGAAATCTATCGGAAAGGTCGGCAAGAGCAGAATGCTCCGCAAATGTTGAAAGCCTACATTTGTAGGGAGACTTATCAAGAGGGGCTGACTCCGGACAGCCTTTACTCCAGTCTGAAATATATGGAATCTTGGGCACAATCGGAGAGGAATCCGGTGAACAAGGCTATTCTACACTCTTTGTTGGCATATGAATATGCTGACTTGATGCGGAAGAATCGCCGTGTCTTGCTGTCACGTACTTTACTGACTGTTGACGAGGTTCCAGAAGATATCCGTGAGTGGAGTATCAGCCAGTTTGTGGATAAAATAGATAGGTGTAACCGTGCATCCTTGCAGGATTCCATCCGCTTGCTCAATACATCTGCAGAACAATATGTGCCTTTTGTGGTGTTGGAAGACGGTAGCCGGTTCTATGGGCACGATATGTACCATCTATTGGTAAGCCGTGCTGTTGATGCTTATCGGCAGCTGGATGGTTTCAGCGTGGATTCTTTGGTACAGACCCGTATCGAAAGGATTTATCTGGATATGATGAATGCTTATCGCCATCGTGCTGGTTCGGAAGATGCTATGTTGCTCTGTTCTCTTGATTATTGGAACTGGAAGTTGACCGGTGGTATCAGCCAGCAGCCTTATCCTACTTTCCGAATGCGTCAGGAAAAGGCTAATCGGGAATATCTTGAGGTTTTGAATAAATTGATAAAGGAATACGGTTCACGAGAGGTTTGTGCCGAGGTTTACATTCATAAAGCCAACCACCTGCGCCGTTTGGAACCGAAACGCGCTGATGAGGCTCTAAAAGTCTGTGAAGAAGGCTTGAAGCGCTATCCTGCGTATAAGCGTATCAATGAGTTGAAAAATATCCGTGAACAGATTTTACAGCCTGAACTCATTCTGACTATGAATGAAAGCGGTTATCCCGGCGATTCGGTGAATATGAGGCTGCATTATCGTAATGTCGAGGGCTTCACTCTCAACTTATATACCACTACTTTAAGTGAAGTACCTTGGATGGACCATGGTATAAATAAAGATACTTATAGAAAGTATGCCCGGAAGTTTTCTTCCACGCATTTTGGCTTAAAGCCGTTGCCAGGCAAGGATAAATTGCCTGAAGATGTCCCTTATCTTGCCTCGGACACTGTATTTAAGTTCATGATTCCTCGGGAAACGGGAGTCTATATTCTTCAAATAGTACCTGATACTGAAACGGCCCGTACAGATGATAAATTTCTGGTATCTACCCGCTTCAAGGTACTGACATTGGATTTGGGTGACAACCGTATGGAAGTGGCTACATTGGATGCCCGTAGTGGACAGCCGATTGCTGGTGCCAAGGTGAGTTTCTACTCTTCTTATGATGAGAAGAATAGAAAAGCGATGGCAGAGGTACTGACTGATGCCGGGGGGGAAGCTGTATTACCCTGGCAGAGTGAAATCCGAAGTTATGTGGCGCGTAAAGGCAGAGACACAGCCATGATGCCGCAGAACGTTTATATGAATCATCCTTATTACGGTATTAAGGATACAGATTGGAGGCAGATGGCATTGCTGACAGACCGTTCGCTTTATCGTCCCGGGCAGACCGTTCATGTAAAAGGGATAGCTTACAAGCAGAATAGTGATAGCGCCCAGGTACTACAAGGAGTTGATTATGAGCTTGTCTTGTTGGATGCCAACCGCAAGGAACTTGCCACCAGGAAGGGGCGGACCAATGATTTCGGCTCTTTTGCTACGGAGTTTGTACTTCCGGCAGCTTGCCTGAATGGCATGTTCAGCATACGAACCAAAGAGCCTCAATCTACCGTCACTTTTAGGGTAGAGGAGTACAAGCGACCTACGTTCGAGATTGCCTTCACTCCGGTTTCGGAAGCTTATCGGCTGGGTGACAAGGTTGTGTTGAAAGGAAATGTCAAGGCCTTCAATGGCATGATGGTGCAGGATGTGCCATTGGCATATACGGTGACTCGCCGGAATCCGAGACCTGGTTATTGGAGCAATGCTGATAAACCATTATTGTCTGACACCATACAATTGGATACCAACGGGGATTTTTCCATACCCTTGACTTTGGAAGCTCCGGCTGTAGATACAGACGGGTATGGGAGTGTGTATACTTATCATGTGAAGGCGGTGGTGACGGATGAGGCCGGTGAAACGCAATCCGCTTCGTATAACTTGTTGGCAGGTCCTAAGGCTTATTCCTTTGATATTCGCTTGCCTCAATATGTTTGTAAGGAAGACAGTATGCTTTTCACTTTTGGAGTGAATAATGTAATGAATATTCCTCAGCACATTGAAGGTTCCTATTGCCTTTATCCATTTGCAGAACAAAATGGGGCAAGGAATATTGCAGGTTCTGAACCTTTGGATGATGTTGTATTGGAGGGTACCTTCACAGCCAATCGGCTCCAGGATTTTTCGGCTTGGAACAAGCTTCCTTCAGGTAACTATCGCTTGAAACTTTCTGTACGTGATAGTTTGGGACGTGAAGAGAATAACGGGGCATATGGCAGTGACAGTTTCATGCTCTTTTCAAAGAGTGACAAGCGTCCGGCTGCGTTTACAGATTTCTTTTATTATAAAGAAAATGAGGAATTTGATGTACAGTACCCTGCCGCTTTTCTTTTGGGGACTTCTTATCGGGATGCATATGTGCTGATGGATGTCTTTTGTGACAGAAAACGCATTGAAAGCCGTGTGTTGCAGTTGAATGATACTATTATTCGTATGGAATTCCCTTATAAGGAAGCATATGGCAAGGGAATCACCATTCTTTTCAGTTTTGTGAAAGCTGGAGAGATGTACAGTCATCAGGTTGAACTGAAGAAGCGGGAGCCGGAACGTGCTCTCGACATGAAATGGGAAGTGTTCCGTGACCGTTTGCGTCCCGGACAGGAAGAAGAGTGGAAGCTCGTCATAAAGACGCCTCAAGGTATGCCTGCTGCGGCTGAGATGTTGGCTACGATGTACGACGCTTCACTGGATAAGATTTATAAGAGTAACCAGATACTACGGGTTTTCTATCCGGATAATCTGTATGGGGCATTCCGTGGTGCGAGCCGTTATAATAGCAATTACTTCTCCGTTTGTTTCCCGTTGAAGGCTTGGAGGGTTCCGGTGTGGTCGTTTGACTACTTCTGTTCTCCTTATATGGATGGGAGGATGCGGATAGTGATGGTAGAAGACAATGCGCTTTTGGAAGAAGTAAGTGTTGTGGGGTATGGGACTACCCGGAATAGCTCTTTGACCGGTAATCTTAGAATACGTGGTGCCAACCAGCCGATGTTTGCTGCCAAAGAAGACTCCGGGAATGCTGTTGAAGTGAAATATGTTCCTGCACAAGTAGCGGAAGACGCGGTGGAAGATGTTGTTTTTGAATCGGAAACGATACCGGTTGGCGAGGCCTTGCAACCTATTGAGGGGCTTCGCACCAACTTTGCCGAAACAGCCTTTTTTTATCCTCAACTTCGTACAAACGAACAAGGGGAGCTTGCGTTTTCTTTTACGATGCCGCAGAGCTTGACTTGTTGGAATTTCCGTGGTTACTCACATACTAAGGATATGCTGACTGGGATGTTGGATGCTTCCGTTGTAACTGCCAAGGAGTTTATGCTGACTCCGAATATGCCTCGGTTTGTCCGCGTTGGAGATAAAACGCAGATAGCCGGAACAATAGCCAATCTGACGGGTAAAGCGGTGAAAGGAACAGCAGTATTCACACTGTTCGACCCTATGACGGAGAAAGTTATTGCTACTCAACGTCAGAAATTCTTGGTAGAAGCAGGAAGAAATACTGCCGTCAACTTCCATTTCGATGTGTCCGACTGCTATGATTTGCTTGGTGTCCGTATGGTCGCTGATGGAGGCGCGTTCAGCGATGGCGAGCAGCATCTGTTGCCCGTATTAAGTAATAAGGAGTATATTACAGAAACGCTTGCTATGCCTATCCGTGGCGAGGAGACCCGTACGTTCTCATTAGACAGCCTTTTCAACCGTAATAGCCGTACAGCGACAGACCGTCGTCTGACTGTAGAATTTACCGGGAATCCGGCTTGGTATGCTGTACAAGCGTTGCCGGCATTGAGCCTGCCTGCCAATGATAATGCCATTTCTTGGGCTACAGCTTGGTATGCCAATAGTCTGGCAGGCTTCATTGCCAACAGCCAGCCCCGCATTAAGACTGTATTTGACAGTTGGAAGGCTGCCGGTGGCACGAAAGAAACCTTCCTCAGCCAGTTGGAGAAGAATCAGGATGTGAAGAATATCCTGCTCAGCGAGTCTCCGTGGGTACTGGAAGCTACTACTGAAGCCGAACAGCAGGCACGTATTGCCACGTTGTTTGATATCAACCAACTGAATAACCGCAATCTTTCCGCTTTTACCAAATTGAAAGAATTGCAGGGTGAAGACGGTGGATGGAGCTGGTATAAGGGAATGTCCGGTAGCCGCTATATAACTGGCTATATTACAGAATTACTTGTTCGTCTTCCTCTGCTGACGAAAAATGGACTGTCTGAAGAAGTTGCCGCCATGCGGCAGAAAGCTTTCGGCTATTTGAATCGGCAGGCTTTGGAAGAGTATCGCAATATCCGTAAAGCCGAAAAAAATGGCACCAGAATTACTGCCAACTCCGAATCGGCAATGACATATCTATATCTGATAGCCCTTAGCGGCGAACAAGTGCCGGCAGACAATCAAGCGGCTTACCGCTATTTCCTATCAAAAGTAGGTGCCAATCTTAAAGATGGAACCATGAGCAGCAAGGCGCAGTCTGCCATCATCCTGAAAGCAGTAGGGCGTACAGCCGAGGCGAATGAATTCATCGCTTCCCTCAAGGAACATCTGGTACAGACGGATGAACTGGGTGCATACTTTGCTTTCCAAGCAAATCCGTATAACTGGGGTATGCTGCCCATCCCTGCCCATGTGGAAGTAATGGAAGCCCTGCGTATGGCAGGTGGCAACGATGCTTTGGTGGAGGAAATGAAACTCTGGCTGCTGAAACAGAAGCAGACTACCAGTTGGAATTCTCCGGTTGCAACGGCTGATGCTGTTTATGCATTGCTTTGTCAAGGTACTAATCTGCTGGAAAGTCGGGGAGACGTACGTATCACGTTAGGTAACAAAGTTTTGGAAACATTGTCGCCTACAAAGACCATAATCCCGGGTTTGGGTTATGTCAAGGAAACCTTCGCTCAAGGAAGTCCGGAGCTGAAAGCTAAAACCGTCACCGTAGAGAAACGGGATGCAGGCATTGCCTGGGGAGCTGTTTATGCCCAGTATCTGTCACCCATATCTGATGTAAAGCAGCAGGGGGGTGAATTGAATGTAGAGAAGAAACTTTATGTAGAGCGTATATCGGCCGGTGGTAGCAAGTCCTTGCAACCGGTTACGGAAGGGACCGTATTATCCGTCGGTGATAAAATAGTGGCCCGTTTGACTATCCGCTTGGACCGTACTATGGATTTTGTTCAGTTGAAAGACCAGCGGGGTGCCTGCTTTGAACCTATAGGCTCGCTTTCCGGTTATCGTTGGAGTAATGGCCTCGGTTATTATGCAGAAGTGGAAGATGCCGCAACCAATTTCTTCTTCGACCATTTGGGCAAAGGCGTTTATGTCTTAGAGCACAGTTATCGCATAGCCCGTGGCGGAACATACGAAACGGGGCTGGCCACGATACAGTGTGCGTATGCTCCGGAGTATGCTTCGCATTCGGCGGGAGGGATAATTGTAATAAAGTAACAATAGAGTATGGAGCGGAGCGCAATTTGTACAAATTGCGCTCCGCTATTTTAGGTACTCTCGCTAAAAACACCTATTTTTGTCCGACTAATATTGAATGAGAGTGGCAGAATTAGGAAATCTTGATATTAAGAAAAATAGATGAAGCGGATATTGATAACTTTATATGTGCTTGCAAGTGTGGTATTGACTGCTGTAGCGCAAGCTCGTTTTACCTCGAATACAGAGATGTACAGTTTCGGCCAGATAGAATGGAAGCATCCCGTGACTGTGCAATATACCATCACCAATACGGGTGACCAGCCTTTAGTGCTTACAGAAGTGGAGCCGGATTGTGCCTGCTCCGTGGCCCAGTGGACAAAAACGCCTATTGCTCCGGGGGCAAAAGGAACAGTAAATGTGACTTTTGACGCCAAGGCATTGGGACATTTCCAGAAATCCGTGGCTATTTACAGCAATGCGCAACCCAATCTGGTCTATTTGAAGTTCAATGGTGAAGTAGTACAGGAAATCAAGGACTTTACCAAGACGCATCCCTATCTTATCGGTCAGATACGTATTGACAAGAACAGCCTTGACTTCCCCGATATTCAGCATGGTGAGCAGCCGGTGATTCATATCGGCGTGGTCAATCTTTCCGACCGTCCTTATGAACCGGTACTGATGCATCTGCCCCCTTATTTGCAGACAAAAGTAGAACCTAACGTGCTGCAAAAGGGAGAAAAAGGAGTGATTACACTTACATTGAATTCGGAAAGACTGACTGACCTCGGACTGACTCAAGCGTCGGTCTATCTTTCTCGCTTCTCCGGTGACAAGGTGGGCGATGAAAACGAAATTCCCGTTTCTGCCATTCTTTTACCGGATTTCTCCGGAATGACGGAAGTGGAGAAGGCAAATGCTCCTGTCATCAGCCTTTCTACCAAAGAAGTTGATATGAGTGCGATATTGGCCAAGAAGTCAAAAGCACGTCAAGATATTACCATTACCAATACCGGGCGTTCTCCTTTACAGATAAACAAGCTCCAGGTATTCCACCCGGCAGTGGGAGTTAACCTCAAGAAGAGTGTATTGCAACCCGGTGAAAGCACTCGCCTGCGGGTAACGGTAGTGAAGAAGAATATAGGCAAGAAGCGCCGTCATCTGCGTCTGCTGATGATTACCAATGACCCGATGCAGCCGAAAGTTGAAATCAACATTAAAGCAAAACAATAAGAAGTCGTAAAGTCCTTCATAACTCATAACTTATAACTCACAAATAGCCATGGAACATCCCGAAAATAATGAAGCATATAAAGGCTTGGTTGTCAATGCAGGCATTGAGCAACCTTCATCGGTCAATCCTTACTTGAAGAACCGTCCCAGGCGGAAGAAACGCGAGCTTTCCGTATCAGACTATGTGGAGGGTATAGTGAAAGGTGATGTTACGGTACTCAGCCAGGCTGTAACACTGGTGGAAAGTGTGAAACCGGAGCACCAGGCTGTGGCGCAGGAGGTGATAGAGAAGTGTTTGCCCTATTCGGGCAACTCCGTCCGTGTGGGTATCAGTGGTGTGCCCGGTGCCGGTAAAAGTACCTCTATTGATGTATTTGGCTTGCATGTACTGGAGGAACACGGCGGCAAGTTGGCCGTTCTTGCCATTGACCCGAGCAGCGAACGCAGCAAAGGCAGTATTCTCGGTGATAAGACGCGTATGGAGAAGCTCTCCGTTCATCCCAAGTCCTTTATACGTCCCAGTCCCTCTGCCGGTTCGCTGGGTGGCGTGGCACGCAAGACGCGTGAAACGATTGTGCTTTGTGAGGCTGCCGGTTTCGACAAGATATTTGTAGAGACGGTAGGGGTGGGGCAGAGTGAGACTGCCGTACATTCTATGGTAGACTTCTTCCTGCTGATACAGCTGGCGGGTACGGGCGATGAGTTGCAAGGCATCAAACGCGGCATCATGGAAATGGCCGATGGCATTGTTATTAATAAGGCTGATGGCGACAATCTGGAGCGGGCCAGACTGGCAGCAACGCAGTTCCGTAATGCGCTGCACCTCTTCCCGGCTCCGGAGAGCGGTTGGACACCCCAAGTGCTGACTTATTCCGGTTTCTATAATCTTGGTGTAAAAGAAGTGTGGGATATGGTCTATAAATACATTGACTTTGTGAAAGATAACGGCTATTTTGAATACCGCCGCAATGAGCAAAGCAAATACTGGATGTACGAGACCATTAACGAACAGCTGCGCGACAGCTTCTACCACAATCCGCAGATTGAAGCGATGCTGACTGGCAAGGAAAAACAAGTGCTACAGGGCAACTTGACTTCTTTTGTGGCTGCCAAGAACTTGCTGGACACCTATTTTGCAGAACTGAAGAAATAGGGGCATATCCCTTTCTCTATATCGATGACTAAGGAAAACAACATGGAAGTGGCGCGGCGGTTTACC
>OHFL01000875.1_pt1 | contig 16401 bp, 16 predicted proteins | sample 1567491 | NCBI WGS metagenome assembly OHFL01 (sample SAMEA3879539, study PRJEB24766) | human gut metagenome | biome: human-associated habitat; feature: feces | place: USA | collected 1985/1987 | reverse complement strand
CCCCCGGGCTTCCATGTCCGCCCGGCTGATGGGAAGAAATTCGGTATAGATCGGGGAAGAGTTGTCCATAATGTTCCTCACTGGTTAAACCTCTCTGTCTGCTCCCCTGACAGGGAGCCAAGAGAAGTGTTGCTTGTGTTCTTATTCCTCCGGCTGATTCATCTGCATTTCCAGCCACTGCTGGCGGCTGATGAGGACAGCGCGGGGCTTGGCACCCTCATAGGGGCCGATGATGCCCTTCTGCTCCATCTCATCCATGATGCGGGCGGCGCGGGCATAGCCCAGCTTACAGCGGCGCTGCAGCAGGCTGGTGGATGCCTGCCCGGCATCAATGACCACCTCAACGGCCTGCTTGAGCATCGGGTCGCTGCCGGTCTCCTCATCCGCATCTGCAGAGGATGCGCCCTTCTTGCCATCCTGAATGGCGTGCTTTTCCATGGCTTCGATCATGGCCTCGTCGTACTGGACGGTGGCGCTCTGCTTGATGAAGTCCAGCACGCGGCTGATCTCCTCATCCCGCACAAAGGTGCCCTGGATACGCACCGGCTTGGGCGCGCCCACAGGCATAAAGAGCATGTCGCCCTGGCCCAGCAGCTTCTCGGCACCGGCACCATCCAGAATGGTGCGGCTGTCCACCTGGCTGGACACGGCAAAGGCAATGCGGCTGGGGATGTTGGCCTTGATCAGGCCAGTGATGACATCCACGCTGGGGCGCTGGGTGGCAACGATGAGGTGCATTCCGGCGGCACGGGCCTTCTGGGCAATGCGGCAGATGGAATCCTCCACGTCCTTGCCCACGACCATCATCAGATCGGCCAACTCGTCGATGATGATGGCGATATAAGGCATCTTTTCCAGCATGGGGTCGGTGGCCGCCAGCTTGTTGAAGGATTTGATGTCACGGACATTGTTTTCCGCAAACAGGTGGTAGCGGCGCTCCATCTCCTGCACCGCGCTGCTCAATGCGCCCGCCGCCTTTTTCGGCTCGGTGATGACAGGCATCAGCAGGTGGGGGATGCCGTTGTATTCAGCCAGCTCCACCACCTTGGGGTCAATGAGCATGAGCTTCACGTCCTCGGGGCTGGAGCGGAACAGGATGCTGATGATGATGCTGTTCACACAAACAGATTTACCACTGCCGGTGCTGCCCGCGATGAGCAGATGGGGCATCTTGCACAGGTCGGCCACCTGGGCCACACCGGCAATGTCCTTGCCCAGCGCCACGCCCAGGGGCGAAGTCATCCGCAGGAAGGCCTGGCTTTCAAAGACACTGCGGATAAAAACGGGGGTCTTTTTGTGGTTGGGCACCTCGATGCCCACGGCAGGCTTGCCGGGGATGGGTGCTTCCATGCGGACATCGGCCACAGCAAGGTTCAGGGCGATATCATCGGCCAGCGAGGTGATGCGGCTGATCTTCACGCCCGCCATGGGCTGGACCTCATACCGGGTAACGGAGGGTCCCCGCGAGATATCCAGCACCCGGGTGCGCACACCGAAGCTTTCCAACGTGTCCACCAGCTTCTGGGCGTTGGCCTTCAGCTCGTCCTGGGCACCGGGGTCACCCTCCTCGGCAGACTTTTCAAACAGCTCGATGCTGGGGTACTGATACTGGAAGGTCTCCACCACCTCCGGCTCCTCGGCCGGGGCGGTGGCGGCAGCCTGCTCGCCTGCGGCGGGTTTTTCCATGGCGGCCGCCACCAGCGTGTTCAGGTCTTTTTCCTCCACCGGTTCGCTGGTAATGCTGATCCAACCGTCCTCGTCCGGCTCACTGCGCATGGCCACCGCGTTTTCCGCGCTGACCCGCACCGGCACCACCGGCTCATCCGTAGTGGGCAGGGTGGGGGTCTGGAACACCGGCATCTCAGGCTGCACGGGCTCTGCCGGTGCAGCCGCAGGGGCTTCCGGGGCCGCAGGCGGCACGGTGGGGTTCACCACCGGGGCCGGAGCAGGCGATCCGGCGGGCGCGAAGAAATCCTCGGCGGCAGTCTCCACGGCATCCGGCACCACCGGTTTGACGATGGCCCGGGGCGGGGCCTTTTGGAGCGGGTCCTGCCCAAAGGTGCCGCCCGGCCCGATGATGATGGGCTCAATGGGCTCGCTGCCGCCCTCGGAAACAGAGGTATCCGGCCCAAGATCAATATCAAACGCCGCGCGGGGATGGTTGGAGGTCACCTTGACCGGCTCAAAGGCTGGGGCAGGCTGGGCGGGAGCCGGTTCCGGCTCCACCGGCGCAGGCGGCTCGTAACCCAGAGAATCGTCCACGGGAGCAGGTTCCGCTTCGCCTTCCATCTCCTTGGTCACCTTGTGGCCCCAGCTGAACACGCCGGACAGCCACCCGGGCACCGGAATGCCGCCGGGCACGTCTTCCTCATCGGAACTGTCATCGTAATCGTCCGCAGGCTCCTCGGCGCAGTACTCCTCTTCCGCCTGCCGGGCCGCAAGGCGCTCAGCACGGCGGGCGGCGTTCTGCTCATAGACCGCCACGCCTTTTTCATGCACGCCGCCGCCCACATTGCAGAGCCACTGCCAGCACTCGGCAGGGGTGATATCAAAGATATACAGGCTGGCGCACAGGGCCAGCACCGCCATGACCAGATTGGCCGCAGGCCGCCCGCAGAGCAGGAGCAGGTTGCCGCCCAGCAGAGTGCCCAGCACGCCGCCGCCCAGCCAGGCGTTTGCGCCGTTCTGGTAGCAGGCAGCGATCATCTGGGCAGCGGTCAGGTCAGCGGGGATATCCGAAAACACGATGACCGTGCCGCTGGCAAAAATCAGCCCCAGCAGCAGCTTGAACACCTGCATCAGCAGGTCCTGCCCCCGGGTGTAGAGGATGGCCAGATAGCACACCGCCGCGCCCAGCACAAAGCTGCCGCAGCCGAACAGCCCGAATAGGATCTGGTGGGCGCTCTTCCAGACGGAGTCCCCCTCCACGAACGCCAGCACGATGAGCAGCAGCCCCACAAACAGGGTGCCCAGCCCCGCCGGCATCCGCTCCTCGGCCCGGCTTTTTCTGCGTGCAGACGCGCGCTTTGCAGTTGTTTTTCGCTTTCGTTTTGCCATTTTCTGTTCTGACCCCTGTCCTTTGTTCCCATAGTATTCGATTCTTTCATTATACCACGGGTTGGGTCAAGTGGCAATTATAGAATGCAGACCGGTTTGACCCTTGAATGCCGCGTGCGGCATCGCTCGCGACTTTGGCGTGACCCTGAATGAGAAGTTCCTCAACTGAGCCATTCTCCCCCCATTCTTCTTCATCATAGCAGAACAGGCATCCTGTCCGATACCGCCAAACGGTAACGCAGGATGCCTGTTCTGCTTTATGTTTCCCGGAATTCCCGCGTATTGAACAGCGCTTTTTAATGCTGGATCTGTCCGCCTGCCCGGGTCGCTTTTTTCATCCGTAAATCTGTGAAGGGTGCCAATGCCTCGATCAGTGCGTGATCGTGATTCTGCACCAGACGGCTTTGGGGGCCGAAAAGCATGGTCTGTTCCACATCCTCCGTACTGGCAGCCCAGCCCGGCGCACCGGTACGGGCAAACTGCATCACAGCGCCAAAAATTTCCGCTTCCAGCTGCTTTGCTCCCTCAAAGGCACACACTGGCACAAGCTCTGTGTTGTGGAACACAAATGGGATATCCGCACAGTGCCACGGGGTGCTTTTTCCCATCAGAGGGAAGTCCTGATCAAACAGATAACTGTACACTTTTCCGCCCGCCTTGGCACGCTCCCGGACATATTTGATCGTGGGGGCGCGGAAGCTGGTATCTGCCAGCAGCAGGTCTTCCTCCGGGCGGTGCGGGTAGGCAGTGCGGAACTGCTCCCGCAGGGTCTCTGCGGCAGACAGGCCCACTGCTTCCTCCGGGCCGACTCCTTTCAGACCATCAAAGAAACCGTAGAACTCCGAATAAACCGTACCGATCAGCACCGGAACGTCTGCGGTCTCGGGCCGAAACCCACTGCCGTTATGGAGCGGATCTCCAAGATAGAAGCGGTTCGGGTGGGGACTTTGGCCCACGTTCGCGCCTTTTGCTTTCAGAGCCGGGCTGACGTTTCGGTAAGCCTGCGCCAGTTGGTGGTAGGGCACAGTTTCCAGCTGCTGTGCTGTCTGCACGCCAAGCTCCTGCATCAGCGCCTGCACACAGTTCCTGCCGCTGCCGACACTGTCGTTCAGCAAGCCTTCCAGCACACCACTCATTATCATCGCCCTGTGGTACAGGCCATCTGCTGCCGGGGTCTGCAGCAGCGTTGTCACTTTGGCACCGCCCCCGGACTGGCCGAATACCGTCACGCAGCCGGGATCGCCGCCAAACGCTGCAATATTGTCCCGCACCCACTGCAGTGCCAGGATGATATCATCCCCACCCGCATTGCCGGAGTTTGCGTACTCCTCCCCAAAATCGGAGAGATCCAAGTAGCCCAGGATGTTCAGCCGGTGGTTCAGTGACACCACCACGCAGTCCCCTTCCCGCGCCATGTTTCCGCCCTCGTAGGCCACCTGCTCAATGGACGAGCCGGCAAAAAATCCGCCGCCATGGAGCCAGACCATCACCGGCCGCTTTTGGGCATCGCAGGCCGGGGTCCAGATGTTCAGGTTCAGGCAGTCCTCATCCTGCACCCAGTAGCGGTGGGGCACACGCAGTTCGCCGCTGGGCTTGTCGATGCTCAGCAGAGGGCAGACGCAGCCGTAACTGGAAGCATCCAGCGGCTCTGCCCAAGGCTGGGGCGGCTGGGGTGCATGGAAGCGCACCGCCCGCCCATACGGAATGCCCTTGAAGCTGCTGATCTCCCGGAAGCGATATCCCCGCACCGGACCGTAATTTGTCTGAACCACCGGGAAATCCGGCGCACAGCAAAATGCCTTTTCCATAAATGACCTCCTTCTTTCAAAAAGACAGACCCCCGGTACTGCAAACATGGCACCCGGAGGTCTGTTTTTGTTATCCTAAGTCTTCGCCGTTGGTGGCAATGACCTTCTGATACCAGTAGAAGCTGTCCTTCTTTTCGCGGCTCAGATCACCCGTGCCGTCGTCAAACTTGTTGACGTAGATGAAGCCGTAGCGCTTTGCCATCTCACCGGTGGAGGCACTCACCAGATCGATGCAGCCCCAGGGGGTGTAACCCATCAGGTCTACGCCGTCCTTTACAGCCTCGGCCATCTGCTCGATGTGGGCACGCAGGTAGTCGATGCGGTAGCTGTCGTGGATCTTTCCGTCGGCATCCTTCTTGTCGTAAGCGCCCAGGCCGTTTTCCACCACCATCAGGGGAATGCGGTAGCGGTCGTAGATCTCGTTCAGGCTGTAGCGCAAACCAATGGGGTCGATTTGCCAGCCCCAGTCGGAAGCCTTCAGGTAGGGATTCTTCTTTCCGGCAATGATGTTGCCGCCCACATCATCGGCATCCTTGTGGGTGGTGATGCAGTTGGACATATAGTAGCTGAAGGTGTAGAAATCGACAGTACCGGCCTTCAGGATAGCAGCATCCTCCGGCTCCTGCCGGATGGTGATGTTATTCTCGGCAAAATAGCGCTTCATGTAAGAAGGATACTCGCCGCGGACATGCATATCAGAGCAGAACCAGTTGCTGATCTGCATGGCCTTCTGGTTGGCGATCTCGTCGGCCGGGTCGCAGGTCAGTGCGTAGCTGGTGATAAAGCAGATCATGCAGCCCATCTTGAACTGAGGGTAGTGGTCGTGGGCATACCGAACAGCCTCTGCACTGGCCACAAACTGGTGATGCAGCGCCTGAAAGCGCTCCTGCTTGTTGTCCGGCACCTTGTCGGTAGGGCCTTCAAAGCCCCGGATGGTGCCTGTTTCCAGGATCGCGCCCATCGGCATGGTGCCGCAGTTGATCTCGTTGAAGGTCAGCCAGTACTTGACCTTATCCTTGTACCGCTCAAAAATGGCCTTGCAGTAGTTCATATAGAACTCGATGAGTTCCCGGCTGGCCCAGCCGTTGTATTTTTCCACCAGCGCATAGGGCAGCTCGTAGTGGCTGATGGTGACCAGCGGCTCGATGCCGTGCTTCTTGCAGCAGTCAAAGACCTTATCATAGAATTCAAGGCCCTTCTCGTTCGGCTCGGTCTCCATGCCGGTGGGGAAAATGCGGGTCCAGTTGATGGAGGTGCGAAAGGTCTTGAAGCCCATCTCGGCGAAGAGAGCAATGTCCTCCTCGTAGTGGTGGTAGAAGTCGATGGCCTCATGGCTGGGATACAGCCGGTCGGAGCGGACAGCAGTTGTCACCCATTTCGGGCTGGTGTGAGAGCCATTGGTGCACAGGTCAGGGACACTGGGGCCTTTGCCATCCACGTCCCATGCGCCCTCGAACTGGTTGGCTGCACAGGCACCGCCCCACAGGAAATCATCACGGAAAACGCTCATAAGTTTCTACTCCTATTCTATTTTGTTCTGGTTCAGGCGGGGTTCTGTTCAAAGAACAGCTTCAGGGCACCGATCAGGTTGGCATCGTTGCCATAGCGGCAGCGCACCAGCTCCGGCTTGACCGCCGGCATGACTGTGCAGCGCTCAAACAGCCAATCCAACTCGGCCTGAATCGCAGGCAGCAGAGCCTCCGCTGCGCTGATACCGCCGCCGATGGCCACCTTTTCCACATCCAGCACATGCTGCAGGCTCAGGATGCCAACGGCCACCCGCCGGGCAAAGATCTTGAGAGCCTTCTGCGCTTCCGGCTCCCCGGCATTGTAAGCCGCAAAGATTTCTTCCCCGGTGGGCATGGGGCTGCCCGTCGGCAGATGCTTCTGCCGGGCATACTCGAAGATCAGGCCACTTGCCGAGGCCATTTCCGCCCAGAGGGGTGCTTCGGAATACCGCTCTACCGAGGTCAGTTTGAAATCATCGTCGGCCATCTTTGAAATATCCGAGACAAGGCCGCTAACCTCGCCTGCGGCAGCGTGAGCGCCCATCAGCACCTTCCCGTTCAGGATGATGCCGCCGCCGATGCCAGTGCCCAGCACCAGCACAAGGCCATTCTCCACACCGGCCAGCGCACCGGTCCACCCCTCCGCTGCTGCGGCACACTTGCCATCGTTGGCGATGGTCACCGGCACGCCCAGCCGTGCCTCTACCTGCGCAGCAAAGGGCTGCTCCCACATAAAGGCACTGAGCATTCCACCGGTATGGGCGATGCCGTTTCTGGTATCGATGCGGCCCGGCATAGAGATGGCGCAGCCCACGAACTGTCCCTGAAGGGGAGCGGCAAAGCCCTCGATGGCCGCCAGAAGGTCATCCATATTCGTCAGCGGTGTCGGAACCTTTCCACCAGAGATTTTCCGGGCCTGTTCATCGGCCAGGCTGTACTTGATGAAGGTTCCGCCGATGTCGATCAAAAGATACTGTTTCATCTTATCTCCTGTTTTCTGTTGGTTGTTTTAGACTCATGCAAAGCCCAACGCGGCAGCCAGCTCCACAGCTCCCTTTGCCGAATACTCAATACAGAATGATTTTAGCACAACACAGGGCAGCACGCAATAGAGCAGCAGCGGCAGCAGAGCATCCATCACAGGGCGGTAGCCGTTGGCATACAGGTGCATTCCTGCCGCGGCAGGCATCTGTTGCATAGGGGCAGCACTGTTCGATCATAGAACAGGAGGAACGGGATCGCCAGCAGAACAAAAACAGCGCCCATCACCAGCAAGATCTGATACGGCGCAAAGTACACTGAACTCTATCAGAAATATCGTCAGGCCTACAATATTGATGCCATCCTGCAGGGTGTGTGGGATAAGGATGTCCTCACGCAGGCACGCAGCGCCAAGATGGACGAGCGGATGAGCCTTGTCAGCCTGCTGCTGGAAGCCGTGTTCCTGCAGATGGAACGCTGCACCCTGCGCCACGATGCGCTGCGCCTTATCGTGGCCGCCCTCAAAGCCCAGCGCGGGACGCTGGATGTTCCCGGCGATGCCCTGACCGCCCTCGCCGGGCTGGAGGACAACTGGCGCGCCGAAGCCAACAAAGCCCCCTCTGCCCGGCAGAAGGTCTATCTCGATCTGCTGTCGCTGACTGCCCAATGGCACGGAGAGCTTTCCGGCTCTACCCCCTTTTCCGCCCTCAAGGCCTGCTATCAGCGCTCGGTCGCCGACCTGCAGGCTGAGGTCGCTGAAACGCAGAAGAAGCTTGGCAATCTGCTCCGTTTTTTGCAGGAAGCCTTCGGTAAGGGGACGGAGCTGAGCATGGCGGTAAACGATCTGACCGTAGCTCCCGTGGCCACCGCATTTCTGGGGCAGTTTCTCAGCACCGATTACTTTGCAGCCAGCCGGGATCTGCTGCTGCACCGGCAGTCGGAGCAGCTGCTGCACCAGATCGATCTGACAGGACTGGTGTAAAATGGAACTGCTGCAATTTGAAGTAACCAACGCCGGAACGCTGGGCAACCGCTGGACACCCCCCGCCCCGGAAACAAAAAAGGCCTCCTCCCTGCCCGGAGCCGCGCTGGCAGCTCTCTTGCAGGAGGAGGATGACGAGGATGATTGGGGCGGCGATGCTCCCGACATGAGCGCAGAGTTTGCACAGCTCGGCCATCTGAACGAAGAGGCCGACACCGATGCCCTGCCCCTGACAGCAGACTTTGCCCCTCAGCCGGACGGCTCTTTGGCGCTGGTGCGCTGGCCCCGGCTGGCACGGCCTGCTGTGGTCCCCGACACTGTAGAAGGCCGCACTGTCACCGCCATTGCCGCTACCGCCTTTGCTGCCAGCCATCTGGATGAGAGCTGCTTTGCTCAGTTCGGGCAATCGCCTATCAGTTTCAGCATATTTTGTATGCGAATGGGCCGCGCAGTCACCACCGAAACGCTGGACGAAGGCGGGCCGACTTCCGTCACACTGCCGGACAGCATCACTCACATTGGTCCCTACGCGTTCTACCACTGCACAAATCTGACTTCCATCACCCTGCCGGATGCCATTTCCGCCCTGCCTGCCGGTGTATTCGGCGACTGCAGCAGCCTTACCAGCGTCCATCTTCCAGAACAGCTGCAGGCTCTGGGCTATCTGCCCCGCCCCACGGATCAGGTCATGCCGGATGTGGGCACGTTTGCCGGGTGTCATGCCCTGAAACAGCTGACGCTGCCTCCACAGCTTAAAATGCTGGGCGCTCACAGCTTCAACAGTTCCGGTCTGGCGACCCTGACCGCCCTGGATGCTGGGTGTGAAACTTGGAGTCGTACTGTCACTGTGGCTGTGTCTGCATTTGACCACACTGCCGCACTGCTCTGGCTGGAAAAGGCCGATGTTTCCGGCCATGTGGTGGCGCGGCTGGGTCTACCCGTGGCCCGGGATAAAATTCTGGCAGGCGATGCCAAATTCGGAGCCATCCTGCGGGTACCGGTGCTGTTCTTCACCCAGCCGATGCCTTACTTTGACCAACTGGCCCGGGACGCATTCCGGCTGGATTTCTCGGCTCGTATGGCGCTGGCTCGGCTGGAAGCCTCTGCTGGACTGTCTCTAGCTGACCGTCAGTGGTACTGCTCCGTTTTGGTACAGTATTTTGACCATGCCGCGCAGTTCATGCCCTGCCCGCCTCAACAGGCTTACGCAGAGCTGTTCCGCTTCCTCTGCCGCACAGACCTGCTCACCGCATCTGATGTCAGCACTCTGCTTCGGATGGCCGGAGCACTCGCCCTTCCCGCCGAACTCATCAGCGAGATGATGGAGGTGCGCACCCGCCGGTTTGAAACAGTCACCGGCTTTGAGGATCTGGAGTTGGATTGATCAGAACAACAGACATTGCGTAGAAAGATGCTCAGTTAGTACAGGCTGTTGCAAAACAGTGCCAACGGAAGCAGAAAGCCGTTCACCGCGCAGATTTTCCAGCGTGGCGAACGGCTTTTTTGCTGCTCCTATATTTACAGGTAGGAGGAATCGAAGAAGTCTTTTAAATGCTGATACGGGCGCTTCTCTGTTTTACACATCTTTTGCCGAAGCCGAAGCTTGAATACTTCCAGCCCTGCAATGCTTTGGCACACCTGAATCCATCGGCTAACAGCAATAAGTTTGAATTAGTTCCTTGCATGAGAACTGCCGACCGTTTGCGTCCTATTTTTCAAACAGGTACAGCAGGTATCCGTAGCCCTCGGTCTCCATTTTTTCATAGGGGACGAAGCGCAGGGCCGCGCTGTTGATGCAGTAGCGCACGCCGGTGACGACATCCACATAGATGCCCTTTTCAAACTTATCCCAGAACTCGCCTGTGAAGGCGCGCTCTGTGCCGCTCTCCTGCGTAACACGGTACTGCTTCGCCGTCAGCTTGTCCCGGATGGATTCCGCCGCAGGCTTCTGAGGACTCACTCCGACCCTTCGAGCGCCATGGGCAATGCAGCGGCGCACAGCAGGCGTTTTTTTAATCTCGGGTCAGCCCACATCGGCGGCGAGCGCCTGCTCGATGAGCTTTTGCAGCGTCTCCGCCTGCTTCTTTTCTGTGATGGCTCCTACGATGGGTTCACCCACGATATTGCCGCTGCGGTCGACCACATAGGTGGTGGGATAAGCAAAGATGTTGGTAGTAAACTTTCCCGCCTCACCATCTGAGTCAAAATACACATTCTGATAGGTGGCGCCCTTCTTGGCCAGCACGTCCTTCGCCTCGGAAATCGCTGCCTCGTCGCCGTCCAGCGTGAAGGTGTTGACGCCGATGAGGGAGCCGCCCTTCTCCGCGAGTTCCTTATTCAGTGCGTCCAGCTCGGCAAGCTCTCCCACGCAGGGATTGCAGGTGGTGAACCAGAAATTCACTACGGTGACGGCGTTGCCGGAGAACAGCTCGTCGCTCTTCACCGTGTTGCCATCCAGGTCTTTCCCCTCAAAGGCGGGGAACTTCTGCATACTGCCGTCGTCGGGAGGGGTGCTCGTGTCGCTGCCCGCTGGCATACTCATATCGCCATCCATGGATTTCTGCATAATCTCGGGATACTTCTCTTCCAACTCGGTCAGCTTGTTTTCAATATTGCTGATCTCCGTGGCCGACTCCTTCAGCCACGCATACTCCTTGTCGGTGAACTGCTCTTTAGCGGCCTCGACGGTATCCAGCAGGAAGTCGCCGTAGTTTTTGCCGTCCTCCTGCATGGTCATACCCTTATCGGCCGCCATGAACACCTTCTCCCAGAGTTCGGCATTTTCCGACAGGAGCGCGTTTTCCCGCTCCAGCAGCTCCTTGTGCAGAGCGAGCGCCTCCTCGGCGGTTTTCGGCTCGCCGGTCATGGCGGAGCTGTCTCCGCTCATATCCGCCTGCTTGTCGTTGTCCTTTGCGCCGCAGGCTGCAAGGGAGAGCAGCATCATCGCGCACAGTATCAGAGCCAGTATCTTCTTTGCGTTCATATTCGTTTCTCCTTAAGCTTTGTTGTTTTCTCGCAGTGTCGCTGCGTTTTCTTTCTCTTTTCCATCGCCGAAGCCGTAGCGGAAGCACACGGCGTTCGTCGGACAGGCACGGATACACATCCCGCAGCGGATGCACTCGGTATGGTTGGGCGTTTTCGTCACATCCACGTCCATCTTGCAGGCTCTGGCGCATTTCCCACAGGAGACGCACTTACTCTTGTCCACCTTCATCTGGAAAAGGGACACCCGGTTGAACAGGGCGTAGAACGCGCCCAGCGGGCATAGCCACTTGCAGAAGGGACGGTAGAACAGTACGCTCAGCACGATCACTGACAGCAGGATGCTGAACTTCCATGTAAACAGCTTGCCCAGCGCCGCCCGGATGCCGGAATTGGCGAGGGACAGCGGGATGGCTCCCTCCAGCACTCCCTGGGGGCAGAGGTATTTGCAGAAGAAGGGGTCGCCCATGCCAACGTCGTTCACAAGGAACGCCGGCAGCAGGAGAACCATCACCAGCAGGACAGCGTACTTGAGGTATGTCAGGGGCTTGAGTTTCTTTGTGGAGAGCTTCTTCGTCGGGATCTTATGCAGCAGCTCCTGAAACCAGCCGAAGGGACACAGAAAACCACAGATAAAGCGTCCCAGCAGGACTCCCAGCAAAATGAGAAAGCCTGTGATATAATAGGAGAAGCTAAACTTGGAAGACCCCACCACCGCCTGAAATGCCCCGATAGGACAGGCTCCGGAGGCCGCCGGACAGGAGTAGCAGTTCAGCCCCGGCACGCAGACGGTTTTCCCAGCGCCCTGATACAGTCCTCCCTTGAGGAAGTTCGGCAGGTGCAGGTTGGTCAGCAGCGTCGCCCCCGCCTGAATCCAGCCCCGGAAGCGGGACATGGTCTGCGAAACGCCTGAAAACTTTTTACCCAATACCCACACACTCCAGACATAATTTGATTGCTTTGCTCAGCACTGTCGCCGCCTCGCCCCGCCAGACGCCGAAGCACAGCATGGCGACTCCGGCCATCAGCAGCGCGATCTGCGCCGCAGCCTTTTTCCCGCAGCTCATTTTTCATCATCCTTTCCGATTTTCTGCCCCCATCATAGCGCGGGAGAGTTAAAGTCTCTGTTAAGAACGAAAACTTAACGCAAACCTTATCTATTTTTGCTATAATGAAAGCAACATAAAAACGGAGAAATAAAAAGGAGAGTTCTCATGCACCTTTTAGTAATTGAAGACGAACGCGCTCTGTGTGAAACAATCGTCCGCAGCCTGCGGCGGCTGGCCTACAGCGTGGACTACTGCTACGACGGGGAGAAGGCTCTGGAGTTGCTGGGCGTGGAGTGCTACGATCTGGTACTTCTTGATCTGAATCTGCCGAAAAAGGACGGCATGACGGTGCTGCGCGCCCTGCGGCAGACCGACCGAGAGACGCGGGTGCTGATCCTCTCCGCCCGCAGCGAGGTGGAGGACAAGGTGCAGGGGCTGGACGCCGGGGCAAACGACTATCTTGCAAAGCCCTTTCATCTTGCCGAGCTGGAGGCCCGCATCCGCAGCCTGACATTGAGGCAGTTCACCCAGCAGGATGTGCTGCTAAGCTGCGGAGGCCTGAGCTTCGACACCCGCTCCCGCACCGCCGCCGTCAATGGGCAGACGCTGACGTTAACCCGAAAGGAAACAGGGATACTCGAATACCTGATGGTGCATCAGGGGCGGCCCGTGAGTCAGGAGGAGCTGATGGAGCATGTTTGGGACAACAGCGTGGACAGCTTCAGCAATTCCATTCGCGTCCATATCTCCGCCCTGCGTAAGAAGCTGCGGGCCGTGCTGGGCTATGACCCCATCCGCAACCGCATCGGCGAGGGCTATCTGATGGGAGGCGAGGAGGAATGAAGCGGCTTTCCCTGCAGTGGCGCATCACGCTGATGTCCGTCCTGCTCATCGGCATCACCTGCGTGGCCATGAATCTGCTGCTGTGCTCCTCCGGTGTGTACTATATATGGACACCATTGCAGACAGCTTACAGGGCGGCGGCACGGTGATCCTGAATGATAGCGGAGCGGCGAGCTTTGACCCGCAGCTCATAGCGCCCAACGAGGAGTTGACCATCGTCGTCGATGGGGTGCAGGGGCGCTTCCGCACCACCAACTGGTACATCACGGCGGCGGTAACGCTGCTCAGCGGTTTCCTCGCCTATTTTGTCAGCGGACGCGCTCTCAAGCCCCTGCGCAGCTTTACCTCGCAGGTGGAGCAGGTGCAGCTGAACAATCTTGCCGATATGAGGATCGATGAAGACTCCATTTCGGAGTTCCGGCAGCTGAGCCGCTCGTTCAACCAGATGCTGGAGCGGCTGAACAACGCCTTTGCCGCCCAGCGGCAGTTCACCGGCAACGCCGCCCACGAGCTGCGCACGCCGCTGGCGCTGATGCAGGCGCAGCTGGAGCTGTTTTCCGCGGAGCATCCCGATGTGCGGCCGGAGACGGCCGAGTTCCTCACGCTTTTGCGCGAGCAGACGGAGCGGCTGACGCAGATGACCAAGACGCTGCTGGAGATGAGCAATTTGCAGCAGGTGGCGCGGAACGAGCAGCTCCAGCTCGCCCCCATGGTCGAGGAGATCTTTACGGATCTTGCGTCGCTGGCGGAGAAGCGAAGCATCACGCTGGAAGCGGAGGGCGATGCCGCCCTGACCGGCAGCGACGCGTTGATCTACCGCATGCTCTTCAACCTGACGGAGAACGCTGTCAAATACAACCGCCTCGGCGGCTCGGTGCGGGTTGAGCTTGCACAGGGGCAGGAAAAGTGCATCATTCGCGTTTCCGACACTGGCTGCGGCATTCCGGAGGAGTATCAGCGGAGCATTTTCCATCCCTTCTTCCGGGTAGACAAATCCCGCAGCCGCGAGTACGGCGGCGCGGGACTGGGACTTTCTCTGGTGTGGGAGATTGCCGATCTCCACGGCGGCTCCGTTTGGGTGGAGGAAAGCTCGGACAAGGGCACGACCATCGCGGTGGAGCTGCCGGCAGGGGCGGAAAAGACGGCGCAGGCAATGGCAAGCCGTTGCTTTTGTCCGCCGGACAGGGTAGACGGGTGCGCATCCCTGTACTCGTAAAGGCCAAATTCTTTCAGCAGATGTATTGCACGGTCTTTGCTTTCTTCCGTCAATTCGGTATTCAGCAGCAGCTCCTCCGCCACACTCGCCGTAAAAAACTGCGTTGACGTGTCATTGCCGCAGTAGCTGCTATGCGGCAAGCAATGCAGATTAACATTAGCGCAACTGCCTATAAAATAAGCATAATTCCGCACAAATCACTTGAAAACGAATATTTCTTCAATCGGTGCTTCAACAACTCTTGAAATATCAATCGCCAGTTTAAGTGAGGGATTGTATTGTGCCTTTTCCAGCCGCATAATTGTTTCTCGCCGCACGCCTACCTGTGCCGCTAACTGCTCTTGTGTCAAATCCTTTAATAGCCTGTACTTTTTTAATCTACATTCAAAATCCGGCACGCTTATTCCTCGCTTTCATCAAACTGTTCATCGTTATCATAATGATACAGCAGATATTCGCTAAGGAATATTTCAAGTGCTATGGAGAGAGCTATAGCAATAACAAGAGCAATTAAGGTATATTCAAGGTTATCCATGAGCTTTCCCTGTCCCAAAATGAGTATTGCAAGAAAAATAATGGACAGAGAAGTTGTGTTCGCTACACTTTGCGCTTTCATTTTGTTTTCTTTGTATCGTTCATCTATAAGAGTATTTGACATTTTTCCCTCATAGAAAAATCCGAAAAAGCCGAAAAACAGGAAAAACACAAAAGGAAAAATTGTCTTATCAACGCTGTAAGTCCAAAATCCCAAAAATCCGGCAAATCCTAATAAACCTAAAAAACCCAGTTTGGGATTTATTGTTCTGGTGGATTGCAAGGTTAATTCCCTACGCCTGTTTGTTTTAATAGATTCCAAAAACAACACAACAATATTCACAATATACAAGGTAAGAAGTACGCCGGAAATAATCATAGGCAGGTCTTGCACTCTGAAAACATATTCAGATAAATCCATAGGCACAATAAACCTTGAATTGTTAAATGCTATCGTGTACCATGAAGATATTGCTACCAGCAGAGCGCATATCACGCCCAGGCAAATTGTGAGTTTCGTTCTTTTTTTCATAATGGTGTCCTCATATGAGATGTATTTGTCGCTTGTCGAGATAAATATATCACTTCAAAGGCTGGCCGTCAATAGGAAAGATACAAATACATCACTTTCCACAAAATGCTTAGAAAGACAAAAGCTGATATAGGAAAATCCCCACATCAGCTTTTCGTATTGGAGTGAATGTCCCCCTGCATGTGCACCTGCAAAAGGGCAAAAAAATAGCCAGGTCTCCAATTTCCATCAGAAACCTGGCTATGTAAAAGGGCGGCTCACCGCCGCCCCTTATCTTATTCTGTTACCAGCAGCGTACCCATGACATCTTCGTCACCGGAACAAACTTACTTGGCATGATCTGCATCAACCACTTCGTACTTATCACCGGGCTTGAGTTTCAGCCGATGGTCAAGAAACGCCTCGATGCTGAACGTGTTTTTCTTATCAGCACCGGCAGTGAGCTTGTAGTTCGGATGCTGGGTCAGATCATATTTATCTGACTTGAACGGTCTCACACCGCGCAGTTGCAAAATGCACTTACCGCCATCCAACACAGACAGTTCATCCACCGAGGCCAGGTCATGCCCGACTTTTTGGTAATTGGTGCCGTAGGATGGGCTATTACCTCTGGTATCGGAAGTGTTGTACAGATCAATCGTTTCTTTCCCCAGTGCCTGATTCAGCTCTTTCAGCGTAGTCGGCTCCGAACCGCCAAGAAAAATACGGGAATCCATATTGCCGATGATGGTATCGGCATTGTCCTTGTAGATTGCCTTCAACTGGCTCTGTGCCTGAAGCACCAGACACGCCGAGATTTCTCTTGATCGGATGGTGGCTACCAGCTTTTCCAGATTCGGAATCTGACCAATGTTCGCACACTCATCAATCAGGCAGCGCACATGCACCGGCAGTCTGCCGCCGTAAACA
>OHFL01000860.1_pt1 | contig 16639 bp, 10 predicted proteins | sample 1567491 | NCBI WGS metagenome assembly OHFL01 (sample SAMEA3879539, study PRJEB24766) | human gut metagenome | biome: human-associated habitat; feature: feces | place: USA | collected 1985/1987 | reverse complement strand
CTGCCATAACAGCCTGCAGGCTCTCAAGATTCGGTGCGTTGAATGCACCGATGGCAATCTCTTTCTCCTCTGCTACTTTCAGAACTTCCTTTAATGTTACCAACATATACCTTGTCCTCCTTTTTCCGTAACTTATGTACAGAATTTTTTATATTTTAACATGAATGCCTGCCCCGGGCAGGTGTCCAATGTTAATGATCTCGCATGACATTTGTCATAACCATTTTACTCAAACAGTTCCCCTTCAAAAATGGCTGTCAGAAGAGAAGCCGCACTGCCATAGATCGCCGCTTCTGAACCAAAACAGGACTTTACCACCTGAATCTTTCGGTAGCGCCTGGTCAACAGCCGTTCATTGGCAAGTCGTTCCGCCAGTTTTAAATAAATATCCGGAATCCAGTATCCGTCATATCCAACGATCACCTTTCTCGGATTCAGGCCATTGACAAAATTAGTAATTCCACAGGCCAGATATTCCGCCATATCACGAGCCGAAGTATCAATTTCAGCAAGGTGTTCATATAACTTTCCGCTTGTAAGCAGATTATAATATAAGACTTTCTTGTACTCTCTTAAATATCTTTCCCTCATTCTTCCGTATTTTGTGAGCATAGGCGGTTCTTCGTTTTCTACTGTTAAGCAGGGATAGTAATAATCTCCGATGAGTTCGTACTGGATACCAGTTCTTTCATCTGTGATAAATCGTTGCATTTTGATTTCTCCTTCTGCTTCTTGTGATAAAATTCCAAAGACTTCTCGTTATGGTTTATCTTTTGACATTCTTCGGAACAGAATTTCTGCTGACTGTGTGTAGGCCAGTAGGTACTGCCACACACAGCACATACACGCTGACGATAATAATGATTTCCTTTTTCTGCTTCTCTGTCGGCTTTTGTCTTGTCCTGCCTTGCCTGATAGCAACAATCTTTTGAACAGAATATCTGTCGGTTACTTGTAGGCACAAACTCTTTTTGACAGTGAGGACATATCTTTGTCTTGACGATTTCTCCACCGTTTTCAGCGAGTTTTTTCGCCTTTCGCTTCTCTCGGTAGGCTTTTTCACGCTCACGCTGTTTTGCCAATCGTTCCGCTTCTATCTGTTCTTCCTGTGCCTTTATTTCAGCAAGTTCTTCTTCTGTATAGGCAATATCGACCTGCCCGACATAGTTGAAGTAAATATCAACCTTTTGTGTCCTTGCTTTTCCCACACCCTCTGCTTCATAAACCACAATCTTGTCAATGAGTTCGTGGAACATCAAATCAGAGATTTCAGTCGGCTCTTTATACTTGCGTATCAGCGATATAAAATGCTGAATATCCATAGTGCTGTCTTTTTCTTCAGAAAGTTCCTTTTTCATCGTTTCCATTTTCGCTTCCAATTCAGCCTGTTCATCGTCATACTGCTTCATCAGTTGCTTGTACTGTCTTTCGGGCAGTAATCCCGAAACAAGATTTTCATACAAGCCACGACTGAGTTTGGAAAGTTCATCGTATCGTTTCTGAAAACGGTGCAATTCTGATTTATTCTGCTTTGGCTTTTCTGTCTGCTTTTCGTTCCACAATGCTTGAAGTTCCTTTGCAAAGGCTTCTTCGTCATTCAGAACAAATCTTGATAATCGTTTGACAGCCGATAATATCAAGGCTTCAACATTATCAGCACTAATCGAATGGGCAGTACAAGCGTTTACTCTGCTTGCATACCCACCGCAACGGTAAGAATACTGCACAGAACGGTCTTTTTTACTGTAATGCGTTTGCAGGGTCATTCTTCTGCCACAATCCGCACAGTACAGATAACCGCTTAAACGATTGCTATGCGTACCTTTGGCTGCTGTCCTGTTCGCTCGTTTCTTTCGCTTCTGAACGCTGTCCCAAAGTTCCTGCGATATGATAGGCTCGTGGGTGTTATAAAACACATACTGCTCATCTTCATCGGTAGTCTTTCTCTTATGCAGTTTGAAATTGGTGCTGACCGACTTTCTCAAAACAGTATGCCCAAGATATTCCTGTCTGCTTAAAATCGTTCTAATGGCAGATATGCCCCAAATATAAGGGTCTGCAAACTTAATCCCGTTGTACTGTTCTGGGTGATATTCCTTTGCATATGCGGCAGGAATTAAAACCTTTTCTTCGGTCAGTATTTCCGCTATGGCTCGTGGACTTTTGCCCTCATTGGCAAGCAAAAAGATACGCTTTACCACCGCAGAAGCCACAGGGTCAACGACAAGCGTTTGTTTGTCGGTTGCTAATCGGTTATATCCATAGGGAATTGAACCGCTGCAACGCTTTCCGTCTTTCATACGGGCGTCAAACACAGCCTTGATTTTATTGCTTGTGTCTTTTGCGTACCATTCGTTCATTATATTCAAAAATGGGGCAAAGTCATTGTCAGAAGCATTATTGCTGTCGATACTGTTATTTATCGCAAGGAAACGGACATCTTTCTGTGGGAACAGAACTTCCGTATAAAAACCGACTTGCAGATAGTTTCGCCCTAATCGGCTCATATCCTTAACAATAATCGTTGCGACATTTCCTGCTTCTACTTCCTTAATCAACTCCTGAAAACTCGGACGATTGAAATTTACACCCGAAAAACCATCGTCAGTAAAATGACGGATATTCGTAAAACCATTTCTTCGGGCGTAATCTTCCAAGTATTGCTTTTGATTGGTGATTGAATTTGACTCACCATTAAGGTCATCATCTCTCGACAAACGCTCATAGAGTGCTGTAATCTTTGAACTCCTTGACATTCTCTTATCCTCCTTTCCTTATGTAATCCGATTTAGCATTACAGGGATTACTCCCTCTGCTAATAGGAGAAAATAGGGGTACAAAGCGGAACTGTTTTTCAAGAAAATCAAAATATTTTTTTGAAGTTCCAAGACCGATTTTGATAGCCTATTTTCAATTTAGAAACGCATTATTTATCGTCCTACTAAAGTATAGCCCTCCGGGGCCAGCTCGATGGCGGTGACAGTCTCGCCAAAGGTAGACGCCCAGGCGTCAAAATTGAGCAGGCCGTGTTCTTCCAGGGCTTGGTACTGCAAATACTTCTGCATGGTATACATCTCCACCATGGTGTTGGAGATGGGGGTGCCTGTGGCGAACACAACGCCCCGGCCCCCGGTCAGCTCGTCCAGATAGCGGCATTTCATAAAGAGGTCGCTTGATTTCTGGGCTTCGGTCTGGGCGATACCGTCTACATTCCGCATCTTGGTGTAGAGGTACAAATTCTTATAAAAATGGCTCTCATCAATGAAAAGCCTGTCAACGCCGAGCTGTTCAAAGTCGATAACCGTATCCTTACGCTTGGTGTCGTTGAGTTTTTCGAGCTTCGTCTTGATTGCCTTTCGGGTTTTCATTAGCTGTTTGACCGTGAACTGCTCGCCTTTGGAAGCCTGCACATCGTCAATGCCATGCTCAATATCATCAAGCTGCTTTTCCAACTGCTCCCTCTGGCGTCCTATGCTCATCGGGATTTTTTCAAACTGCGAATGCCCGATAATGACTGCGTCATAGTCGCCTGTGGCAATCCTGCCGCAGAACTTCTTGCGGTTTCCCGTTTCAAAATCCCGCTTTGTTGTCACAAGTATATTTGCACTCGGATAGAGCCGCAGATACTCGGAAGCCCACTGACCGACAAGATGATTTGGCACAACAAACATGGATTTCTGGCATAAGCCGAGCCGTTTGTTTTCCTGTGCGGCGGCTACCATTTCAAAGGTTTTTCCTGCTCCCACCTTATGGGCAAGAAGCGTATTGCCGCCATAAAGGATATGGGCGATGGCGTTGACTTGATGTGGTCTTAGTGTGATTTCTGGACTGATACCTCCGAAAGTGATATGGCTTCCGTCATATTCACGGGGTCGCACAGAGTTAAAAGTGTCGTTGTAATAACGGACAAGGCGGTTTCGCCGTTCTGGGTCTTTCCATATCCAATCCTGAAACGCCTGCTTGATGACTTCCTGCTTCGCCTGTGCCGCCGTGGTTTCCTTTGCATTGAACACCGCTTTTTTATTGCCGTGTTCGTCATACACATAATCAAAGATACGGGTGTCACGCAGGTTTAAGGTGTCCTCAATAATACGATAGGCGGAAGCTCTTTTCGTACCATAGGTGCTGTCCGCCTTTACATTCCCCATATCGGAGCTTTTATTCTCTATGAACCAGTCTCCGTTTATCGGGGTGTATCGTACCTTTAATCTGCCTGCGGCATAGCTTGACGGAGTTAAAAGCTCCATCACAAACCGCTGTATATCTTCCTGCGGTATCCAAGTCGCACCCAAGCGAACAGAGATTTCCGCCGCCGAGAGGTCTTTGGGAATGACCTTTTTCAAAGCTTCCACATTAACTGCAAGCTCTGGGTCATTCTTCGCAGCAAGCTCCGCAACCGTCAGCTTGTTTCGGACATTTCCTGACAGATACTCGTCTGCGGCTACATAGGAAACATGCTCACAGTTCGGTACTTTGAAGATAACACCTTGTAAATCCTGCACAAGCTCAGCCTGCGTTTTGCCTGTGAGCTGCTCCATATAAGGCAAATCAACACGGGCTTTCTCCCCGATAGAGAGGGCAAGGGCTTCACTTGCTGTTTCAACCGAAGTTACTTCTCGGTGGGGCTTGATAGTCCGCTTCGTGAACATATCTGCCTTCCGTTTGAAGTTGCCCTCATCATCAAGCACTTCCAGAGAACATAAAAGGAAGTAGCTCTCGTCTGAAGCAAAAGCAAGATAGTTTCCTCGGCTGTTGATTAGACCGTATTTTGCGGTATAGGCATCATACAGACGGTTGAGGTTTTCCTGCTCGGTGCGTATCATTTCCTCTGGGTAATCTTCGGTCTGATACTCTATGAGCTTACGCACACAGTCACGGATTTGGATAAGTCCCTTAATACGGTTTTCTGCGGTCATCGACACAGAAGCAGGGTGCATACGGTCATTCTCTCGGAAATAAACCCTGCCGTCCACCAGAGTAAAAGAGAAGTTACGCACATTCGGGTCAGCAGGAACGGAAAGCTCCTGCTCATCGGAGATTTCATCAACCCCATTATCAAGCTCTGGGATTTCGCCGTTTATCCTCTGCACTGCGTTGGACAGAAGCTCGGAAAGTGGTATATCCTTACGGGCTTTACAAACAGGCTCAAAAGTACCAAAGCGTGTGCTTTCCATCTTTATTTCGCCCAACACCATTTCGGGGTGTTCGACAAAATAGCTGTTCATTGTAACACCGTTTTCGTCCGTATCAAGGTGTACCCAGTCTGGCTCTATATCCATCACTCGGTCACGCTTTTGCAGGATAAGAATATCGCTCGTGACCTCCGTTCCTGCGTTTGCTTTAAAGGTGTTGTCTGGCAGACGGATAGCACCTAAAAGCTCGGCTCTCTGGGCGATATACTTGCGTACCTCTGGACTTGCTTTATCCATCGTACCCTTTGAGGTAATGAACATCACAACGCCGCCGGCACGGACTTTATCCAGAGCCTTTGCGAAAAAGTAGTCGTGTATGAGGAACTTCTGGGCGTTGTATCGGCTGTCATTGACCCTTATCTCCCCAAAAGGCACATTACCGAGGACTACATCAAAATGGTCGTCTGGGAGATTCGTTTTCTCAAAGCCTTCAATGGCAATGTTCGCTTTTTGGTAGAGCTGTTTTGCAATCCTGCCTGTGAGAGAGTCGATTTCCACACCGTGGAGCTTGCTGTTTTGCATACTATCAGGAAGCAGACCAAAGAAATTGCCTGTACCGCAGGACGGCTCCAAGATATTGCCCTGTGAAAAGCCCAGGCGGTCAAGTGCGTCATACATCGCCTTGATAACAACAGGCGGCGTATAAAAAGCGGTCAGCGTTGACTCCATAGCGGCACGGTATTCCTCTGGGGAAAGGCTGGCATATAGCTCCTTAAACTCCTCCGCCCACGCCGCATTGTGTTCATCAAATGCCATAGAAAGACCGCCCCAACCGACATACCGAGACAGGACTTCCTGTTCTTCGGGTGTGGCAAGGCGGTTTTCAATTTCAAGCTCGTGCAGCAGGTTGATTGCCGCCATATTGTTACGGAATTTTTCTTTTGCTCCGCCGATACCGATGGCATCATCGGTAATACGGAAATTATGACGGTCTACAGCAGGAGCTTCCGTTTTTTCTTCGGGGGGTAATTCGGTTTTTTCCTGTTCCAATAGCTTTTGAATATAGCCGATTTTCTCCACTCGGTTTATCGGAAAACCCACATTGTTCTGGAATGTGATGTCACGCAGGGACACATCACCGCTGATTTTCCCGATGCTCTCAATGAGATATTTACGGTTATCTATGATGATTTCCCTGCCTATGAGGTCGTCTGCGGATTTCTCCATTTCAATGGCAGGAGCTTCTGAGCCATTCACTTTATCGGCATACGCCTGTGGTTTTTCTTCGGCTTCCTCGGCTGTCCTGTACCAATCACTTTCGGTAGCCATAATCTCATCAAGGAGCTTCTCGTCCTCTTGGGTCAGCTCGGTGTGCTGTTCCAAGAATGGGATAAACTCATCTCTGCCACGGAGCAGGCTTTCTCGGTCATCTCCATATAGCTGTTCGCCCTTTGGCGATAAGGCATAATCGTAAAAATTCTTAATGTGGGCAATTAAATCGCCCTCACCATCGCCAATATCAAACCGCCCTTCATAGTTAAATTCCTCGCCGCCGATAACAGCCTTGATAACAAAATCTGTCTTGTGATACCACCCGATATTTTTATCGCCCTCACGCTCACGGTGCTGTTTCTCGTCCAAAATACCAAGCAGCTTATTACCCAGAGCAAAGCTCAAATCCGTATAGCGGTCATTAAGCTGTCTGTCATAAAAGGCAGGGTGTTCGGAAAAACCGATAGAAAACTGTATTCCGTCCTGCCTTTCCTCGGACGGTGTTTCTGTCCTCTGTTTCTCGGTTACGACCACTTTCAGATGGTCATTTGCAGGATTTTCCGTTAGCTTTTCTTCAAAGTCGGCTCGGCTGTATTCCTGCCCCAAGATAGGGAACTCGGCATTTTGCAGATAGACCTTTTCCTCGGTAAGTGTTGCAATCTCATATTTATCCGCACCGATATACACCACATCGCCCTCATTGTAGAGGTAGCAAAGTGGGTGCAGCTCCCTTAATTCCTCGGTAAACTTCCACCCATTACTACGGCTGAAAACTGAGGTCGTTTTCCATTGTACCTGTGCAAGAAAGTCTATGAGCTGTTGAACAGTTGAGGGGGCGGACAGGTGCTGTTCCATTTGCTCGGCGGTAATATCAGCAAGGTCGCTTCGTCCCACAACAGATAACAGGTCTTTTTCGTACCTGTCCAAGTCACGGATAAAGTCAGATAGCCGCAAAGCAAGGGTATCCCGTTTGTCGGCAGGCGGCAGGTCACGGTGAGCGTCAATAAAACGCTGCCTTGCTATTTTCCTCTGGGTGTCAATCTCATATTGAGGAGCTGACACGCTCTCCAGATAATCGGCATAATGGTCTTTTTCTTTCGGATTGAGATAGCGGTTATCCTTAATCAGCTCACGCAGACGCTTTTCAACCTGTGACCATTTCAACACAAGGTCGTGATTGGTATAAGTGCCGTTTCGGTCAATGGCAAGACCTTTGCTGTCATGCCAAGAATGACCGCTGAAACCATCGGGGAAGATGTGCGTACCGCCGCCCGTTCCATACTCATTTTTAAGGAACTCAATATTTTTCTGTCTGTCCTCGCCCTTTTGGAATTGGCGGTAGATGCGGTATTTTCCGTCCGCAACACCGCTGCCTTTCTGAAGTACGGAGTCAATATCTTCTTTGGAAATAGCAAAAGCAGAGACTTTTTCGTCCTCTGCTTTTGCTATCATTTCGATTTGTTCATCTACGGTTGGAAGATTGACCCTAACCTCATCCTCTTTGGCAACGCTTACTTGTAAATCAGTTCGGTCAGTATCACTTCCTCCGCTTGGCTGCGGATGTTGTTCATCCGTCCGACCCACTGCATCGGTGCTTTCTCTTTCAGTTCCTCTGTCACGCCCTGCTCGGCTGAGAGCTGCTTCGTCAGAAGCTCCAACCTCTGGAGTGCTGTCTGCTCTACCTCGTGCAGATGCCCGTTCAGCCTGCCCGATGTCAGCAGATTGAGATAGGTCACTCGCTTGTGCTTCTCCAGATAATCCCTGTGCATCAAAGCGTACCTGCCAAGCGGAAGCTCTGGCTCTGTCGGTAATGTTAGGTCGGGAATAAGATAATCTCCCTGTCTGCTGTAAGTGATTTCGCTCATTGTATTCGCTCCTTTCGGGTTGTTGTCTGTCTTTATCATACTGAGCCTGCGTTCTTTGTGCAAAGGTGCGATTCTGGTCTTTTTCCGCTATTTGCACATTTCGGATAGACTGTGAGATTTCCCGTAACGCCATTTCCGCAATATCGCTCGTAGCAACGCCGATGGCGTTTATCGTTGCAGGGGTATTGAAATTTACAATATCCGCAAAATCCTCTCGGTCAAAAAACTCATTCGTATCCAGACCGCAGCGGCTGATCAGCATAAAAGCAACGCTGTTTGCTGCCAGCCGCCTGTAAATGACTTCTATATTAAAGTCGTCCAGTTCTTCCAGAAAGCTGCCTTCCGTAAGGGTTTTCAATTCAGAAAGATAGTCGGGCATATTGTCCTCCACGGCGTTCTTTGCCGTTTCCATTAAGGCAGAAGCAAGGTCAGTGCTTTCCACATCTCCAAACCTGTCCGAGAGCCTTTCCATAACAGCCTGCTCGTATCGCTCATCCATCTGCCATATCGGAACAGGGCGGCTGCCGTAATAACCCTCGTGCGTATCGGATATATCAAAATAGTATTTCAGCGTATTCCTGCGACCTTTCGGGTCAAATACGGCAATACCCTTGCTGTCCTTATTGACCCAACGCTTGAACTGCCTGTTCCAAGTTTCGAGCTTCGCAACAGCGACAGCATCGGGGCGTTGGGCGTATATTAAAAGCTGTTCGTCAAAACGGCATTTATAGTTGCGGCAGGCAGAGGACAGAAAGCCCTGCCACGCCTGCGGATTTTTTGCAACCGCAATGCCTGTACGCCGATACAGCTCTGTGATTAGCTGATACTTCGCAGCCATTCAACCTACACCTCCTTATCGTTTCTGTTTCAAATATTTCTGTTTACTCACTCAGCACCACCGCCAAGAAAAGAAATGACCTTGTTCGATTTAATGCTCTTTTGCAGGTCATTGATGAGAGTAATATCCCCAACCGTGATGCCCTGCATAGAAAGAATATCGTCCATAGTCATAGCGGCAATCGCTTTTTCATCGGTAAAGCCTGCTTCCAAGACCTTATTCAAGACCTTGACGGCTTTCTGATTAACAGCCATATTCTAAATCCTCCTTATCGTTCTAAATCCTTGTGCTTCGGTGTTTTCTGCGGCGTTTGTTCCGCAGGTTTCGGCTCATAGGTCGCCCCGTTTTTCTGCATACGCTCGGCAAACTCGCAGATGTGGTACAGATTGCTGCCGACTTCGGTATGGTATTCATCAATGAAGCGGCAGGGATACTCCCGTTTCTCTTCCCAAGAAGTCGTGACAATGACCTTTCCGCCGTCGGGGATACGGAACAGTTCTTTATATTGAGGGTCAATAAATCGGATACCTTGTTCTGCTTTCTGGATATGCTTATTAAGCCATTCCTTCACATAGCAATAGCAGTAAAAATTATAGTCGCCTTTGGTGGGATTGCACCGAAGCAGAAAAGCGTGTTTCTCCGTATCCACACGGAAACCGTACTCCGTACAATAGTTACCCTTGATAGCACTTTCGGGAAAATGCCTTGCAAACGCACTCATATCATAGCGGTTATGCAAAAGCCCTTTATCCTCCCGTAAAGCATTGATGACCGTATCAAGGTCTGCCTTAAATTCGTCAGATTTCCATTGTGGTCTGGTATCAAACCAAGTGGTGTAAAAGCCATAGCCCGTCGTGGCAAAGTCACCACGCAGATGCCCGATAGTGCCTGTCTGCCCCTCAAGCTGCATACTTTGGGCATAGGTGTATTTCTGTTCTGTCGGGGTTAAAGGTCTTGTCTTTATTTCATTACTCATTCGGCTGCTCCTTTCTTTCCTTTTTCTCTTTCTGCTCGTCTAAAATCTTGCGAATACAGACATCGCAGAAAATAACTGACCCATCCTTATATCGGGGATAAGGACAGGTCGTGCAGTCATATTTTATTTTATCGCTCACGGTCATCACCGTTTTTCTGCTTCTGGGCAGGCTGATTATAGGGCATACGGCACTCTGACTGGTATCGTTCATTCAGCTTTTGCCGTGCAGCATCAAGCTCATTCGTGTAATAACCCCAGAAATAATTTGAGCCTCCCTTGCAGTACCAACACACATAAGGGTTGGGTGAGTTGGGATTGTGACCGATGACAAGCTCTGTACTCCCGATAGTACAGCTCTCAATGATTTCATAGTTCTGATTGGAGCGTTTTTCTTCGTCCATAAGCACCTCTCTATTCTTTGGCATAACGCCGATAGGCTTTCTCGCCCGTGGCTCTCATTTTTTGAACAGGGCGGCTCCCTGCAAGCTCTGGATGCTGTGCCTGCAGCTTGCGGCGTGTCCTGCTGACGCTCTCAAAGCTCGGCAGACCGAGATATTTGTGCTGCGTCATTATCTCCGCAAGCGGCATTGCTCCTGCATCCTTCAAACAAGCATTACAAAGTGCAAGATACAGTACCATATCGTCATTTCTGGCATCTTCATTCTTTTCCAGAACAGCCCTGACTTTCTTTTCAATGGTTTTTAGGTTTCTCATCTTTACCTCCATAAAGGAAAGGGCGGCATCTTTCAGCCGCCCAAACAACTTACTTATTCTTTCTGTTACGGATATTCAGCCATACCGCCGCACCCACAATGAACACGACAAGCACGATTGCGATAATGGTTTTAGCGTCCATCAATTAGTCCTCCTTTTTCTTCTTTCTGTTCTTATAACCGACAAATCCGAGAACGCCCGCACCGACAACAGACAACGCCGCAAGGCTTACCCATAAGCCCAGATTGAAGTCATCGCCTGTTTTCGGGGTATCCCTGAACTCATTGTGCATCTGCACGATAGCCGTAGCGTTCACCTTTACCGTTGCCTGTTTATCGGCAGGAAGGATATATCCTGCGGAAGCCTTGTCGCTTACTTCGGATACGGTATAGTCGCCAATCCGCAAGCCCTCAATCACGATTTCCCCGTTCTTATCTGTCTTAAAGGTCTGGTCATAGTCCACGCCTGTCACACGGAAAGAGAAGCCCTCCACCTTGCCGTCAGAGGAAGTCTTTACGATTTTAAGAGAGCCTTTCTGTGCTGCATTGATAAAGCCAACACCCGCCTTGTTTTCCACTGTGTAGGTCTTTCCGTTCTCCTCGATGGATACGGCATAAACATCTTCATCAAGCACAAAGCCTGTCGGAGCTTTGGTTTCCTTTACCAGATATTTGCCGTAGCGGAGTTCACTCATCTGGTAAACGCCGCCGTCAAGTTCCTTCATTTCGCCAAGCAGCGTATCGTCTTTATCCAGTTTCCCATCGCCATTGGTATCGGAGTAAACCTCAAATACCGCACCAGACAGCTTGTTGTCGGGATAATCCTCATCAACCTTTGTCAAAGCGATATTGCCCTTAATGAAGTAGTTGACAAGTTCGATTTCCACAACTTCGTCCACCTTGCCAATAGTCACGGCGATTTCTTCCTCGGAGAGTACATATCCCTTCGGGCTTTCGATTTCACGGATTATCCAAGTTCCATACGGCACTTTGGCAAAAGAAAAACTACCATCATCTTTTGATGTGGTAGCGGCAATCGCATTTTCCTTTGTAAACTCGGTAGTTCCTGTCTTGAAGATACCGATAACTGCACCGCCCAGAGTTTTTCCGTCCTCATCAGATTTCTTACCGCTTACAGAGCCGTAAATAATGTCATTTGTGATAGCTTCGCCCTCGTTGGCTGTAATGCGGACAGTTTCGGTATCCTGTCCTGCGTATTCAAAAGTAACAGGGTATTTTGCATCGCTGACAATATATGCGGAGTTGGTCGAGATTTCCTGCACATAATAGCTGCCCATCGGCAGGTCGCTGATTGCTTTCCCGTGACCGCTTTCATCAAGGGAAATGACCTCAATCAGACCGTCCGCAGGAATGGTCTTTCCATCTGCGGCTGTGAGTTCCTCCGCCGCATACAAGCCAAAGGTCACATCAAAGATTTCCCCGTTCTTGCCAATGCCGTAGGCTTCATCAATGGCAAGGCTCTTGATGAGGTCGATTTCAACACGCTGTCTTTCATTATAGAAAGAAGTAGCCGTTTCCGTTACATCAACATTCTGTCCTGCATACACAAGCTCAACAGAATGGACTTTCTCGTTCAGCACCATTCCATACGGAGCTGTGATTTCCTTAACCTCATATTTTCCGAGATACAGTTCTTTGGATTTTACTGTACCGTCTTTTCCTGTCGTAACGGTATCCACAACCTCGCCCTTGTTTGCTCTGACCGTTCCGTCCAGAGTGACAATATCCTCGGCTGCGGTAATCTCATAGACTGCACCCTCAAGACCGCTGACAGAGAAAATCGGCTGATACAATCCCTTATCGCCTGCCACGGAGCTGAATACCTCGCCAGACTTTTCTACTGTAATTGTACCTTTCTGTGCCATATTGGAGCGTACTACCTCAATAACGGTAATGCCGCTTTCTTCCTCGGAATTTTCCTGCACCACATCAAAATAAACAGGCTCGGAATTTAAGACATACCCATAGGGGGCTTGTACTTCCACAAGGGAATAGCCTTTGCCGTATTCCAATGTCTGCGGTGTGATTAGGTCGCCGTCTGCCGTAGTATAGAAGGTGTCAATGGTCGTCACTTCGGGATAAGTGAAAGTCATAGTCACAAGATTTCCATTCGGGTCGTAAATCTGGAAGCCTGCACCTGCATACGGGATTGTATTGCCTGTTTCTGCATCTTTCTTTACGATTTTGATATAGCTCTCAAAGTTAGCGTTGTTGATAAGGTAGCGGTAGGTCTGACCGTCCTTGCTGATAAACACATCAAAGTCTTTCATCAGTTCACGCCCCTCCCAACCAAAGGTCTGGCGGACGGTATAAATGCCATACGGCATATCCTTTGTCTGGGCAAAACCGTTCTCGTCACAGGTCAGCACATCACGCTCGGTTTCCTTTGCATTTTCATAGCTGCCTGCGGATTTGAGGAACACTTCAAATACCGCACCTTCTTCGGGTGTTTCAATCTGGGTTTCCCCGTTATCCGTATGCTTGATGAGTGCGATATTGCCTTTGATGACCTGTTCATTCACATCGTTTGCGGTACTGTTCAGCTCTACCGTGTATAGCTCTGGTTCTGCACCTACCTTGTGGATTGCGGTATCCAGAAGATACCCCTCGGACGGGCTGATTTCACGGACAGTCCAATCATTATCACAGATATAATACTTGGTCGTAAACTGACCGTTTTCATCAGTCGTGTAGGTGTCAATCAGTTCCTCACCTTTATAGATGCCGTAAACCGCACCTGCAAGGGAAGCGTCGCCCTGCGGAGAACCTGTTTCTGCATCGGTCTTTGTCACAGTCACTTGGAATTTCTTCAACACATTGTCGAAGCTGCGTTTTGTGACCTTGTTCCATTCAATCGGAGCTGTCTGGGAAGCAGGAACGACATAGCGGACTGCGGTATCCACTTCCTCAACCACATACGGGGTATCGCCACTGATAAGGACATTTTCAAACTTAGCCAGTCCGTTTTTATCAGTCACGGCATACTCGTCAACAGGCAAGCCGCTTAAAGATGTGCCATAAAGGTGGAATTTCATTCCCTCCACCAGATTGTCCTCGGAAGTCTTGACGATTTCCAGACTGCCACGCTTCAAAGTATTGCTGAAGGTCACAGTAGAGGTTTTTCCTCCGATAAGTGTGACGGTCTGGGTTTTCTGCGGCTCATAACGGTCAATAGACTGTTCTGTGACCGTATAAGTGCCAGGGAATAATCCCTCCACGGAGACAGAGCCGTCCTTTCCTGTCTTAACTGTTTTATTGAAGTTATCACCTTTGATTGTAAAAGAGATGCCCTCCACAACTCCGTCCTCAGAAGTCTTTTTGAGGGCAATCGTGCCTGTCGGCGTTTCGATATTGATATATGCAGACACGGTATCAGCATTCTCCACACCTGTTACCAAATCCTGCAAGTTCGGGTCGCCATAGGCAATGAGCTTTGCACTGCTGCTGACAGTCGGCACATTGTTCCTCTTTGCCGTAATGCGGACAGAACCGCTGATAGCTACGGTGGAGCTGATTGTCAGCTTATTTCCAGACTTCGATACACTCACATTGCTGTCAGAGCTTGAAAAGCTGTAATCGGAAAGGACGCCGTTGCTGTCCGTCAATGTGATGCTGTACTTTCCGTCCTTGTAGGCAAGCTCCTTTGTGATGTCATTCTTACCGCCCGACATAAAGCTCGGAATGGTGTTATGCTCACGCAGCATTGCAACAATCTGGTCATACACTGCCCTTGCTCCGCTGTTGGCATAATTTGAACCGAAGTGCAGGCTGTAAACGGTGGTGCTTGTCTGGTTATATGAGCCTGTGGCTTCACGGCAGCCTGTGACAAACTCCCATACGAGGGTCTGCGTGGCAAGCCATTTTTCATCATCACTTCCCGACAGATTATTTCGGTTGCCCTGATACCCATAGAGCAGGGCAAGCCCAACCGCCTTTTTCTGATTGGCTGAAAGGGCGTTCCAAGTATCAGAGGAAGCCTTTTTCAAGGTGTTTCCTGTTTTCAGCGGTACTCCCGGCTGAATACAAAACGCATTCTCACCGTCCACAAACATACGGTACTTATAATTTCCCGTTCCGCCTGCGGTATAGCCGCCGATATTCGCACTGGAATTGTACCTCATCGCATTACCGTTGCTGTCATAGGTGTGGGAAAAGGAAATCGTCCCGATGTCACCCGCAGCAAACGCCGTCGCAGGCATTATGGATAATGCCGTGACCGCAGCCATTACAAAAGCCGCAGCCTTTTTGAATAATTTAGGGATTTTCATAGTTACCTCCTGTAATTTGGATTGAATATTTTGCCTTACTGACCGAAAAAAGCTGCCCGTTATGGACAGCCTAAAGTATTTCTTTTCTCGGATAGTTACTGGCAGTAGTTAGGGGGTGAGGTGTGGAGAGGGGGAAGCCGAAATAATGGCTATCCACTCAAAAAGGCAGACCTCGCCCTCGGTGTGTGGCTATCTCTCGTGAGCCTTGTTCCGTTGCAAGTGTCGGTTATAAAACTCCAACGCTTTGACAACAAAATCCGTTTCCTGCCCTCTAGGAACAGTCTTGGGAATGAGCTTGGTTATCCTCTCGTCACGGAAAGCAGGTTTTTCCTTCTGGTTGGGCTTTTCTTCCTCCATAATGGACTGGATAACCTCGGAAGTGAGTTTACCGTCTTGGTTATACTTCTTCATTTTGATAGCCTGTGCCAATGACGGGGTAGCATCGTTGTACTCCATTGCTTCAAGCAGGGTGTATTGCTGTTCCTCGGTCAGATAGGAAATTTCAACCGCAGGACGAAAAGCAATCTGCCTTTCATCTACCATTTGCAGGATTTCGGGAACAAGCTCCGTTAGACGGATATAGCGGCGTATCTGGTCTTTGCTTTCTCCAACAAGTTCTCCTAATTCCTCATCAGAACGCCCTTTTGATAAATTAGTCGCCAATGGCGACGCATTTTCTTTTGGGGGTCTGCCTGCCTGTCGTTTCATAGCTTCCAACCGCATTTTATACGCAAACGCTTTCTCACTCGGCAAAATAACAGAGCGTTGGAGATTACTTTCCACCATGACAATAATGGCTTCATCACGGGTAAGCTCTTTGACCTCGCATTTCAGCGTTTCAAGTCCTGCAAGTTCACAAGCCTTTTTTCGCCTGTGACCACTGATAAGCTCATACCGTCCGTCCTCTTTTAAGCGAACTGTCGCAGGGGTCATTACACCGTTTCGCTTGATACTCTCAACAAGTTGTTCCATATCTTCGTCCATCAAAACCTTGAACGGGTGGTCTGGAAACTCGTCAATCTCCGATATGGGAATATCCCGTATCTTGCTTAGCTTTGCTTCCTCACGGCTTTCGTCCGTCTGAAAAAGGTCATCGTATGCGGTCAGCTCGATTTTGGTTTCTCTGCTTCTCGCCAATCTCTGCCACCTCCTTTCCTAACTGCTCATAGGCTGCGGCAACCTTGCCGCTTTTGTCGTAAGCAAAAATACTTTTGCCTTCTGCGGTAGCTTCCACCGCACGGATAGAATGAGGTATCTCGGTATCAAATACCTTGATTTTCTTACCGTATGCACTTTTGACCGTTGCCGTAATTTCCTTAGAAATGTTGGTACGGGGCATTACCATAGTCATTAAGATACCGTCTATCCGCAGCTTTGGGTTGATTTGCCGCTTGACCATTGATACGGAGCGAAGCAAAAGCTCCAGACCTTTAGCCGAGAGATAGTGGGGCTGTGTCGGGATAATCACGCTGTCAGCCGCCGCCAGAGCATTGATGGTTATCATGCCTAAGCTCGGCATACAATCAATAAGCACATAGTCGTAATTCTTTTTAA
>OHFL01000839.1_pt1 | contig 16905 bp, 16 predicted proteins | sample 1567491 | NCBI WGS metagenome assembly OHFL01 (sample SAMEA3879539, study PRJEB24766) | human gut metagenome | biome: human-associated habitat; feature: feces | place: USA | collected 1985/1987 | reverse complement strand
CGCTATGAATTTGATAATATCGTTATGGTAACAGCTCAGAGATCACCGGAGAAAAGTACCCTTATGGCAGATTATGACACTTGGAAGAAAGTGGGAAGATATGTAAAGCGTGGAGCAAAGGGCTGTGCTATCTTCCCCTCAAGGGCACTTAATCCCCGTATGAGATATATTTTCGATATCAGTGATACAGGCGGAAAGAATGTGAAGCTGACTTGGGATCTGGAGGGGGAAAACCTGAAAAGTTATGCAGACTTTCTGGTATCGGAAGGACAGATGGAGCGGTATAAAAGCGATGACAGGGAATCACTAAAAAATACGCTAAAACAGTTTACAGGAACAAATGTTTGGGATATAATAAAAGAGGAGTTCGGAGATAGAATGTCCGAACTTATGCAGCTATCAGGTAGTGTGATAAAGGAATTCAACGAAAAACGCAAGGGCTTACAGCAGGATAGCGATATGGAGCAGTTAGTATATTCCAGTGTTATGTATGCTGTAGGGACGAGATGTGGATTTGACTTATCTGTGCAAGAACAGGATTTCAGTCAGATTGTAAACATCAAAGATGAGGAGATAGTTTACCGTCTTGGTTCCCTTGTATGCGATGTCTCCTGTAGTGTTCTTAGAGAATTTAGTAGGAATTTACAAACGATTGAGAGCGAAAGGAGAATATCATATGTTAGAAGCAATGACTTACAAGGAAGTGGACGGACTGCTGTATCCGGAGCTGACAATGCCGGACGAGACAGAGGATTTAACGAAGCTGGGCAGATACGGGAGAATGGCAATGAAGTATCTTCTGGAGAACGAACCGGCAAGGTACAAGACACTGATGAGATTCGGGAAGATGTACGAGAAGATGTCGGCAGTAGAGGAGGAAGCAAACCAGCTTTACGACCAGTTGGAGGAACAGTATCTAATGAAGCACAAGCCACAGAATCCATCATCGACAATGGAGATGTGGAAGATAAGAGAGCAGGCGAAGATGCAGGCAGAGGAAGTAGTGCTCCACCAGATCGTGATGAAGTTTCATTAGAAACACAGGAAGAATTAAATAGAGAGCTTGATGAGATTAACTCATTGGGTGTCAGTAAGGAAGCCGAATATACACAGGCTTCCTTTTTTTTCGACCAAAACGGGCAGGCTAGTTTTGGTGTGAAGCAGTCAGAGAAAACCAGACACAATGAATTTATGCGTCAGTATGAGGAGGACAGAAAGACTGCCCTTGCAGGAAAATATAACTATCTCAATCCGAAAAAGGCAGAAAGTGTACCAAGTGAGTATGTAAAACAAATACTTATGAGAGGGACTGGCTTTGTCGGTGGAAAAGGCAGAGTGTGTGAAATTTACCGCACAGAGATAGATGCTGGAACCAGAGCAAAGCGTATCAAGGCAGAATATGGTCAGGGTGGTGCAAGCTGGCCGCTTGACGGTCTGGGCTTGCACGGGTATGACACATTTCACGGTTCGGGACTTCGTATCCAATGGAAAGATCAAGATGGAGAAGTAGAAGGATATGTTTCGTGGAAGAATGTCGAAAAGGAAATCGGTGTACTTATCCTTACCGGAGAATACCAGTCGGAGACACCTCGTATTGATGAGCTTGCAATGGACGGACTTCGTGAAGATGATGAAGTCATTGACGCAGAGTACCGTGAAGTTGATACGCAGGAGGAAAAATCAGAAATTGATGATTATGCTATTCCTGATGAGCCTGACAGTTATGCTGTAAACAGAAAGGCGGCTGAGTTACGGTATATCAAGCCGATTGATTATGCTGACCGTGTAGCTGCAATGGATGAAGATTTAAGAGATGCCATTGAGATACTTGTGTCAGAATGTAGCTGTTACACACCATTCCGTGCTTTCCTTATGGATGTGGTGCAATCGGATTTTGCATTTATGCCGAATAAGCTGGAACTGATCTGTGAGATAGCGATGGGAAATGTTCAGGGTGAGAGAAAGGCATATTGCAATAATCAGTATGGACTCACAGAATACACTTTAAGCAGTGCAGATGTGAAAGTAAGCTACAAAAACAGAAATGGAGAGAGGGCAGGGGATACAGTATCATGGCGTGAGGTATATGAAATCTTATCCTATATGGTAAAACAGCCATTTTACTGTGGAGAGGACCAGAAGGCAATCTATCAGACCATAAAAAATAAGATTGACAGGGAAAAGATGAATCCTGTTTACCGCAAGTTCTTTGATATTGAGGACAGTGTGAGAGAAAGCCGTCTTAAAACCAGAGAACGGGCGATTGCATATGGCTTGAATACCAAGATTGACACGGATGGTCGTATAATTTCTGATGAGGATAAGAATGTATCGGCAGATATTTCGCAGAATGATACCGAACCACAGGAGGCTGCCCCTGAAACACCTGCACAGGAAGTATTACCGCCAGTGGAAGGTCTGCGTGGAAAAGAAAAAACACAAGACCAGACAAAACTCAATTTCCATTATAACCTGTGGGAAACAGAAAAGGGCGGTGTAAAGACCAGATACCAGTGGAACATTGATGCAATCTGTACACTAAAGCAGATTGAAGCAGAAAACAGGCTTGCAACACCAGAGGAGCAGACGGTTTTATCAAGGTTTGTCGGTTGGGGCGGGTTGTCACAGGCATTTGATGAGAATAATGCAGGGTGGACCAGAGAATATGCAGAACTGAAAGAACTTCTTTCCGATGAGGAATACAGTGCCGCAAGAGCAACCGTAAATAATGCCTTTTATACTTCACCTGAGATTGCAATGTGTATCAACTCAGCACTTGTGCAGTTTGGCTTTAAAGGCGGCAACGTCTTGGAGCCTTCTATGGGTATCGGTAATTTCTTCGGAAGTATGCCAGCACCAATGCAGCAAAGCAGGCTGTACGGAGTGGAGCTGGACAGCATATCGGGAAGAATAGCAAAACAGCTTTACCAGAATGCCAATATCAGTATTACAGGATTTGAAAACACCACATATCCGGATAACTTCTTTGATGTTGTTATGGGAAATGTGCCATTTGGAGATTATAAGATATTCGATCCAAAGTACAACAAGTATAACTTCCGTATTCACGATTATTTTCTGGCAAAAGCACTCGATCAGGCAAGACCGGGAGGGATGGTTGCAGTGATTACCACAAAGGGAACACTGGATAAGAGCAATCCGACTATACGAAAGTATCTGGCTGAGAGGGCAGAACTTGTGGGAGCAATCCGACTTCCGAATACTGCATTTAAGGATAATGCAGGAACTGAGGTGACTGCGGACATTCTTTTTTTACAGAAAAGAGAGCGAAAAATTGATATAGAGCCTGACTGGGTACATCTTGGTGTCACAGGTGATGGCATAGCAGTCAATTCCTATTTTGCAGAGCACCCGGAGATGATGCTTGGTACAATGCAGTATGACACAAGGATGTTCGGACAGGACAGCAGATATACCGTCTGTGTGAATAATGATGAGAACTTCAATCTGTATGAAGCACTCAATAAGGCAATCTGTAACATCAGAGCACAGATGACAGATTTTGAGAGACTGGCAGATAATGAGGAACAGACAGAGGAAGTCATTCCCGCTGATCCGGATGTCAGAAATTATACTTACACATTCTTTGAAGGAAAACTTTATTACAGGGAAAATTCAGAGATGGTAAGGCAGAAAGTATCACCGACAGCAGAGGAGCGTATCAAGAGCCTTGATGAAATCAGACAGATAACAAGAGAGCTGATTGATATCCAGATGGAGGGCTGTAGTGATGAGGAGCTTGCAGACAAACAGCAGCTTTTGAATGTAAAATATGATAAATTCGTTGGAAAGTATGGAGCAATCACTTCCAAAGCAAACCGTACAGCGTTCAGGGATGACAGCGATTATCCGCTTCTTTGCAGTCTTGAAGAAGTAAATGAGGACGGGGAGGTGAAGAAGGCTGATATGTTTTATAAGCAGACGATTAAGGCAAAGTCCGTGGTGGACAGGGTAGAAACTGCAGTAGAGGCTCTTAATGTATCAGTCAATGAGTTTGGATATGTAAATATCCCTTATATGCTCTCCATTTATGAAGCAGACAGGGATACTCTCATAAAGGAACTTGATGGAATTATATTTCTTAATCCTGACCGTTACAATGAAAATAACCCGGACGCAGGCTGGGAGACAGCAGACGAATATCTGTCGGGAAATGTAAGGGATAAGCTGCGTGTTGCAAAGGCAATGGCGGCGGATACCGATAATCCGCAGGCAGAAAGATTTGCCGCCAATGCCGCAGCCCTAGAGGAAGTTCAGCCGGAATGGATTGAAGCCTCGGATATTGATGTAAAGATTGGTACAACTTGGATTGAGCCGCTTGATTATGAGCAGTTTATCTATGAGCTGCTTAATACACCAAAGAGGGCAAGGGCAATCAGAACAGAGTATTATAATTCCGGTATTCAGGTACACTTGAATAAAATGAGTATGGAATGGTTCATTGAGAACAAAAGTATGGATAAACATTCCGTGGCTGCAACGAAAACTTATGGTACAAGCAGAATGGACGCTTATTCTATTTTTGAGGATACCCTGAACTTAAAAACAGTCACTGTCAGGGACAGGATTGATGACGGTGATGGCAAGTACCATTATGAAGTCAATAAGAATGAGACAATGCTTGCAAGGGAAAAGCAGAATATGATCAAGGAGAAGTTCAAGGAATGGCTGTTTGCAGAACCGGAACGCCGACAGAAGTATGTGGAATATTATAATGAAACCTTCAATAATATCCGCCTGCGTGAGTATGACGGAAGCCATTTGCAATTTCCGGGAATGAACCCTGAGATTGAATTAAAACCGCACCAGAAAAATGCGGTGGCACGAATCCTTATGGGAGGAAATACCCTGCTTGCCCACTGCGTCGGAGCCGGAAAGTCGTTTGAAATGATGGCTGCGTGTATGGAACAGAAAAGACTCGGACTTTCCAATAAGACAATTATGGTAGTGCCAAAGCCGCTTATCGGGCAGACGGCAAGTGAATTTTTAAGGCTTTACCCGTCAGCAAACATCTTGGTTGCAACGGAGCGTGATTTTGAAAAGAGCCGAAGAAAGCAGTTTGTGTCAAGGATTGCGACAGGCGATTATGACTGCATCATTATGTCGCACTCGCAATTTGAAAAAATTCCAATTTCGGCAGAGAGAAAGGAGCGAATGCTTAATGAACAGATAAATGAGATCACCTATGCGATTGATGATATGAAGGAGCGGAACGGGGAACGCTGGACCGTAAAGCAGATGGAAAGCCAGAAGAAAAAGCTGGAGGAACAGCTTAAATCCCTGACCGATGAGAGCAGGAAAGATGACCTCATTACCTTTGAGGAGCTGGGTGTTGACTCTATTATGGTAGACGAAGCACACAATTTTAAGAACCTTGCCATTTTTTCAAAGATGAATAATGTGGCGGGAATCAGCAGTAGTGGGGCTAAAAAGTCAACGGATATGCAGCTTAAATGCCAGTATTTATCAGAGATAAATGATGGCAGGGGCATTGTATTTGCTACCGGAACACCGATAAGCAATACGATGTGTGAGATGTATGTTATGCAGCTTTATTTGCAGAAATCGGCACTTGAGGAGATGGGAATTCATCATTTCGACTCGTGGGCGGCTAACTTTGGAGAAGTAACAACGGCACTGGAGCTTACGGTTGAGGGCAGTGGTTTCCGTTTCAAGAGCAGGTTCAATAAGTTTACCAATCTGCCGGAGCTTATGAACATCTTCCGTGAGGTTGCCGATGTGCAGACAGCGGATATGCTTGACCTTGATGTGCCAGCTCTGCGTGGCGGCAAGCCTATCATCGTGGAGTCGGAGCCGGACTGGTATGTGAAGCAGGTAATGGAAGAATTTGTTGTAAGGGCAGAAAGGATAAGGGGCGGGGGTGTTGATCCAAGTGTTGACAACTTCTTAAAGATTACGCACGAAGCAAGACTTCTTGGAACAGACGCAAGACTGATTGATAAGGACGCACCGAACAACCCGGACGGAAAGCTCAATAAGGTAGCGGAAAATGTCTGGAAAGAATATGTAAAAGGAAATGCTGATGGTCATATAGGCTGTCAGCTTATTTTTTCGGATATTGGAACACCGGGACCGGACAAGGACTTTACGATTTATGATTATCTGAAGGAGTCACTTATCAAGTATGGTATCCCTGCGGAGGAGATAGCATTTATTCACGATGCAAAAACAGACGCACAGAGGGATGCACTCTTTAAGGAAATGAGGACAGGTAAGAAAAAAGTCCTTATCGGTTCGACAGATAAGTGCGGAACCGGAGTTAATGTACAGACACACCTTGTTGCAATGCACCATGTCGATTGCCCGTGGAAGCCTTCTTCCATTGAACAGAGGGAAGGCAGAGGTATCCGACAGGGAAATAAAAACGATGAGGTGGCAATCTACCGATATGTTACAAAACAAACCTTTGATGCATACAACTGGTCACTTGTGGAAAACAAGCAGCGTTTCATCAGTCAGGTTATGACAAGCAAGGCAGTGAGCCGAAGCTGTGAGGACATTGATGAGGCAACACTTTCTTATGCGGAGATTAAGGCGGTTGCGACAGGCAACCCTTTAATCAGGGAAAAGATGGAGGTTGACAATGATGTCCAGAGATTAAAGCTCTTAAAAGCGTCGTATGATAATCAGAGATATGGATTGCAGGATAATTTTATGATCAAATATCCAAAACTCATCAAAACTGCGACAGAGAAACTTGCCAATGTCAGGGAGGATATAAAGGCAAGGGATAAGGAATTGATTGATAACCCGGACTTTGCCATTACCATAGGCAATGCAACTTATACAGAGCGAGTGGATGGTGGAACCGTAATGCTTGAAGCAATCAGCAAATGTAAGACAGGCGAAACCACTCCAGTCGGTAAGTTCCACGGCTTTGAGCTTCTGGTGGAAAAGAATTTTCTCAGTATCAACTATATGGTGCTTCGTGGAAAGACGGAATACAAGGCAGAACTTTCCACAAGTCCGGTGGGAAGTATGGTAAAGCTGGAGAACCTGTTCAACGGACTTCATGAAAATGTTGATTTTCTGGAAAAGAAGATTGAACAGTACCAGAATGACCTTGAGGCTTCAAAGGCGGAGTATGATAAGCCGTTTGCATATAGTGCAGAACTGGAAGAAAAACTTGCAAGGCAGTATGAATTAAATGCCCAGCTTGACCTTGAGAACGCAAAGGCTATGGACGCAGATCTTGGCGGACCGGACAAAGAAAAGTCTGAGGACAGAATAGAAAATGCGGGCATTGTTGCAGAGGATAAGGGAATCTATATGCCGGACAGAAACAGGAAAAGATAGGAGTGAAACTCTATGAGCATAAGGAAAGTGGTCACAGGACTACTGATTACAGCAGGGATTGCCATTATGGCAGTCCCTTTTTTCTGGTGTACAACCGGAGAGAGAAACACGAACCAGCTCATAAATGAATTTGAGCAGACATTGGAGGAGAAGCAGGATGAAAGGTCAGAGGTTGAGAAAGAGCAAACCACCGTTAGTAAAGAGGAGGAAGCCATTCTTAAAGAAGGCAGTGTCATCGGCATTATTGAGATACCGGGCATAGATATCAGATACCCGGTAATGGAAGAAACCGGAAGTGAAATGCTGAATGCCGGGACAGGGAACAATGCGTTTTGTTGTCAGGTGCAGATATAAGGAGGCGGCAGATGAATAAGAGATACCGACTGGGGGAGATAGAAGAAGCAGTATCGGAAATGGAGGAGCTGATCGACACTCAGGACGATATTGCAGAGGTTGATGATGACTTTCAGATTGTCGTAAGCGGCTGGTCTGTGTATGTCGAAAGCCTGAATCTGACACTCAGACAGGGAGTTGCCTGTATCTGGGATACGGAGGCAGGATTATTTATGCCTGATTTTGATGTGACTATCGTGTATGAGGGAAACATCGAAACACAGGAATGGCTCTACTATGAGCAGGACGGAATGGTTGTTACACTTGGCAACTGGTTAAATGGCAGATTGTCTTGTGAACAGATAGAACAGCTTTGGTGTGAGCTTATCATACCAGAAAACAATGATAATTCAGAAGTATAAGAAAGAGAGGAACAGCGTATGAAGTATTCAATTAAGGTAAACGAGGTAAGAGCAAGAGATGGCAGCAATATCAAGGGTTTTGCGACCGTGGTATTTGGTGATTCATTCAAGATTACCAATATCGCAATCCTTGAAAATAAGGAAAAGGGAGAGCTTTTTGTATCAATGCCAAGATACCGTTCCAATGAGCGTGATGAGAAAAACAGCGTGATTTATAAGGATGTATGCAATCCTATCACGGCAGAGTTTCGTGAGGAACTCTATACTAATATCCTTGAGGCTTATGCAAAAATCAGGGAGCCGGAGAAAGCAGAAACACAGACACAGGGAAAAACTCAGGAAATGCCGGAGTTTTCCGTGACGGTAACACCTTATGAAAGGGAAGGCAGTAATATCAAGGGACTTGCCCGTATTTACTTTGAAAACAGCTTCATTGTAAATAATGTAAATATCCTTCAGGGCAAAGAAAAAATCTTTGTGTCAATGCCTTCTTATAAGACAAAGCAGGTGGACGAGAATGGCAAACCGATTTATCAGGATGTCTGCTATCCGGTCACAAAGGATTTCAGGGAGAAGCTCTATAATGAGATTATTGCAGAATATGAGAAAGCAAAGGATAAGAGCAACGAAAAAGCAAGGGAGAATGCCGAACAGAACCACGGAAATCCCGACAGGGAGAAAAAGGATACTCCCTTTCGATAATTAAGGTTAAGGGGCGGCAGGAGCTGCCCCGTTTATAAGGAGGAAAAGCAGATGGAAGCAGAAAAGACACTTACTAATGAGGAGATCATAAGAGAACTTCTCGATTTATTAAAAAATACTATGAAAGAACAGGCAAATGATGTATTTGAGATATGCACCTATGTGGATGGTCTGGAGAAAAAGATTGCGTCTATGACAGAAGAACTTACCAGTATGCAGGACCAGATCAAGAAAATGCAGGAAGATACCCTTATCAATAATGCAAAAAAAGCATTAACAGAAGCACAGGAGCGACTCAATGCCAGATGTGAGCAGATAAAGTCACAGGTATCTGAGATAAAGGTACAGGTAAAATCTACTGCCAAGAATATTGTTGATGAAACAAAGGCAAAGGGAAGGGCGGCACTTTACAGGGTGACAGAATTTGTAGGAATTAAGAAAAGACTTCTCAATGTCAGAACAGCGGTAAAAGATATGATTGTATCTACAGACAGGGATATTGCAAGGACAGCACTTCTTGCAAAGGGACTCCGTGAAGCTGGTCAGACCATAAACAATGCGTTCCATACCTTTGCAGATAAGCCGGAGGTGGATTATTCGCAGAAGGAACAGAAACACCCTTTCACAAAGGCGGTACTTGCCCCTATGAAAGCAGTGAAAAAACTGCTTGTATCAATGGAGCTGCATCTGGACGCCTCGATTGATAAGCTGGATAATCTGGCTATGAATGTGCGGTTTGATAAGGAAAAGCGTATGGAGCAGACAAAGGATAAGGAACAGAAAGCACCGGATACAGAAAGAGAGATCATCTACTCACCGATGGTAGCTGAACCACAGGAGTACAAGTATAATGCAGATGCTTTTGAGGCAAGAAAAACATCGGAGGCAAAGCAGGAAACGGCAGGGAAGGAGCTGCCAAAAGTCAGAGAAGATAAAGCCAGATAAGTTTAGGGGCGTGGGAGTAAAATCCTGCGTCCTTTTTATTTGTTTTAATAGCAGGCAAAAAATGGCGAAAATATAAAAAAATGCAAGAAATGGCGAGTAATTTATCGAGGAATAAGTTATCCTTTGAGTAAGATAGATGGACTGTGGTTATGTATAAAATTTTGCAAGTAACAAATTTTATATGAAAAAACACAGAAAGGGGTTGCATATATGCAGGCTGATACATATAATCTCGACAGACAGACAGACAGACAGACAGACAGACAGACAGACAGACAGGATAAGTCTGTTTTCTTTTGGCATGATCTGATTGTATATGGCACATTTTGGTTATGCGTTAGTGCATAATTGAAATGTGCCTTTTATATTGAAACCACCTTGATGTACGGTCATATATTGACTTGTATATACATATTGATGGGACAACAAAGAACCATTTTATCCATTAGGAAGGAGACAAGACAAATGTTTAAGAAACTTAACAAAATGAAGATTGGTGCACGACTGAAAAAATCTTTCAGACAGATTATTCTCATTTTTGGAATATTATCAGCACTGGTTGTAGTGATTATGCTTTATACGATAAACAACTATGGAACGATACTGGATAATTATGCGTATCCACAGGGAGACATTGCTATGGCAATGAATGAATCAGCGGAAGTAAGGGCTGCCTCAAGAGGTATTGTAGGTTATGATTCAGATAGTCTCATTGAAAGTATGAAAGAACAGCATGAACAGGCTGTTAAATCGTTTGAGGAATATTTGGAAAAAATACGTCCAACAATGATAACAAAAGAAGGAATTGCCTGCATGGACGCTATTGATAAAGCATGGGCAGAGTATAAGGAAGTGGATGCAAAAGTAATTGAGGTCGGTGCAACGACTGATACTGCGAAATCATTACAGGCTCAGCAGATGATGACCGATGAAGCAGCACCAAAGTATCAGGCGTTGGATGATGCTTTACAGAAACTTATGGCTTTGAATATTTCACTTGGAAACGCTAAACGTGCACAGTTGAGAACGGTTATGATAGCTGCATTGACAATTATAATAATTGTAATTGCAGTATCAACGATTTATTCAAACAGTCTTTCCGTTGCAATATCAAAGAGCATTGAAAAACCATTAAATGAATTAAAGGACAGATTTATTACATTTGCAGAGGGTGACATAGATTCTCCACTTCCAACGGTTGAGTCTGAGGATGAAATTAAGGAACTTGTATCTGGTGTATCTGCAATGTCAGACAGAATCAGAGTTATCATTAAAGATTCTGGCAGAATGTTAAATGAAATGTCAGAGGGTAATTTTGCGATTGATACAGAGTGTGAGGAAGTATATACAGGAGCATTTACCGATTTGCTGACAGGCATAAGAAAAATGAATGAGGAGATTGATACAACTGTAAGAGGGGTAGATGATGCATCGGGGCAGGTTCTTACAGGTTCCACAAATCTTGCAGAAGCGGCACAGTCTTTAGCAGAAGGCGCAACGGATCAGGCGGCATCGGTTGAGGAAATGCAGGCAACTATCAATGAACTTACAAGCGGAATAAAAACAACAGCAGAAGAATTAGGAACAGCTTACGATGAAGCCTATAAGTATGCGGAGATTGCAGAAGGCAGTCGTGGAGATATGGAAGTATTAGTGCAGGCTATGTCACGCATAAATGAAACCTCTGAGAAGATAGGAGCAATTATCACACAGATTGAAGATATTGCAAGCCAGACAAATCTTCTTTCATTAAATGCTTCGATTGAGGCAGCAAGAGCTGGAGAAGCCGGAAAAGGTTTTGCTGTTGTTGCGGATCAGATCAGAAACCTTGCAGAACAGAGTGCAAAATCAGCGGTGGATTCAAAAGCACTTATTGAAGCGGCTATTCATGAGGTTGGAGATGGAAATATGTATGCAGAGAAAGCCTCAACTTCATTGAGAGAAGTTGTGGATGGCATACAGGCGATTGCAGACAGTGCGAAAAAGATAAAAGAAATTTCCATTGAACAGGCAGACAGTATGGAACAGGTAGAGGCAACCGCAGAAAGAATTGCTGAAGTTGTTCAGAATAATTCGGCTGCGGCACAGGAAACATCAGCGACGAGTGAAGAACTTACAGCTCAGGCTACAACACTTAGCGGTATGGTTTCGGTATTTAAATTAAGACAATAAGAATTCCCGAAACAAATAATTGATGGAGGAATATATTATGATAGGTTTTAGTATAATGATGTGGTTTAGTTCTGCTCTTCTCATATTTTTTAGTATTTCTCTGTTAAAAGGAAATTACTCTTCTGTTCATGGTAAAGTATTTGAAACCACAAATGACAAAAATGGATATGCGAAAGCATTAGGAAAGCCTGTTTTGTTGATAGGAATTTGTGTTTTGTTATCTGGAGTAATTGCAGTTGTATTACCGAAAGATTATGCCATTTCTATTGCGGTTGTGTTTATATTATTTATAGCTGTTGTCGCTGGGATATGGTTGTATAAGATTCAAAAGAGATTTTCGTAAATTTCAGTTTTATAAGTCGACTTATATTTACAATACAGTTAGTTTATATGTCCCAAACAATTAGAATGGCATTTAAGGAGATGGAAAAATGAATTTTACTGATGAGAAAGATTACATCATGCGAATGATAAAAGAAGTGGTTAGAGTACTATTTTCATTAGCCTTTGGGAAAGAGTATGTTTCTGTTGAACTTGAAAAAGAAAACAAGTATGAAGTATCGGGAAAAAATTTCTTGATATGATTGATTTAGGAAAAATTAACGAAGCAGAGAACATACTTTTAGATAGCATTGACTATACAAACAATAACGAGGTAATAGAGGTGGCTCTTTTTTATCAGTACCTTAGTGAAAAAGATAATAAGTTTTTGGAAAACAACAATTATACAAAAGAAGAAGTGCTTTCTGGTTTCAAACAATTACTTATGAAGTCGGGATATAGCGATTTGCTTTATTTGCTCAAATGATGAGTAATATTATAAAAATTCACCTTTTTAAAAACGCCCGTATCGGCATTACTGCTGATACGGGCGTAGCCTTTTTCTGCCAGAGGGAAGATTACAAATTTGAGGTCAGATACTATCCTCTCTGAGAATCAGATTGTTCTCGACAGTAATGCTGAAATCGGAGAATAATGATGAGCCTTTGAGAATTGCAAAGGAGCAAGTATCTACGTTTGCACACATTGGTAAATGATTTATTTTTATATCCAATTTTGTACCACGAGAATTAAGCAAACCTTTACACAGGTTTTGCTCTAATTCATTTTTGGGTACACGAAAAGAAATCATCACTTTTCCGGTGTCTAACAGACAGATTTGTGCTTTAAATTCAATTCCTTTGTATTCAAACTCCACATCTGTAAAATGAGGTGGCTTTTCCTCGATAATAAGTACAGACATAATCAATAAGTCAGAGAAGATGATACATCAGGTGCGGTAAAAGAAACTCCTTTAGCATCAATCATAAAACCGCTGAGTGTTGCCGTATTGGTTCCACGCTTTGTTGTTACTCCCATGATGTTGCCAGAAGCACTTCCGTCAAACTCAATATCTCCAAGCAAGTAAAATCCTCCACGATTCGTGGTAACATCTCCTGCAAAAGTCATAAGTCCTTTGGTATAAGAAGTAATGCCCCAATAAATTTGTGAACGGTTAACCCAATAAATGGCTGCTGTTCCTGCATCACCGTATGCTGTTGAATAAGGAATGACTTCCGTTTCTGGATCATAAACAATAGTTTCGCCATCCTCATTGATGTAAAAGTGAACAATAGAAATCTCGGAGTTTGGATCAGGCGCAGGTGCATCATCAGGCAGCCAAGATGGTAATGTTTGCGACGGTGCTCCTTTTGTATCTGCGGCAAAGGCGGTAACACTCATGGAGAGTAGCATAACAACGGATAACAGGACACATAATGCTTTTTTCATAGATTAACTCCTTTCGTTTGGTATCAATGCCCATTGAGAGCATGGAAAATTAGTAGATAAAACCATCGGCAGCGCATAACCTAAACATCGACTATATAAGCTATGCGCTTGTCCTGCTGATTTTAAGTCGCAGCCTCCATAGTGGGCAAGAGAAATAAGCAGACCCACACAAATGCTCCCATAAAGTATTTACCGTTGCCATCGCTTATTTCACCTCCTGTTTTGTGGATTTACTTGTATAACGGACAGACACAGAAAAAGGGACAATCTTTTTCTAAATTTTTTAGACGGTGCGTTCGGTAGAAGTTGCATCAATCTTGTCTACCCCAGTTGTGACAACTACTCTGGTGCGGTATGTAATACCCATTGTGCCGGTGTAAGTTTTGGTAATGCTAACCGATCCAGTTCCATCAATCGACCATGAGGTGACGGGTGTCCAACCATTCCCAACTTTCTTTTCCAGATAGAGGGTACCTACGGATGATGTCGTCGATTTTTTTGGTGAAATGTATACCGACACAGAAATCTGCTTGCCAGAGATTGAGATAGACGGGACAACAACATTGGTGCTTTCCCATCGGGGAGTAATGGTTTGTATCGAACCTGTTTGCGACATACTCTCAGGCGCATTTGATGCCGCCGATGCGGGTACGGCATGAGCGGTCATCAGTAGAGCGGTAGTTAGTGCCAATGTGACAATTTCTTTTTTCTTCATAAATAAAATCCTCCTTGTGCATTATTGGTATCACCCATATAACGCACAAGGAGGAAAAAAGGGACAATGCTTTCGTGTTCCCATAAAACAGTATTTGCAAATGCTCCCGCAATGGGGAAGATTGGGCGCGACTTCGGTCACGCCTTTTCTTTTGCTTCCAAATCATCCAGAGGGATATATACTCCTCTGTTAATTGTCCAATAATCCTTATAAGCGTAACCGTCCATTGTCCCAACCAACAGCTTCGTTGACTTCTTAAATCCTACTCTTTTCATTGCTTCAATTCTTTCAACTGCATAAACAGGAACTTTTGTAATTATTTCCTCGCACTCAAACAAATCAAATGTAGGTGGTACAATAAGATTCATAATTGTAAAAATTTCTTCTGAAGTTTCATATTCACTTTTCAAATCAAGTCTAAGAACACCCACATGATTAAAGTTGTCGTTTGCACTACGATGAAACACTTCAATCGTGCCGATAGCTTCATGCTTTTCTTTGTCAATAATTGTCCACCTGACAAACCATTTGGATGAATAGGAACTAAGCCAAAACTTAATAGCTTGTCTCATTCGATCTTCATTTGGATAATAGAAATTATCTCCATGACAATTATCGCTGTTGAAAAACGGTAGTGCATTTTTATCACTATACACGCTTACAAGATCCTCGGCATCATCAAGTTGCGAAAACCTCAGTAGAAATTTATCATTTTCAAAAGCTGGACAGTTTTCATATACGTCTGACATTTTATTATACCTCCTGAAATTTTGATTTGTTCAGCTAAGATGAGTATATCATTCTGTTGTTATACCAGCGGCAATTTTTATCAGTTCGTCCATATCAATAGAGCCATATATAGAAAAGAAATCGCCATCCCGCTCATAGCAAATATAATTCAAATCATCTTTCTTGAAGTAGTAGCCAATCACACCATCCTTGTCAAACGATTCAATTTCTGTATTTTCTGCGTCGGCGTAAATCCTTGTATCTGATTTACTAAGAAGAATATTAAAATAACTCGATTCGTTGATGGCATATTCATAGGCAAGCATTTCCGGCTGTTCAACCGTATTCTTCAATTCCGCCCCGTCGGGAAGATAGGTAGGCTTATAGCTCTGCAAATCGGGATTTGTGTTTTCCCCGTCGCTTTGCAGTTCAAAGATACTGTATTTTTCAAATGTCTCGACTATCCACGCAATCACTTTTTCCCTGATCTTTGCATTAGTTACCATAGCCGTTGAGAACAACAGGGTTATGGTAATTGCTGCGACTGCAACAGCTTTGCCGAACCGTCTGAACACAATATGCGTTCGGCTCTTTCCGGTACTACTTACAGCAGCATCCTCTTTTAGCTCCGTGCGTAAATAGTCTTTCATAGCAATTTTACAGGCGCGATTGAGAGAAGCATCCGAAATCACTTGCTCCGAGCTAAGCCCCATGCTTGTAGAAAGTAGTTCACGGTAAAAGCGGAAGCGACCCTTTGCATTTTTCATTTGGAAAAACTTTTCAGTTTCTTGGGGAGATAGCCGGAAGCAGTATCTACTAAATAATAGAACAATTCCCTGATGCGGCAAGTGCAGAATCTTTTCGCTTAATTCTCGGATCTTTGCTTTCGGTAAATCTACACAGGAGTAGGCGTCATTATCGGCGGCAGAGCGAACTTCTATATCCTTTTCAAAGCTGGCATTTGCTGCTTCATGCAGCATGGTTTGCCAATTCATATCCATATCGTCACCTTTCCTCATACAGTTTTTGGAGCTTCTTGACGAGCCGCTGCCCACGTTTTTTTGCGGCATCCTCCGAAATGTTCAGCAATTCACCAATCTCTCTATATCCCATTTCCAGCGTATAGCGAAGATAGATAAAATGCCGATCATCGGGATTAAGCTGATCTATTACCTCAGTCAGCCTATGTACATCTGCATTGTGAATACATTCATCTTCAATATCGTCCGTGTCCTCGTCCGAAATATTGTCCCAGTAATCAATGTGAACACTCTGTTGTAATTGACGTAGTACGTCAATAGAAGCATTTTTCACTATGGTAACGCAGAAAGCGGTCATTTGGGGACAGGGTAAATCAGAAATTTTTTCGATGTTGTCCATGATTTTTATAAATGCAGTGGACACGACATCCTCTGCGGCTTCCTCTGACTTCACAATATTAAACGAAATGCGCTGGAAGTGGATATGATGCTCATGGAATATCCGCTCTACCAGCGCACGTTGTTCATCATTCAAAACACTAAATAGGAGTATCATCATATAAGTTTCCTCATGGATAGCCCTGCAGCCATCCATTCTAAGTGAGCAAGTAAATTTATTCTTGCACATTATGGGTATTCGTTACAGCGTCTGCTTGTTTCAAATTATACCACAAGAATGTTGCGCAGGAAAGTGGCAACCCATTAACAAGGTATGAATCAAAAATAATCAAAAATAATTTCAAAAAAGTTTGTCCCTTTTTTTGATCTTGACCGTTATATGAGTAAAAGGACACGACAG
>OHFL01000805.1_pt1 | contig 17548 bp, 6 predicted proteins | sample 1567491 | NCBI WGS metagenome assembly OHFL01 (sample SAMEA3879539, study PRJEB24766) | human gut metagenome | biome: human-associated habitat; feature: feces | place: USA | collected 1985/1987 | reverse complement strand
TTATTAAATAATATTGCTTGGAAAGATAGAGTTGATATTGTTAATAATTTATTACCTACTGTTAATGAATTTTATAAAACTATTAATGAAATATTGGTTCATAATGATGACCAATGTACTGGTTATAAAATTGTTAAATTTAATGATAAATGGTATAATAGTACAACTGGTGTTAATAAAGTAAATCTTTGGAGATTTAATAATGTTAATGATATACACAAACAAATACCTTTTATGATTACTGATTTAGTTGTAGATAAATCTGCATTAAAACGTAAAGCTAAATGGTATGATGTTAATAAGTTCATTTGTCAATATGTTTATTGTATAATGAAGTTTAATAATAGTGATAATAACAGACTTTGGGAACTTATTGATGTTAATCCTGAATGGATTCTTGATAATCGTAATAATCAAAGGTAATTTGTAACAACTTGTGCGGCTCGGCCTTCGGCCTCGCTCCCCGGTGGGGCAGGAGGTTGCACGCCCACTTGTCGTGTTACTCAAACTTTTAATGGTATGTCTAATCGTAAAGTTAATCCTGATAGTCTTCGTCAAGTTACTCGTTATATTAATGAGTATTCTCAACATATTTGGGATAACGAATTGACTGGTAATAAAGAATTTGTTCGTGTTAAAGAAAATGGTAAACTTAAAACTGTTCGTTCACGTTCAAAAGATGGTAGATATTATTATCCTTATCCCTCGTATGAAGGTGGTGCTAAAACTATTGGTCCCGGTTTTAAGTTAAATGATACTTCTGATTTTACTAAATCTGTTAAAGCAAAAGGTAAAGCAACAAGAAAACAAATTGATGCTGAATTGAATCGTCGTATGGCGAAAGCCTACAATGATGTTCGTGATATTTATTCTGAGAAATATGGTATTGATGATTTCAATACTTTACCTCAACCTATTGTTAATCTTATGTCTAATCTTGCATATCGAGTAGGTCGAACTGGTTTTAGACAATATAAGAAATTGTTAAAAGGTGCTAATGAACGTAATACAAATAGTATTATTAAAGAATATACTACTGGTAATAAAAGAAGAGATAAATCTGAATTAGAAATATTTAAAACTAATAGTTCTAATGATTATGATATGATTAGAAATAGATTATTTTCTAATTTTAATACTGATGATAATCCTGATAACTATGTTGAAGATATGAGTAAAACTAATCGTAAAAAATATAATTTCGGTGGTATTCGTTCTACACATGACGCTACCGCTGATTATTTAGGAATGGCTCGTAATTCCGATAATAGTTTTTTCGGTAATGGTATGATTGATTTATTCTATCATGGTGGAAAGAATGATGATACTGGAATCCCAGTTAAGAATTATGTAGATAAGTTAATTACTAACGATAAACTTATTTATGCCAATATGCAAAATAAGATTAATAATGAAATTCTAACTTCTCGTGGTATTACTGCTAAATTCGGTGGACTTGTTGGAATTCCTCGTAGAAAATTCTATTGGGGTGGAACAAGTATTAATGACCCCGGTAGTGTTCAATGGGGTACACGAGTTCAAGCCAGTGATATTGATGAATCTAAATATAGTGCAGACGGCGAAGGTATCGTAGGTGGTAGTGCTCTAAGTGGAGCTGGGACTGGATTGGGAATTGGAGCTGCTGTTGGTGGAACTGCGGCGCTTGCCACTGGTGCAGCTGCTGGTTCTTGGCTTGGCCCTATCGGTGCTGGTATCGGTGCATTAATTGGTGGTATCGTTGGTTTGTTTACTGGACGTAAGAAAAAACGTCAAGAAGAGCGTCGTCGTCAAGAACTTTTAGCTGAACAAGCTGAAATGGAACGTCAGCAGACTTTGGGTAATATGCAAGATAAAGTTGAAAATGATGTTGCAACTATTCGACAAAGTAATCTTGGTAATTACTCTGAAGGTACAGGATTTTATGCTAAATTAGGTGGAATGATTGGTCGTAGAAAATTAAACACCGGCGGCCAAGTAGTTCCTAATTCATCTAATAGTGTTGTTGCTTATGGTCAAACGCATGAACAATATAATCCTGCTACTGGTGAAACTGGAATTATATATGGAGATTCGGAAATTGAAGGCGGCGGCGCTAAAAATGGTCGAATGTATGCTGGTGAAGTTGTTCGTGAAACTCCTGAAGGTGGTCAAGTATTCAGTGATACGATTAAAGTTCCCGGAACAAATCGTACTTTCGCTGATTACGCAAAGAAACTTACTGATATGAAAGGTGAGAAAGAACATCAAGTTATTCAGCTTGCTGATGGAATTACATTATCTTTGTCTGCATTAGATAAGAGTAAAACTAATAAATTACAAACTGGAACAAATGTTCGTAATATTGAAAAGTTAGTTTATAGAATGAATAAAGCTCGTGGTGAATCTGAAGCTATTGATGCTAAAACAGAAGATTTATTTGAAGCTCAAGAACTTTATGCTACTGCTTTAGGACTTCGTAATGATGCTCCGGTTATGCGTTGTGGTGGAATGGTAAGAAAGAAAAGACCTTTTGGTGGATATGCTTCACCTTATAGTCTTACAGGAGTTTCAGCTCCTGAACTTACTACTTTACCTCCAATTCAAACTACTGCAAGTGCTGGCGGTGGTTCTGCATTTAAGTTCGGATTTAATGAATTTGGACTTGGTATGAATCTTGCAAGTTCACTGTTTGGAATTGTAGGTAACGCTCTTAATACTCGTGCTAATCGAAAAGCTATTGAATTTGAATCTACACTTCATGTTCCGAAAGGTAATAAAGTAGATGCTGTTCAATATAGTACAGATTATGATATAAGTGAGGAATTACAAGAACTTGGCACACAAGAACGTAGAGCTGCTCGATATATTACTGATAACACAAGTAATGTTCAAACTGCTCGAAATAGTGTAGCAAATCTTGCAATTAATGCTCAACTTGCTCGAAATAAACTGTATGGAGCTAAGAAAGATTATCAACGTCAAAGATATGATTTGAATAGGCAAGAACGAGTTAATGCTCGAAATGCTAATAGTCAAATTATGTATCAAGACGCTATTAATGAATATAACAAAGCTGTCGGCTTGAATCAACAGTTAATGGCAGTCAGAACGCAAGGATTACAAGGAATGTTACAAGGAGTTGAAGGTCTTGCCGGAGCAGTTAATAATTACGCAAGTGCCCGCTTATATGAAAAGTTATGGCCTCGTGGAGTAACTAATCACATGAGAAGTGGTTTTGCTTGCGGTGGTCTTGCAAGACGTAAAAGAGATTAATGTAGTGCGTGATATATCGGATTATTCTTTTATAGGATAGTCCGATATTCACGATTTTTTGTATATTTGTAATGATACAAATAGTGGTACAAACACGTGCGACAAGTGGGCGTGCAACCTCCTCTCCCACCGGGAAGCGGAGCCGCTGGGCGAAGCCCAGCAGGCGGAGCCATACGAGTTACAACTAATTTACAAACTAATCATTATAAAATTATGGCAGAAATTGCAATAGGTCGATACGATACTAATACATTAAAAACTCCACAATTACAAGATTATGGAAGTGTATATGCTGCTGTTGGAAATGCTTTGAACCAAAAGTATTACCAAAATCGTGAAGCTTATATTAATAGAATTGCTAATCCTTTAAGTCAAATTAAAGCAACTTCTCGTGGACAAAAAGTTCTTGATTCTGAAAGAGCTAAGATTGTTGAAGGTGCTAATGAATTTAAGGAACAAGATAATTGGTTTGCAGCAGATGATTATATTTATAAGCAAACTGAGAATATTCTAACTAATGAAGGTCTTAAAGCTGTTCAAGCTGATTATGCTTTGGAACAGCAATATATGGAAGATTTGAAAAAGAGTGATTGGGATACTCAAAATCAAAATGCTTTCTTGCTTCGTAGTCGTTTACAATCTTCTGATATTGTTTATGATGCAGAAACTAATACTGTTGTAAGCGGTGGTTTTAATGGAGTTCAAATCGGTAAAAAGTTCGATGTAAATAAATATCAAAAAGACGTATTTGATATTCTTTCAAAAGCCAAAGCTGATAAAGTATCATTTGAAAATCTTGTTACTAATCCTGATATGATACGTCAGTATGGATTGGATATTGCAACAGGTTTCGATGGTGAGAAATTAGCAAGTCACTTTGTTAAAACTGGTAGTGAAAGAGAAGGTATCACAGAACAAGAGATTATGAGTTATGCTATGTCATTACTCAAATCTAATCCTGATTATACTAATTATCTTACTACTGTTTGGCAGAATCAAGATGCTCTTACTCGATTTGTAAAAGATGATAGTTCTGCTGGTGGACATTTAAGAGATTACGAATTAGGAGATTATGCTCCTTTATTTGCTGGCAATCCTACAATGTTTGCTCTTAATGGATTAGGTATTAACATAAATGAACTTGGTGCTCCTACAAAAGACGGTAAATTTACTGTTAATTCTAAATTACCTGCTGAAGTTAAAACTTTATTAGATACTGTTAATAAAGAATACGGAGTTAATGTTCTCGATATATTACAGAATAAAGCTCAAGTTCCACCTGAACTTATTCAAGCTGGTTTACAGAATTATGTAGATAAAATGTTTGAAAGCTACGCTAAAGGTGTACTTGGTGCTACTGATGATATTGAGAATCTTGATAGAACCGCTTTTACACAAAGTGTTTTATCTGGTCAATTTATTAATAATAACATTCAAAGTTTAGCTGGTGCTGCCGCAGGTTTATATTCTTATCAAGATATTAAAACTACGGTTGGTTTAATTGCTAATCCCGGTTATACAGCTTATGTTAAAGCTCGTGCAAAAGGTAAGCAACAAGAACTTGAAACTCTTCAACAATATGCTCCATATCTTGATACATTAGGTGGTTTCGAAGTTACTGGTGATAGTGTTGCAGAAAACATTAATCGTCGTAATGAAATTACTGATCAAATGACTAAACTTTCAAATTCTATGAATCAGATATTTACATCTGATGAACTTGGAATTTTAGGTCTTAATCCGGGAGAAGGTAATATTGTTAAAACACTTAATATTTCTACTGCTGAAAAATTAGTTGATTCAGCAGGTCTTGATGAAGAAACGGCAGCTAATCTTAAAGGTAAACTTTTACAAGTTCAAACTGCTCAACGTAATTATAATAATCTTCAAGCTAAACTTCGTTCTGACGAAATTCAACTTAATTCTGTATTTGATACTTGGAAAGAACATCGAGATAAATTATCTGGTTTCTTAGGTTGGTATAAAGTTGGTGATACTCAAGCTCAATTAATTCTTGATAATCGTATTTCGAATTATGAAGATTATCTTGATTATATAAATAATGGTTATATACGAAATGAAGCTACTGGACAAATTCCTATGACTCCAGAAGGTGGAAGATATTATGAAACTCCTAATGGAAGAGTAGCTATATATCCAAGTAGTATACTTACAAAAGAAGAATTTGAAGCTACACTGGCTAATGCAGCAGATAATGTTTCAAATCGTTATCGTAAAGCTATTGCTGATACACCTCTTGAATTTACAGCAACTCGTGAAGTTATAGCAAATCCTTCTCCAATGCAACAAAACTATATAAATAGTCAGATGATTCATTGGAAAGAAGGTCGTGGTAATTTGACAGTTGTACAAACTCCGAAAGGTGTTGGCAGTGGTTTGACAAGAAGTCAAATAGGTAAGTATTTAGATTTTGATGCGTTCCCTACTTCTACAACTACTAATTCAAAAGGTACAAGTATAACTCGTCAAAGTAATCCTACTAAAAATTCTAAACCTATTTCGGGCAAAGAACTTGGTTTAGATTATGATATTTATAAAACTACATTTAGACCTAATGCTAATGGTATTGCAGCAAGAGAAGGTAGAAATGAATATACTGTAACTTTTTATGATGAAACAGGTTCAGCTCGCGATTATATGATTGTATCCGAACAAATGGAACCGACTACTATTGCTCGTCAAATTCTTGATAATTACCGTAATATTAAACCTTATGCTAAAATTGGTGGTGAAGGTTTACAACGTAGTGCTGGAATGATTGAATCTCAATACGCTTCGGGATTTATTGATTTCAATACTACTGGTGCTAATAATAGTCCTGCTGTTGCAAACATCGCAGACCTTCAAAGAACTGTTGATGATTTGGGTAAAGTTGAATATAATTTGAATATTCACGAACCTTTTTATAATAGTATTGACGGTAATAGTCGTAAAGTTGAAATTGGTAGAACAACACAAGGTTATTATATAAAAGATATTAGTGGATTAACATATCCTGACGGTTCTGTTCATTATGGTCAGTTTGGATATAATGCTATTCCGAATAGTCTTTATACTATAAATGGTATTACCACTAACAATATTCAATATTATGATACAATTAATGAAGCATTAAGACCTATTTCTGAATATGTATTAACACAATATGGAATACTTCTTGATATGCAAGAAGCAGCAGAAGCTATTCAAAATAATAGAATTAATAATGCTAATATAGGATATTAAACATATGCCAAATTTAACAGATATTAAGATTCCTATTACAGGTTCTCAAGCTCTTACTCCGGTTGAAACACAAGTTTCTGGAGTAGGAGCTACTCCTGTTTTACCGAGCATGGAAATAGAAAAAGCTCGTGGTGCAAAACAATCTTCAATTCGACCTTTTAATATTTCTGAATATGAAAATATATTAGGTCGAGGTCAAGTTAATCCTAATCTTGATTTAAGTGTTCTTAATGAAAATAGAGCACAAAATCAAAGTGGTTGGTATTTAACTAAAAATGCTATTGGTCAATTAGGAACTACTATTCTCGGTGGTACTATTACTGGTATTGGTAGTATTCTTAATTTCTTTCCTACTACATATCGTGCTATTAGTCAAATATGGGATGATAATGCCAAATATAAATGGGACAAAGCTATCAACGAAGGTCTTGGTTCTGAATGGCAGAGAATAGGTAAAGATATTGAAAATTGGGGTCGTAAAACAATGCCTATTTATCAAACAGAACAAGCTCAAAAAGGTGGTTTTGCTGGTGGTATGGGTGATGCTACTTGGTGGACAAGTATGTTTCCTACCGTAGGTTCTGCTGCTGCATCTATGCTTCCTGTTATTGGACAAATGCGAGCTTTACAAGCTGTTGGTAAATTAGGAACAATGATTAACGGTGTTGGTCGTTTAGGTTCTGCATTGAATAAAGCAGGTCGTGCATTACAAAACCCTTATACTCAACAGATAATCGGTACTTTATATGGAGCACATCTTGATAGTATGGAAGAAATTGTTCGTGGTTATGATGAACAATATCAATATGCTCTCGATTTAGGTTTCAGTGAAGATGATGCTCGTAAGTTTGCATCTGTTTATGCTTCTGAAAGTTACAATGATGCTTGGGCTTATGGAGTATTATTTAACGCTATTGAACTCAATAGTATGCTTCGTGGTATTAAAGAAGCTCCAGTTAATAGTATTTCTATTGAAAAAGGTTTAAGAAGTAATATAAAAGGTCTTGCACAACAAGGTAAGACTTTTGTTTTAGATAGTGAAACATCTAAACTTAATCGTAAACTCATTCCGAGTGTTGGACTTCGTAAAACAAAAGATTTCTTTTCTGTTGCTTTATCTGAAGGTCTTGAAGAGATGCGAGTTGATATGGCACTTAATGAAGGTGTCATTGCTGCAAAAAAAGAACTTGGAATTGAAGATGAAACTGCTGCTTTAACTCCGTTAGCTCGTATGGGAAGACTTGTTGAACAAGCTTCTTCATGGGATAGTTTTATTTGGGGTGCTATTGGTGGTGGTGTAATGTCTGCTGGACGTAATGGTGTTACACGAATACTTAATGGTAAAGCTCAGCAAGAAGCTGAAAATAAACGAGCTACTAACATTATAAATGGTATTCAAGATACTGCCGCAGCTATTGCTGATTTTGACGGTGACATGAATATTAAAGTAACTGAAACACCAGTTTTAGATGAAGCTGGTAATCAAGTTATGAATAGTGATGGTACTCCAAAAGTTAACAGAACTATTACTGACCCTGCTTCAAGTTTGCTTGTTGGTATTATGGGTAGAATTGGTTCTGCTAATGGGTTCAATTATGCTGTTGAATATTTTGATGAATTAAGTAAATTATCAGATGTTCAACTTGAAGAAGTTTACGGTGCTAATAAACGACCTGTCGTAGATGCTCTTCGTAGAGAATTTACTATTATGCGAGATATTCATGCTCGTAATATGGGTTTAAGTTGGGGTAATCCTTTCGACAATGTTCTTAAAGTTCAGGCATCAACTGATGATTATTTACTTGACTATTATCGTCGTCAATTAGCTATCGTTGATACTGATATTCAAACTTTCGATATTGAAGCGTCTAATCTTCGTAAACAACGAGATGAAGCTCTTAAAGCTATTGATAGTAAACTTCATAGCTTAAATGTAGAAAAAACTGTTCTTGAACAAGAACGTGAAGAACTGCAAAAAGTTATTGAAGATTATAAAACTCAACTTGAAGATAAAACTCGTAATAAAGCGATTAGTACACTTAAAGGTAAACGCACTCGATTAGTAAATAAGATTAAAACTATTGAAGATACAATCAATGGTTTGCAATCTCAAATTGATGAATTAAATACTTATATTGCTAATCAAGGTGCTATCAGTACAAAACAACCTAATCGCAAAGCTCGTAAACCTTATCTTCTTGAAATTAAAAATAGTAAGAAATCTATTTTAAGTTTACAACAACAAATTGCAAATGCTCGTCAGGCTATTGCAGAATTAGAAGTTGGTAAACTCCAATACGAACAAGAACTTGCTATTCATAATGGAGAGATTGCTGATACTCGTAGGAAGATTAAATTATTTGAAAATGATTTAGCTGATTACGATACAAGACTTAATAGAATTACTAGTGATATTACAGAACAAAGTGAACGTGAAAATAACAATGTAGCTGAATATAATGAAGCTGCAAAACGTTTGCGTGAAACTCGCAATAACAATAATCAAACATATAAATCTCTTGAAGAGGCTCGAACTCAACTAAGTATGGCTGTAATGGCTCTCGAAGAAAATGTTAATAATCGAGATGAGATTATGGCTGAACGAAGTAAGTTACTTAAAGAAGTTTATGATAAACAAGAAGAGATTGAAAAAGCTAAAGATAAAGTAGAGGAAACTACTGAAATTACTAATCAAGAAGCAAGTAAAGAACCCGAAAATGTTACTACCGAAGTACTGACAGACAGTAACGGTATTTCGTACTCTCTCGATGACAGCGAGGCCCCAAATACCGTCGATATTAAAAATAAGGTATATTCGGTAGGCTCAAAATTTAATGTCGCAGAATCGCCCAAAACCGTGCAAAGAATCGAGGTCGTAACCGACGACGAAACCGATTTTAGTGCTGTAATGGTTACTATAAAAGATGATGCAACTGGTAAGGAAGATACATATTCTGCAAAAGAACTTGCAGGTATGGATATTACTGAAATTCGAAGTGAAGTTCAAACTAAATTTGATGCTATTTATAAAACACTTTATAGTATTCAAGATAAACTTTCAGCAGATAAATTTAAGAATCATTATTTAGATACTATTATAAATCTGTATAAAGAATTATCTGATTCTAATAGTGATACTTATAAAGCATTATTATCTCCTATTGATAATACTGAACTTAATACGTTACGAACTACTATTATTGGTAATTTTATTGGTTGGATAAATGAATATCAACCTACTGAAATTAGTAATGAGAATTTAGAAAAAGCTAATCGTGTAAAACAGTTATTATCAGATAGTAATATTCGTATTGCAAACAATCTTAAATCTAATCTTTTCAAAGATTGGATTTGGAATCTTTATGGTGGTGATATAGTTGGTTATAGTGAAGAGGAAAACGCTAAAATGCGTGAAGCTATTGCTGACTATATTGCTAACGTTGCTAATGTTCTTAATAATAATTATACTATCACTGATGGTAAATTAACTCTTAAGAATATTAATGTAGACCATAATGTAATTCGAGCACAAATCGAAGGTCTTACTCAAATCAAATTTGAAAATCTTAATAGTAATTTTGATACTGTTAGATATTCAGATTTCTATCATAAAATAACTCTATTCAAAAATAGTATTATTAATGAAGTAGCTAAAAGTACAACTGAATTTTACAAAACTAATATCGCATATATCAATAGTGTGATGAATAGGTTCATTAGTAAAATTCGTGCTATTAGACAAGATGAAGATAGTCCATTACATGATGCTCTTGTAAATGATGATGGCTTTGGTAGTCAAACTTCTAAAATTATGGAATTTGCTACTGCCGTAAATAATTTAGCAAAAGAGTTTTTAGACTATGGTGCTGTTCCTAATCTTCCTGCTCGTACAAGACTTCATACATTAGCTCAATCAATTCAACCTTATTTGGTATCTGATGTTAATGCTTTGAATCTTACTGGAGTAGATGTTATTACTGCTGTTCGTCAAAGTAATGTTCTTGATTTATTAAGAAACGCTCGAATGGCTTATTCTATTCTTTCGAGATATTATAATTTTGAAAGTGGTACTGAATTAAACGATGATGTATCTATTCTTAATAGTCTTGATGTACTTGCTAACAATGTTTCTGACTTTATAGATGATACTGAATCAAGAGATGAGTTTAATACTAATGACTATCGTTATTATATTAGTGATTCAATGCGCAATGCTCTTGATGCTATTGAAAATACTATTGTAAAACTCGATGGTCGTCAGATATTTACTGATAATCATGTTTATACTTACGAAGATATTCTTGATTCTATATATCAGCAAACAGATGGTCGTAATGATGTTATCAAATATTATGAACCTATCTGGTATGCACTTAAATATTTCAAAAATGATGTAAATGTTAATACAATATATCAACAAATGAGTAAGAATGGTGTTCCACAAGAACAACTTGATGCTCTTAAACGTTTGTTTGATATTATTAATAAACGAATTGCTAATCCGATTCAAACAACAGACGGTGCTTATCTTGATAGTAACTTAAATCTTCGTGGTAAGTTTTTAAGTGATTTCTTCAAAACTCATATTCAACGTGAATTTGAAACTAATGGTTTCAAAGGTTTACGTCGTCTTACACCAGAAGTTTATAAGATTATCACAAGTCCTGAATATTATAATCCTAAAACTCGTGTTATTAAAAACAACATTACAGTTAATGGTGTTAAATTCAAGGCTACTGAATTATTTGATGCTTTAAGAACTTTACACGAAGGTCAGGAATTTGAAGTTACTTATAAAGATGGTAATGTCGATGTCAATTTAGATGTAAATGGTAAGAAACTATTAATCGAACGAATTGGTTTAGGTGATAGTGAAACTTATCATGGAATCCAATTAGGTAGAATTGATGAAAGTAGAGTTAATCAATATGATTCAGCTTTTGGTAATTCTTATGGAACATCTAAATTTGTAGATACTATTATTCGAAAAGCTGGTGGAAGTGATACAATATTTAACTTAACAAAAGAGTTTTATAAAGTATATACTGAAGCCTTAACTCGTGAGCAACAAACTTCTGATTCAGTTATTTCAAAACTGAAATCAATCATTAAAGAATTAGATAAATATGGTAATACATCAAAAACTGAACATTCTGAAATAATCAATGCTTTTATTGGAGCTATCCAATATAATACCGAAGTTGAAGGTGTTAGTCCGGAAGCGTTTGATATTGAAGCTCTTGATTTGGATAAGGTTTATTATCTTATTAGTCCTATGTTCTATAACGTAAGACTTAAAAATCTTAATGATTATGTTCGCTATGGACTTAGAATCAAGAACGCTTATCAAAATCTAAATACTAAACTTGGAAATGACTTTATTCAAAGTCAAAAACTTATTACTGAAATTAAAGAAAAAGGTTCTGCAATTTTAGTATTAAAAGGTATTAATAAATCTCCTATTACATTTGCCGATTCAAGTGGTTATCGAGCTAATGTAAATGAAGAGATGCAACGTACTGTTACAGTTAATGGCAAACCTGCTGTTAATATTATTCAACGTCAACCTGACGCTGATGGTTTAATGTTAGTTTCATCACTTACTACTGACACCGCATTTAATAATCCTATTATTGAAGATAAAATTACTTCATCTGATAGGCATTTCCAAATATATGCTGAAATTCAAGCTAATGCTGGTGAAAATGGAAAGAGTTATGTTCCATTACATCGTGGTAATTTAGCAAGTGATGTTGCAGATACACCATTTAATGTAGCTGCTATGGAATTTGTTACTCAAACTATGAGTGATATTATTTCAGATGCTACGTTTACATCTCTTCCGACTGATGCTAAATCTGGTCTGTATACTCTTGTAGATGATACTAATAAGACTCGAACTAAAGCTCACAATGCTAATATTCGTAGTCGATTAGCTCCTTTGTCAGAAGCTATCATTACAAGTTATAATCGTGGAGTTCCGGGAGCTGAATGGTTTAACATTAGTTCTCTTTACGAAAATACAGACCCTGCTACTGGAAAAACTCGTTATATTAAACATTTAGATTTCCAAACAGTTGTTCGTAAAAAGAATATACTTGGAAATGGAATAAGTTATATCAATAGAATTAGTATTGAATATACTAAATCTGGTGATAAATTTACTCCTGTTAAACTTCGATTAAGTCGTAGAGTAATTCCAGTTAATAGAACTACTTCAAAAGTTCGTATTGCTAAGAGTCCTTTTACAGCACGAGAACTTGCTCAATTAAATGGTATTATTGAAAAGAGTAAATCTAACAAAGGAACTTACGCTGTAATTGATTTGCAAGCAAGAGGTATTACTGGTAAAGATTTAACTGATTTACTTAATCATAATCTATTCCGTAAACTGTATGGTAATATGCAACGTAGTGTTACTACTGCATTGCAAGGCGACCATTATACTTATGGTGTTAAAACAGATGATGGTTACGCAGCAGTTAAAGGTCAATATAAATCTAAAATACTTGATTGGGCTAAACAACAAGGTATCGTTGATAAATCTGTTTCTTCAACATTTGATTCGATGCAAGATTTTATTCTTGACACCGGCGCTTTAACAACAAGTGTTATTGGAATTAGAGATACCAATGGTAATGTTGTTACCAATTATACTATTGATTCTATTCAACCTGCAATGTTCTTTGAACTTAAATCTGAAAGTTCTGATAATCCTATTCGAGAATCAGAAGATATGACGAAAGAATTTGCTGTTAAAGCAATTACAACATTAAGTTCAATGACAAATGATACTGAAACCAACTGGTATCAAAAACTTGTTAATATTACAGATGATAAAGTAGCAGGTCTTAGAGTATTAGGTGTTATACCTGATTTTGTATCTGAAGATGTTGCTAACAGAATCGCTGAATTATATGATAGAATATATACTGATGGTAAAACTAATTTCAGTATTAAGAAATTATCGAGTAAACAAGATTTCATAATTGCTCAATATGATAAAGGTACTGAAACTATCGTTATCAATAGCAATAAACTTACTAAACGTGATTTTACTGCTACTGATTTAGGTGTTAATATTACTCATGAATCTCTTCATAAGTATTTTGAACAACAAGCTAATTCTAAAGAATTATACGATAAACTTGCTACCTTAATTAGCGATATTAATGATACAGCATTTAAGGTTGATTCTAAAGAATTTAATGCTAAATATAAGAGCGATTTAACTGAACTTGAACTTGGTTATCTTCGTACATATCTTAAAATATTAAGTGAAACTCCTGCTGAAATAGTTACTTATGCTTTTACAAATAAACAGTTTGCTAATTTGGCAAATAGGATTATTGTAGAAGAAGCTCCGAAGATTAAGAAACGTAAAAGTCTTTGGGATAAAATTATTGATGCAATTCTTTCTGTTATTGGTATAGATACAATTACAGATAATAGTTTACTTAATAATGTACAAAATATAGTAGTTAATAGTTTGGATAGTGTGAATAGCCGACGCGCAAAAAGTCCGACCAGTGGGCGTGCAACCTCCTCTCCCACCGGGGAGCGGAGCGCTGGGCGAAGCCCAGCAGCGAAGCCCAGCAAGTTACACTACTGATTACATGAGAGATTTCATACTTAATACACTTGACCAAGTTACAATATTTAGTAAATATTTTGGTATTCCCGAAGATGTAATCCGATTTAACATTAGTAGTCCTAATGATAGAATACGAAATCCTTTAAGAAATGATAAACATCCTTCATTATCTTTTAAGTATTATGGTGATAAGCTAATATGTAGAGATTTTGGTGATGGTAGATTTAGAGGTGATATATTTGAAGTTGTAGGTTATATTATTAATAAAAATTGTAAAACAAGTGAAGGTTTTGTGTATATATGTAATGACATAATACTTCGTTGTTCTGATAAGATTGTTACTAATATTGAATTTAATCGAACTGAACAAGAACATATTAAGAATCAAAATCTTAAAATTACTTTTGATGTTCGTAAACCAAATAAGTTAGATTATATTTATTGGGAACAATATGGTATTAAGAAAAGTAATCTAAATACAAAAGTATTTATTGTTGATAGATATAGACTTAATGAATGGCAAACACCTTATCGTTATAGTGGTACTGACCCTTGTTATGTTTATAATGTTAATCCAAATAAATATAAACTTTATTTTCCAAAAAGACTTAAAAGTCAAACTAAGTTTATTACTAATAATCGTTGTCCTATTGAGTGTTTACATCAACTTAAACCAACGAATTATATTGCTCTTATAAAAGGTTATAAAGATAAAATACTTTTTGAACAAATTTGTGATGAAAAAGGTATTAATGATATTTTATTTATACCTGCTGCTTCTGAAACTATTGTATTACCTACTGACATCTACAAGTTATTGGTGTCGTACTCTTTAAGCGGAAAGTTATTTACTATTTTCGATACTGATGCTGCTGGAATTAATGCAGCTCATCTACTACAAGGTAGATATAATACTATTCCAATTTATTTTACGAATAATTATAAATCTAAAGACCCATCTGATATGGTTAAAGATTATGGTTATCGTAAAGTATTCCAACATTTTGATAATGTTCTAAAAAAGATTTATTATGGAGATTAAAATCAAAAACTATCTTATCAATACTCTTGATAATGGTAATAAGATTTATCTTTGTCCTATGGATGAAGAAAGTTATACGAGATTAATGAATGATTTTTCTCGTTTATCTGACCAATCAAGTATTAATAGATTTGTGGATAAATATGGTTTTAAACATACACAAATTATTCTTGATGGTGATACTTATATTAGCGCTAATGATAAAGAAACATTAGAAGCTATTAATCCTATTCTTTCGCGTATTCTCCCACATCCTAAAACTATTAAGAATCCTCTTAATAATAAGATTGAAAGGTCATATAAATGTTTTTGTGCTAAACCACTTAATCTTACAGATATGACTGAACATAAGACTCCTCTTGAAAGTTGGAATTGTCTTATGATTCGTATTGGAGAACCGCAATACGCTATTGTTGTTGAAGAAAAAGTTAAAAAATAAGATATGATTCCTAATGAAGTTTTATATAAACGAGATTTAACTGGCGGTTTAGTTCGTTGGTGGGGTCGAGTTGAAAAAGTTACTAATTCTGACGGTACAATATCTCTGCGATTAGCTTACTATTATGGTAAAGTAAATGGTGCTGAAACATCATCTTATTCTCCTGTAATTAAAGCTAAGAGTAAGAAAACTGATAGAGAACAAGCTGAATTTGAGCTTAAAAGTATTTACGAAAGACATAAGAAACAAGGTTATAAAAGTCTTTCTGATTTAGGTATTAATCCTTTGGATTATCTTACTAATGCAGATGATTTATTTGCAGAAATAGATAAGAGATTACCTAAATATAACACTGATGCAAATAATTGTGTTAAACCTATGAAAGCACAAAAGTTTGCTATTGGTAAGTTCGAATATCCTTGTATTGCTCAACCTAAAATCAATGGTGTTCGAGCAGTTGTTATGCTTGAAGAATTTACACCTACTGATTTATTTAGTCTTGAAGGTTTTGTTCGTGATGATAAACATTATCATACTGTAATTAAAACTAAAGAAGGTCTTACTTATCGTATATGGCATATTGAACAACTATTTAATGATTTTTATGATAGTTTTCCTGAATATGTTAATATGGTATTTGATGGAGAGATTTATATTCGTGGTGAAAAGGTAACAAGTATTGGTGGAGCTGCTCGTAATCCTCGAAACCCTCTTCATGAGAAACTTCAATTTGTTAATTTTGATTTAAGTATTCCCGATTTAACTAACAAAGACCGTGATAAATTAAGGTTTAGTGTTTGGGAAGAATATCGTAGTAAGAAAAGTAGTGTATCTCATAATGTAATGGCTGGTAGAATTTGGGAAAATTTAACTCCTGAAGGTCATAATATGTGGGATAAATTTAATCTTATTATTCTTAATAGTGATACTATTTATGATGATAATCAAGCGTTAGCTTATATGCAAAGATGCATTGATTGTGGCTTTGAAGGAGCCATAATTAGAGATTTGCATACTGAATATAAATTTGGTTCTCGTCCTGCTACAATGATGAAACTCAAAAAGTTCGACGATGCTGAATTTGAATGTATTGGTGTTGAACACACTGGAAATCCTGATGATAAAATAGGATTTAATGTTAGATTAGTTCTCAAGAACGATATTAATGATTTAGTATTTAGTTGTACTTTAACTGGTACTGTTAATGAACGATTAGATATTCTTAATAATCCACCTATCGGAAAGTCTGTAACTGTTAAGTTCTATGAAAGAACTAAAAATGGTTTACCTTTCCATGCAAACGTTGTTGGAATTAGAGATTATGAAAAGTGATGAAAACTGTTGGAACTATTACTGAAATACTTGATTTATTCTATAAAAGAATAGATGATATAAGTATTCATACAAAACATACCGTTGCTAATGGTAAATACGGTTATGAATTAAAAAGTGGTATTCTTTATTGTAAAGGTAAACAAATTGGTGTTTGTAATAAATTTGTACCATTTGTTGTAAGACTACATGATATTGATGATTATCTTTATAGACCACTTGTTAAACTTAAAAATCAAAAGATTCGAGGTAAAATTAATGTAGATATTTATAATATTTGTAGACAAAATTCAGAAGTATTAAGCGCTAATACTCTTAGTATTCTTACAAGTCTTTGGAATGGTGTAAATCAAAATCTTATTGCTACAAGAGATATTTTTGAAAAAGATGCTAAAAATTTAAGATTTGCTGATGTTCGAACTCATCAAATAAAATATCATAATGCTCGTAAAGGTTGGCGTTCTGCATTAAAAGATATTTTAAATATTTGTAAAGAATATAATCTTGATGCAGATTTAATTATTAATAGACAATTTGCTTTATTTGTTACTTATAATCAATATGATGGTTATAGTAAAAATTATACAAAAATATTTTCTACATTAAATCTTAAAGATAATATTCGTGTTACTTTAAGTCCTAA
>OHFL01000774.1_pt1 | contig 18024 bp, 14 predicted proteins | sample 1567491 | NCBI WGS metagenome assembly OHFL01 (sample SAMEA3879539, study PRJEB24766) | human gut metagenome | biome: human-associated habitat; feature: feces | place: USA | collected 1985/1987 | reverse complement strand
TGTGGGGTGATGAAGCATGTCTCCGGGAAAATCCGGCGTATCCGTAAGAAATACCTGTTGCTTTATCTGGCACAGCTGGGCGCTCACGTATGCGTGTCGCTCGAGAAAGTCTATCCTGTCAATCGGATTCGCTGACGGCTGCCGTACGGTAGATGTAATCCAGATCCGAGTGTTGGCGTACCCAGTCGGCTAGTTTATCATATTGTTCTTCCTTGAATGCTGCATAATCAAAATGAGCGGTTCCTTGGGCTGTATTAAAACCTGCTGCCAGACTGTCTAATACTTCCGGATTGTCTAAGATACCATGCAGGTAACTTCCCCAACAACGGTCGTTCAGATAATATCCATCCAGGCGACCGTCTTCCAACAATGCAACAGGTCGTGGTTGAGTATCGCCCATCGTTTCTGTTTTTCCCATGTGGATTTCGTATCCCTTGCACGACAAGACCGGTTGTTTTCCTTTCATCTCTTGCAAGAAGGCAAAATGACTTTGCTTGGTTACCTTCTCTTGTTCGATCGTGGTGATTTGAGGTAATAAACCCAATCCCGGGACAGCCTTTAAGCTTCCTTCCATTCCTTCCGGATCTTCCAGGCGTACACCCATCATTTGATATCCTCCGCAGATGCCAATCACCTTTTTCCCGTTTTTGTAAGCTCTGACAATGGCTTCGGCCGTACCGTTGGCCCGAATACTTTGCAAGTCGGCCAATGTGTTTTTGGTGCCGGGAAGCAGGATTATATCTGCTTTTTCTATTTCTTCTACATTATTAGTATAGTAGGCATTGAAGCGGCTGTCCATTTCCAAGACGTCAAAGTCGGTGAAGTTAGACATCCGTTTAAGCAAAATAATTGCTACGTTGATTTTCCCGTCCTGATAGGTATTTGTTTTCATTTCGAGCGCAACAGAATCCTCTTCTTCAATCTTAATATTCCGGAAATAAGGAATAATACCTACAACAGGAATACCCGTCAGCTCCTCAATAATCTTCCGTCCTTCCTCGAACAGCGAGATATCTCCCCTGAATTTATTGATGATAATGCCTTTGACCAACTTTCGCTCTTCGGGTTTCAGCAAAGCAATGGTTCCATAAACCGATCCGAACACGCCGCCCCGGTCAATATCGGCAACCAGATACGTATCGGCTTGGGCGTATATAGCCATCCGCATATTGGTAATATCCCGATCGCGCAAATTGATTTCGGAGATACTTCCGGCACCTTCCAGCACAATCGGATTGTATTGGCTTTTAAGCCGGTCGAAGGCCGCCTGCGCTTCTTTGAACAAATCTTCTTTCTGGAGTTTCATCCCAAAGTAATCATGAGCCGACATATTCCCAATAGGGCGTCCGTTCAAAATTACCTGCGAACCTTTATCACTGGTTGGTTTGAGCAATACCGGATTCATATCCGTGTGAGGCGCAATACCGCAAGCCTCGGCTTGTACGACTTGAGCCCGTCCCATTTCGCCTCCTTCGGGTGTGGAAAACGAGTTTAGTGACATGTTCTGAGCCTTGAAAGGTGCAGGAGAATAACCATCTTGTTTGAAGATTCGGCAAAAGGCTGCATTGATTACGCTTTTACCGGCATCCGAACAAGTCCCTACAAACATGATTGGTTTTAATATCTTATGATTCTTCATGTGTCGTTTCTTTATTTTTTGCGGAGACAAACCTACAAAAAACTTTACTAAGCCAAAGGATTCCGCCGGATATTTTTGCAAAAATCGCTATCCATTTTGTCGGAGGTAACCGGAGAAAGATGTAAATCCGGTTACAAATTCTTTAGTTCACGGCGTGAACTAAGTAATCCACGGCGTGAACTACTTAAACCACGACGTGAACTAAGTAATTCTCGACGTGAACTAAAGAATTTAAAGGGTGTATATAAGAATTTCAGCCTGTGTATTCATTTTAGATAGGTAGATGATGAACTTTGGAATAGGTAACTGTTCCAAATAAAGAATTTAATTTTTAGTATGAAGAATAAACATCCTCGTATAGAAATCATGGACACGACGTTGCGCGACGGTGAACAGACCAGCGGTGTTTCGTTTGTGCCACATGAAAAGTTGATGATCGCCCGTTTGTTACTTGAGGATTTAAAAGTAGATCGGGTAGAAGTAGCCTCGGCGCGTGTGTCGGAAGGTGAATTCGATGCCGTTAAGATGATTTGTAATTGGGCTGCCCAGCGAGATCTTCTTCCGAAGGTGGAAGTCCTGGGGTTCGTAGACAAAAACGTATCGGTAGATTGGATCTATAATGCGGGATGTAGAGTCATTAACCTGTTGTGTAAAGGTTCGGAAAAGCATTGCCGTTGCCAGTTGAAAAAAACTCCCGAAGAACACATTGCGGGTATTACCGAGACCGTTTTATACGCTGTACAAAAAGGCTTGTCTGTAAATGTCTATCTCGAGGATTGGAGTAATGGGATGAAAGACTCACCGTCGTATGTTTTCCAACTGATGGATGCGCTGACTGCCCTGCCAATCCGTCGGTTTATGCTGCCGGATACATTGGGAATCTTGAATCCTTTGCAGGTGATCGAGTATATGCGTAAGATGAAGAAGCGTTATCCGGGCGTACATTTCGATTTCCATGCTCATAATGACTACGATTTGGCTGTAAGTAATGTGTTGGCAGCGGTATTAAGCGGAGTCAAAGGGTTGCATACAACGATCAATGGTTTGGGCGAGCGTGCAGGTAATGCTCCATTATCGAGTGTGCAAGCCATATTAAAAGATCATTTCCAGGCGATCACGAATATCGACGAAAGTTTGCTGAATGAGGTAAGCCGCATGGTCGAATCGTATTCAGGAATCTCCATTCCGGCTAATAAACCGATTGTAGGAGAGAATGTCTTTACACAAGTGGCAGGTGTTCATGCTGATGGAGATAATAAGAACAACTTATATTGTAATGATCTGCTTCCCGAACGTTTCGGACGCAAGCGTGAGTATGCGCTGGGTAAGAATAGCGGTAAGGCAAACATCCGTAAGAATCTGGAAACTTTGGGACTGGATTTGGATGAAGAGTCGATGCGTAAGGTGACGGAACGGATTATTGAATTGGGAGATAAGAAAGAAGTCGTTACTCCTGAAGACCTTCCGTATATTGTCAGTGACGTATTGAAACATGGTGTTGTCAGTGAGAAGGTAAAACTGAAGAGTTATATCGTCAATCTGGCCTATGGCTTGAAACCGATGGCAACCCTGAAGATTGAAATCAACGGGAAAGAATACGAAGAAAGTTCGAGCGGTGACGGTCAGTATGATGCATTCGTTCGTGCCTTGCGGAAAGTCTATAAGGAGACGTTGGGCCGGAAGTTCCCGATGTTGACTAACTATGCGGTAACAATCCCACCAGGCGGACGGACTGATGCCTTTGTGCAAACCGTTATTACTTGGAGTTTCGAAGGAAAGGTATTCCGAACTCGAGGTTTGGATGCCGACCAGACAGAGGCAGCTATCAAAGCTACCATCAAAATGTTGAATATGATAGAAGAATAATAGTAAACAAAATAAATCATCAAAGACAATGAATTTCAAAATAGCTGTATTAGCCGGCGACGGAATCGGACCGGAAATTTCCGTACAAGGTGTAGATGTTATGACTGCCGTATGTGAGAAGTTTGGTCATCAGGTAAGTTATAAGTATGCTCTCTGTGGAGCAGATGCTATTGATAAGGTGGGCGATCCGTTCCCTGAAGAAACGTATCAGATTTGTAAGGAGGCTGATGCTGTATTATTCTCGGCGGTAGGTGATCCGAAGTTTGATAACAATCCTACAGCCAAAGTGCGTCCGGAACAAGGACTTTTGGCTATGCGTAAGCGTTTGGGACTTTTCGCAAATATTCGTCCTGTGCAGACATTCAAATGCTTGTTGCATAAATCTCCGCTTCGCGCTGAACTGGTAGAAGGTGCTGATTTTCTGTGTATCCGCGAATTAACCGGAGGAATGTATTTCGGAGAGAAATATCAGGACAACGACAAGGCCTACGATACGAATATGTATACACGTCCGGAAATAGAAAGAATCTTGCGGGTTGGTTTTGAATATGCCATGAAGCGTCGTAAACATCTGACGGTTGTAGATAAGGCGAACGTATTGGCTTCTTCTCGTCTGTGGAGACAAATTGCTCAGGAAATGGCTCCGAAATATCCGGAAGTGACTACCGATTATATGTATGTGGACAATGCCGCCATGCGTATGATTCAGGAACCGACTTTCTTTGATGTTATGGTAACAGAGAATACATTTGGAGATATCCTGACAGACGAAGGTTCTTGCATCAGTGGTTCAATGGGCTTGTTGCCTTCTGCTTCTACGGGTGAAAGTACACCGGTATTTGAACCTATCCACGGTTCATGGCCACAGGCAAAAGGATTGAACATCGCTAATCCGTTGGCACAAATTCTCTCCGTTGCCATGTTGTTTGAATACTTCGATTTAAAGGCTGAAGGTGCACTGATTCGCGAAGCTGTAGATGCTTCATTGGATGCTTGTGTTCGTACACCAGAAATTCAGGTTGAAGGTGGAGCCAAATACGGTACTAAAGAAGTTGGTCAATGGATCGTTGAGTACATTAAAAAGAAATAATGAGTACTGATGTTTTTTGAGTTTATAAGTTTTGTATCCTTCGAGGAATGAAACTTATAAACTCAAAAACTGAAAAGCTTATACTTATTCGCACATTCGTAATAGTTCTTCCACGATCGCTTGATCATAGCCCATTTCCTGTGCTTTCAAGAAATCTTTCTTGGCCGATTCTTTTTCATATTGTGCCAATTTGACTTTTCCTCGCAAGATATATAAAGAAGCATTGGGCGTACTTTCTACGAAAATCCGATTAATATCGCTCATGGCACGGGCATTTTTCCCCATCAGGAAATAAAGATCAGCCCTTCCTTCATACAAGATCCAGTCACGAGGCATTTTATCAATCAGGTAATTATAGATTCGTTCGCTTTCATCATAATTTCCTCGCGTCTTTTCCAAGATGGCATATCCCATGCGGGCTAAAACGGACTTTTCGTTCAGTTGGAGAATCTTGTCGAAATCACCTTCAGCCGCTGCATATTTCTTCTGTGCCAGATAAAGCAGTCCGCGTGCATACAGTGATTCCTGATGTTCCGGATCTACAATCAGCAACGCATTATAATCGTTAATGGCTTTGTCTATTTCTCCCAATTCCGTATAAAGCGAAGCTCTGTTTTCCAATATGGTAACGCTTTTGGGGTGACGGCTTAACGCAGCTGTATAAGAAACGATTGCCTCTTGTTTTTTCCCTTGTCTCCGTTGGATTGTCCCTAAATTACAGAGTAAAGCGAAATTAGCCGGATTACCCGGTTCTTCGCGCATGGCGTTTTTGAGCGCTTCTTCCGCCGAAACTAAATCGTTTTTATCAAAATAATCACAGCTTTTCTGTATCCATTCTTCATAAGTCTGTGCAGAAAGAGACCCGAAGCCACAAGAAATAAAAAAAATCGAAAGAAATATAAATCTTTTTCCCATTTAATTTGTTTACTAAATAAGCACGTGCAAAACTAAGGATTTATTTCGGCTATTTGTCCAAATATAAATTATTTATAGCTTTGCTACACTTTGTAAGAATTCAAGATAGAATAAGTTGAGTGATAACGGATAAAGCAAAACAAATTTAAAATAGAAAACAATATGATTTTATTAGAAGTAGTTGAAACGGGCACTAAGTTGTCTCGTGTATTAGATTCTCTTGTTGAGCAGGGAGCTGCTTTGGGCTGGACTTTGATTAAAGCCTTGCTGGTATTTATTGTAGGTCGCTTTTTAATCAGTATGATTAATAAATTAGTACAGCGAGTCTTGTTGAAGCGAAATATTGATCCTTCCATCAAAACCTTTGTCGGTAGTTTAATCCACATAATATTGATGATTCTGCTGATTGTTTCGGTTGTTGGAGCATTGGGTGTACAAACGGCTTCGTTTGCCGCTTTATTGGCTTCTGCCGGTGTGGCAATTGGTATGGCTTTGAGTGGTAATCTGTCGAACTTTGCCGGAGGCTTGATTATTCTGATCTTCAAGCCTTATAAAGTAGGTGATTTTATTGAAGCCCAGAATCTTTCAGGAACAGTTCGAGAGATTCAGATCTTTCATACGGTATTGACAACTACCGACAATAAGGTGATTTATATACCTAACGGCTCATTGAGTAGCAGTGCTGTTATTAACTATTCATACCAGCAAGTTCGCCGTATCGATTGGACATTTGGCGTAGAATATGGTACAGATTATGCCAAAGTCAAAGGTGTTTTGGAAGAAATCCTTGCAAAAGATGAACGAATCTTGCAAGAACCGGCCGCTCCTTTTATTGCTATGAGTCAATTGGCCGATAGCAGTGTGAATTATGTTGTCCGTGTTTGGGTAAATAGTCCGGATTATTGGAATGTTTATTATGACATCACCCGGATTGTATATGAACGTTTCAATGCAGAAGGCATTGGTTTCCCATTTCCTCAGCTGACCATACATCAGGCTAAGGATTGAAGCCTTTTGTACAGAAAACAATTGGGTTTGTTCAGAAAACATACCGTTTAGAAAGATTCTTTTGATTCTGATTATTATTCAAAAGGAATTATATATCTTTGTAGTGTAGAAAAGGAAACATACTCTTATTTTTGTTTAAAGCAAAAATAAATGATTATATCAATCTTTTATTACACTATTATTAATATTATCGTTAAGCCCGGATGTTATATGCCGGGCTTTTTTATTTATAAGAGATGTAGCTATGAAATACTCTTTCTTGACCTTTCCAACCAATGTTTATGCGATATGTGTTTTAAAACTCCCGAGAATCGGAAATGATTCCAATTACTTTCGTTTTTGATATTCGTTACTTCTGTTTTGCCGGTGTAATAATGTTGTATCTGGTATTATAAATACGGGTTTTTGTACAATAAAATGTGGATTTGGCGCATAAACCGGACATGGATAGGACAAAGTCATGAACTTTTTCTATCTTTGCTAAGTTATTGATTAAAAAGGATCAGAATAAGAACAAATTAAAAACATATGAAGAAAAGATTTACATTGTTATCAACTGCTTTATTGATGGGTGCTTCGCTGTCTGTAAGTGCAGCAGATGTTGATAAGGCTGAATGGAAAGAAGGAAATTATTTCTATTTGAAGACTGATGCTCAGTATTACTTGGCATTAGATGAAATGCGGACGGACTCTGTCCTTCTTAGAAATAATGCGGGTACAACAAAAGATGAAATAGATTTGGCTTTGTGGCAGATTAAGAAAGTAGAAACGACTGCTGGTGGCGATGTTTATCAATTTACGAACAAAGCAACAAAGGCCGTTTTATCATTCTCTACAAAAGCAAATGCAACTACGGTTTTGGATCCATCTGGTGTTTCTCAATGGACATTTACTGGTGGTAAGATTGTTGGTTATTATGGTGACAGTAAAACGTTGGCATTGTCTGTTTCTGATTCCAAGTTGGCTTTAGTAGAGGCTACAGAAAGTGAGTTTTCTGTAGTATATCCAGATAAAGCATATAACTTGAAAATAAATGAATTAGGAGATGGTATTTCTACCTTCTATATGGATTTGGGTGAAGAGTATGAAGGTGATATTTTCAGTGGCAAGGAATTGGTTGCTAAAGAAACTGAAGATGGTTTTTGGAAGCTCCAATATAAGGATGATCAGGAGTTTTCTGATGGAAAAGCTAAATATTTAGGTGTTGATTCTGTTAAAACAACCATTACTGGAGCTACTGGTTCTTATGGTTTGCAGTTTAAGGCAGATTCTATGTACACAAAAGGCGCTCTTCATAGTTATTCAAATGATGATGCGCAGAAATTCAAATTTGTAATAGATTTGTCTAATGACTCAATTGCTGTATTTGTAAAGAAAGTAAATACTGCAGAAAATATTCAAGTAGTCTATGCTACATTAGGAGATAACAAAGTACTGACGGTTAGTGAAACGAATCCTTTACAAGGTACAGCTCCGTTTATTACAACCCGCCGCGGAACCCCAGTTACATTGGCGAACGGCTCAGGTGTTTATTTCCTGAAGAATGTAGGGAAGACTACGAATGCTGGCAAATATCTGTATGGAAATGAGGATGAAGATGAAAAATATGAATATGTTTCTGAAACTCCTTCCGTTTATAATCCGGACGGACAATGGTATGTCAAGGAAGAAAATGGTAAATATAGTATTGTAGATCGTCTGAGTAATACTTCGTATGCTACTAACAGTGAAATCTTTGCTGTTAATGGTGTAAGTGGTGCTTATACGGTAGCAGGAAGAACTGATACACTTTCATTTGAATATCAGCCGAAGGTGGATTTGAAAGATAAATATCTGGGTATTCTTCGCCTTACAGAAGCTGAATTGAAAGAGAAAACCATTCAGCTGAATGTGAATGCTGTTGGAGGAACAGTACCTATCTCTGTTTCAGATTCTTTGTTATTGGCTGATATGGAAAAAGAAGCTACTTCATTCCGTTTGTTTGCTGGAACGGAAGAGAAAACTGCCGGAGCACAGTCTTTAGGTGATACCTTGTATACGGTTTCATATCGCTTGGTTGATCAGTTTGGTGATCGGGTTTTAGTGAAAGATTCTAAAACTGGTTCTTTAATCATGTCAAGTTACCAGAAAGATCCATTGGGTATTGTCTTCAGACAGTCGAATGATGGTACTGTTTATGAAATGACAGTGGGTAAGGAATATGTTACTTATAGTACACAATCTAATTTGCTGTTGAGCGAAGAAAAATCGGAAGCTGTAGAATTTGATGTCGATATCATTGACGCTCCGCAATATGAAACAGTAGAAAGTTCACATCTGCGTTTCGAATGTAATGGCAAATACTTGACAATGAATCCGCTTACTTTGTGGGCTGAGTTGAAGAACGAAGGTCAGGAAATTACAAAAGCGGATTATACTGCTGATAACTTCTCATTCAAGATTGAAAAGGCAGATACGGTTATTCCGGGTAAACCTGTTTATTTGATCTCTACTTGTATGATTGGTGCAGATGATGAAACTTCAGATGTTCGCTATTATCTGTCAGCTATTGACACAGTACAGCATGAGGGAAAGAATCGTTTAGGATTTATTCCTTCAAATGATACGATCCGAACATCCAAGAATAGTCCGGCTTACTTCTCTTTGAAGAAGAATGAAGACGGTAGTTTGTGGTTGGAAAATATCAATGTAAAGGGTGGTGCTTTCGTTTCACAGATTGCCAATACCTTGGTAATGTCGAATACGGGTATGAACTTCTCTGCAGAAAAGGCTTCTGCTCCAACAGCAAATGAAGAAATAGAAGCTCCTACATCTGTCGTTGTTGCTGGTGGTCATAATTCAGTAACTGTGATGAATGCTAAAGACAAGAAGATTGTCCTGACGGATATCTTAGGAAAGATTGTTGGTAACTATTTGGTAACAAGTGATCGCTTTACCGTTCCGGCTTCTCGTGGCTTGCTGATTGTTGCTATCGAAGGAGAAGTTGCTCAAAAGGTAATTGTGAAATAAGGTTTATACATAAATCGTCATAGTAACAGGAAACGGTGTAAATTCATTACGGATTTATGCCGTTTTTTATGAGGCTTATTAAAGGTTTGAGTAAAATAAAAACGACCTTCCCGAATTATCTAGAAGGTCGTTAAAATAGTTTGTATCTTATGTTGCTCAAGTATTGAGGCGTTCTACATTCTTTACACCTTTGACAGTCTTGAGTTTTTTTGTCAGTTGATTTAATGTCGTTGTATCTCTTACCTGAACGGTGAAGTTACCTTGGAATAATCCATCGACGGAATCAATATGTAAAGATCGTAAAGAGACATTGGTTTCCTTGCCGATGACAGAGGTGATGTTGGTAACAATGGCAATGTCGTCGCGACCCACTACGCGCAGAGTAACGATATATCCGTTGTCGCCTTTTCCACTCCATTTGGCACGGATGATACGATAACCGAAACGACTGAACATTTCCTGTGCATTTGGACAATCCATGCGGTGTATTTTAATACCTTGAGTAGAAACAAATCCAAACACTTCATCACCATAAATCGGATTGCAACATTTGGCCAGCTTGTATTCGATACCGGTCAGGTTTTTATCGATTACCAATACATCTTTGTTGGTTGCTATCTCTTCCGCTTCGGTCGTAGTAACGAACTCTTCCGCACTTCTGGCAACCAGATGTTCTTGCTGTTCGGTCTCTTTACGGATCAAATCCAAATACTCATCAATAATGACATTCGGATCCAAACGCTCTTCGGCTATATCAACATAAAAGTCTGTTACGGTCTTGTATCCTTTCTTCTTGATATAACGCATAAGAGAAGCCTCTTCCATGTCGATCTTTCTGTTCTTGAACCGTCGTTGCAACATCTCTTTGGCAAAATCAACCATCTTGGCCATTTCTTCCCGCAATGCCTGTTTGATTCGTACGCGGGCTTTTGAGGTAACGACAAAATTCAACCAGTCCCGTTTGGGCGATTGAGTTGGCGAAGTGACAATGGAAACCGTATCTCCATTGTTTAATTCATATTTGATAGGAACATTTTTCCCATTTACTTTGGCCGATACACATTTACAACCCAGCTGAGAGTGGATAGCGAAGGCAAAGTCCAGCACCGTTGCGCCTTTAGCCAGTTTGATCAGTTCTCCGGTGGGAGTAAAGACATAGATTTCATCTTTATACAAATCCATCCGGAAATCTTTCATCAGATCCAGCGGATTGGAATCTTTTGCTTCCAAAGCAGCCCGCACTGTATTCATGAATTCATCCAAGCCTTTTTCTGCCTTGACTCCTTTATAACGCCAGTGTGCCGCCAGACCCTTTTCGGCTATTTCATCCATTCGCTTGGTTCGGATCTGCACTTCTACCCATTTATTCTCCGGACCCATAACCGTAATATGCAGACTTTCGTATCCGTTCGATTTCGGAATGGAAATCCAGTCTTTCAATCGTTTGGGATTTGGCTGGTACATATCCGTTACAATCGAATATACCTGCCAGCAATCGGAGCGTTCTTTTTCAAGAGGCGTATCCAAAACAACCCGGATAGCAAACAAATCATAGATATTCTCAAAATCCACCTTTTGCTTTTTCAGCTTGTTGTTGATGGAATGAATAGATTTGGTACGTCCTTTGATCTCAAACTTAAACCCTGCCTGTTCCAGCTTTTCTTTCAGCGGAGCAATGAATCGGGCTATATAAGCGTCGCGCGAACGTTTTGTCTCATTCAGCTTTTGCTTGATATAATCGAACTGTTTCCGGTCAATATACTTAAGAGACAAATCTTCCAACTCGCTTTTTATTTTATAAAGTCCCATTCGGTGTGACAATGGGGCATATAGATAGGCTGCTTCTGTTGCCAGTCGGATACGGTCGTCTTCTGACAGTTTCTTTCCGAGCCGCATCATACAAAGACGGTCGGCAATCATGATGAGGATGACACGCACATCTTCGGCAAACGAGAGTAACAGATGGTGGAAATTCTCCGAATTGACAGCCGTATTTCGAGCGTATAAGTCGGAAGTACGAAGCAAACGTTGAATCATGAGCGTGATATCTTCCCCAAACAACTCTTTTACTTCCTCGTTGGTAATAACACCTTTGTAGACGGGACGGTAGAGTAACAGTGCCAGTACAGATGTCCTTTTCAGACCTATTTCAGTCGTTGCGATCAGTGCCGTATCAATATTTCTGAGCAGGCCATTGATTCCGTTCTTGTCTCTTCCATAACATTCTTTGGCTACAACTTGCTTCATCAGGTTCTTCATCTTGGAAATATCGTCTTTTTCCAGGAACGAATACAGGTTACGTAACAGTAATCTGTATTTGGTGAAGAATTCTTTCTTTTCTTCTGGTGTAAAAAATGGTAATGTCTCCATAAGCTTTATGCTTTATTTTGCCCATTTGAGGACAAGTACGGTAAAACGTGTTGTAAAAGTATCTTTTTATTTTGAAATATCTATGATATTATTGTCGGTATTTTTATACATTTGCGTACTAAGGATGAAGAAAAAATATTTTATTCATAAAAATAGTGTACTATGTTAAACGCGAAAGACTTGGAGCAATTATCTGAAAAAGGTATTTCACAAGAGAAAATTGAGGAACAGTTATCCTGTTTTGAGAAAGGGTTTCCTTTCCTGCTTCTGTTGAAAAAGGAATAAAGGTGATTCCGGCAGAATCTCAGCCGGCTTATATGGCTGCCTGGGATGCTTATCTGACAAAGAACAAGCGTATTCTTAAGTTTGTCCCGGCGTCGGGTGCTGCCAGTCGTATGTTTAAGAATCTGTTTGGATTCCTTTCTGCCGACTACGATGTTCCTACAACAGACTTTGAAAAGAAGTTTTTTGCCGATATTCGTAAATTCGCATTTTATAAAGCATTGAATCAGAAATGCCAGGAAAATACGGGAAAGGATATTCCGGCTTTAGTAGCCTTGGGTGAATATAAGAAAGTCGTTTCAAACTTATTGGAAAAGGTCGGCTTGAATTATGGTTCTTTGCCTAAAGGTTTGTTGTTGTTCCACACTTACCCTGAAACTTTCCGTACTGCAATGGAAGAACATTTGGCTGAAGGTGCCATGTATGCCAAGAACAATGCGGGTGAGGTAAATATTCACTTTACAGTTTCTCCGGAACATCAGGCTTTGTTTGAACAGTTGGTTGCAGAGAAGAAAGATGCTTATGAAGATAAATTCTCTGTGAAATATGATATTTCATTCAGTGTTCAGAAGCCGAGTACGGATACAATTGCTGTCAATATGGATAATACTCCGTTCCGGGATAAAGATGGCAAGTTGTTGTTCCGTCCGGGTGGTCACGGTGCATTGATCGAAAACCTGAACGATGTAGATGCTGACGTTGTATTCATTAAGAACATTGATAATGTGGTTCCGGATAGTTTCAAATCGGCAACTATCATCTATAAGAAATTAATTGCAGGTGTTTTGGTCAGTCTGCAAGAGAAGATCTTCAAATATCTGGAATTGATTGATACCGGTAAATACACACATGATCAGATTGAAGAAATGATTCATTTCCTGCAAAACGATTTGTGTACCCGGAAATCAGATATCAAGTTGATGGAAGATGCCGAATTGGTCCTTTACATTAAGGATAAATTGAACCGTCCGTTGCGTGTTTGTGGTATGGTGAAGAATGTAGGAGAACCGGGTGGTGGTCCGTTCTTAGCCGTTAATCCGGATGGTTCTGTTTCTTTACAAGTATTGGAAAGTTCGCAGATAGACATGAATGATCCAGTCAAGAAAGCCTTGTTTGAGAAAGGAACTCACTTTAATCCTGTTGATCTGGTTTGTGCAATTAAGAATTACAAGGGCGAGAAGTTCAATTTGCCGGATTATGTAGATAAGAATACTGGTTTTATCTCTTATAAGAGTAAAGATGGTAAAGAATTGAAGGCTCTTGAGTTGCCTGGCCTTTGGAATGGTGCTATGAGCGACTGGAATACAGTCTTTGTAGAAGTTCCGATTGAAACATTTAATCCAGTGAAGACTGTAAACGATTTGCTTCGCCGTGAACATCAATAAGACGCGTTGCTGAAAGCAGGTTTTCCGGATTGTTTGATTCGGAGATACATATACAGATCTGGAAGTTATGCAATCTATACATATTTGCATTTGCTTTCAGATCTGCATTTTTTGTGTGTAGTGAATGTATTTATGAATTATAAAAGATAGAAAGAGAAGTATAGATGTTGATATTGGTTGTAACAATTTTCATTGTCGGATATTTAATGATTGCATTTGAACATCCGATAAAGATAAACAAGGCAGCTTCAGCCTTGTTGACGGGAACGATTTTATGGATTTTGTATGTGATGAACGGTCCCGAATTTGAATCTTTGGTTTCCAGTGATGGATTTAAGGCTTTTGTTCAAGATCCACAAGTGGCTTCTTTGTCGTTGATGGAACAATGCCAGCAATATATCGTCAGTCATCAAATATTGGTAAGTATCGGTGAAATTTGTCAGACATTGATATTTCTGGTTGGTGCCATGATAATTGTGGAACTGATAGATGTGCATGGCGGTTTTGAGTTTATTACCAATCGGATCACAACGCGGAAGACCAAGCCTTTGTTGATTATGATTTCTATCCTGACATTCTTTATGTCGTCAGTATTGGATAATTTGACAACGTCTATCGTGATGATTATGCTTATTCGGAAGATCATAGCTGATCAGAAAACCCGTTGGTTCTTTGGTAGTATGATTGTGATTGCTGCAAATAGTGGTGGCGCTTGGTCTCCTATAGGCGATGTGACTACAATTATGCTGTGGGTCAAAGGAAACATATCGACCGGTGAAACTATTCCGCATCTGATTCTTCCCAGTCTGGTGTCGATGTTTGTTCCGATGTTGTTAATGGCCAGACAGATGAAGGGCAGTGTTACATCTCCTGAACAAACGACCTTAGCTCTAGAGGATGAAGGTCAAGCGAATAGTCCGGAAGAGTTTTTTGCCTTAGCGCATCGGGAACGTTTGTATATCTTTGTTTTGGGCATACTTTGTCTGTTGTTTGTACCGGTCTTTAAAATGGTGACTCATTTACCTCCTTTTATGGGTGTAATGGTAGGTGTTAGTATTTTGTGGTTCTTTACTGAGTTTATTTATGGTAAGAAAGAATCATTGGAAGAAGACCGCAAGTTGCGTGTATCGAAGGTCGTACATCGGATTGATGGTTCAACCCTTCTTTTCTTCTTAGGTATTTTATTGGCTGTTGAAGTACTGAGATATACAGGTATTTTAGGCGCTTTTGCTTCATGGTTGGATACTTCTGTCGGAAATGTCTTTATTGTAAATATGGTTATTGGTACACTTTCGGCAGTAGTTGATAATGTTCCTTTGGTGGCAGGTGCGATTGGAATGTATCCGGTAATGACGGAAGAAGCCGTTGCAGTCAGTGCAGATCCGGTTTATTGGATGAACTTTATACAAGATGGAACTTTCTGGCAATTCCTGGCTTATTGTGCCGGAGTAGGAGGAAGTATGCTGATCATCGGTTCTGCAGCAGGTGTTGTGGTTATGGGTTTGGAACAAATTAGCTTTGGCTGGTATTTGAAGAAGATTACCGGAATGGCTTTCTTGGGTTATTTAGCCGGAGCTTTGGTATATATTCTTCAATGTACGCTTATATAACGGAAAATGATTGCTATAGCAGATAGTGGTTCTACCAAGACAGAATGGTGCTTGGTCGAGAAAACAGGTCAGATTCATTCCCGGTGTTTTACGCCGGGAATGAATCCTTATTTCCAGTCGGAAGAACAAATGACAGCCATGATTCAGCAGGTTTTGTATCCGCAATGGACTGGATTGGTTATTGATACCGTTTACTTCTATGGGGCAGGTTGTGCTTTTCCCGAGAAAAATGTTTTGATAGAAAAGGCGATTCATTCCTGTTGGTCTGTTCCGGTGGAAGTGAACAGTGATCTGATGGCAGCCGCTCATGCCTTGTGTGGAACCGAAACAGGTATCGCTTGCATTTTGGGAACAGGTTCCAATTCTTGTCTGTATGATGGGAAAGAGGTAAAAGAACAGATTTCTCCTTTGGGATTTATTTTAGGTGATGAAGGCAGTGGTGCCGTTTTAGGGAAACTGTTAATCGGAGATTGTTTGAAACGCCAGTTGCCGGCTTCGCTATGTCAGGAATTTATGGAAACTTACCAACTGACGCCGGCTTCTATTTTGGAACATGTTTACAAGAAGCCTTTCCCGAATCGTTACCTGGCCAGCTTTGTTCCATTCTTGAAAGAGCATTTGGATGTAGAGTCGGTTTTCCAATTGGTTTATCGTAGTTTTGATGCCTTTATCCGGCGAAATGTAATGCAATATACGGGACATGACCGATATCCGGTTCATTTTGTAGGTTCGGTGGCTTTTTATTTTCAGTCGGTATTACGGCAAGTCCTCGAGAAATATGAGCTGATGCCGGGAAAGATAGAGAAGGCTCCTATGGACGGTCTGATTTTATATTATAATAAGGTAAGGAAATGAGTTTTCAGAAAATAACGGAACAAGAATCGTTGTATCATGATTTGGAGAAGAAATCGGTACACGAACTATTGACGGAGATTAATCAGGAGGATCAGAAAGTGGCATTGGCTGTACAAAAGGTGATTCCACAGATCGAGAAATTGGTGACAGGCATTGTTGAACGGATGAAGCAAGGTGGACGACTGTTTTATTTAGGTGCCGGGACAAGCGGACGATTGGGCGTTTTGGATGCTTCCGAAATTCCACCGACTTATGGAATGCCTAATACGTATGTGATCGGATTGATAGCCGGTGGTGAGAAGGCTTTGCGGAATCCGGTGGAAGCAGCCGAAGACGATGCGTTGAAAGGATGGAAGGAATTGTGTGAACATCATGTCTCTTCTCGGGATGTTGTGGTGGGCATTGCTGCTTCAGGCACGACGCCTTATGTGATCGGAGCTTTACATCAGGCGCGTCAGGAAGGGATTTTGACAGGCGCGATTGCCTGTAATCCAGATTCTCCGATAGCGGCTGAGGCTGATATTGCCATTGAACCGATTGTCGGTCCGGAATATGTTACGGGTAGTACACGGATGAAAAGCGGAACGGCCCAGAAGATGGTATTGAATATGATCAGTACGGCTACGATGATTCAATTAGGAAGAGTCAAGAACAACCGGATGGTGAATATGCAGCTGACTAACCAAAAGCTGGTTGATCGGGGAACGCGGATGATTATGGATGAGTTAGGTTTGGATTACGATACGGCGCATCATTTGTTGCAATTGCATGGTTCTGTTCGTGAAGCTGTTGATTCTTATCATCGGGAGTGGCGTTTGAATCAGTGATATTTTGTATATTTGCGCGTTAAATCATAATGAAATGAGTTTCTTATCAAAATTATTCAAGAAAAATACACCGGAAACAACAGAAGAAACGACGAAAGGTTCTGTTGAAGAGTTCGTTTCACTGATCCGGGTTTACTATCAGGCTGTCATGGCCGTTAACTTGGGAGTGACGAATCTGAATATGCTGGCTGATATGGCTTTATTCAAGCGTATGCTGAAGATTCCAACTCAGAATAATAAATTAGGTGTTGCTGAAAAGGCACGTGTCCGCAAAGTCCTGATGCAGGATTATGGATTAAACGAAACATTCTTCAAGGAAATAGATTCGTCGGTGAGAAGATGTTGTAAGACTCAGAACGATATCAAGACCTATTTCTTTATGTTCCAAGGTTTCTGCAATGATTTGTTCAGTCTGTTGGGTAATCTGATGCAATGGAAGTTCCGTTTGGCGCTGTTGTTGAAGAAGATGCTTTACGCACAGACCGTAAAGACAGTGCATGAAATCATGACACGTTCGGAATGGAACGATGTGAGTGTGCAGAAAGCTGCCTGGAGTGTTCGTAAGTATGCTCAGTCTTTGGGGTATTCAGAACAATGGGTAACAGACTTTGTCTATAATGTGGTTCTTTTGGCTCGCGAAGATCAGAAGAAACAGGCAAAAGAAGGAAAGAAAGACGCATGAAAGAAACCGTAGCCGAGAAGCATCCGCTGGGATTCTTTCTGCCGGAAAATACACAGTTGCTGATGTTGGGGAGTTTTCCTCCGCCTCAGCAACGTTGGTCCATGAATTTCTACTATCCGAATATACAAAACGATATGTGGAGAATTCTTGGACTTTTATTTTATGCGGACAAAGACTTCTTTTTGGAAGCACCCCGGAAGTTCAGTGAAGAGAAATGTAAGGCTTTTTGCCGGGAAAAAGGTTTGGGAATAGGCGATACCGGTGTAGAAGTGATCCGTCAGAAAGGAAATGCTTCGGATAAGTTCCTTGAAATTGTCCGACCGATTGATTTGGAACAGGTATTGGGTCAGATTCCACAATGCCGGGCCATTGTGGTTACCGGACAAAAGGCAATGGATACGCTTTTGTCGGTCTTGTCGTTGTATGTATCGGTCGAAGAACCGGCAGTCGGATCTTGCTCTTCTTTTGTCTGGCAAGGAAGAGATA
>OHFL01000773.1_pt1 | contig 18034 bp, 13 predicted proteins | sample 1567491 | NCBI WGS metagenome assembly OHFL01 (sample SAMEA3879539, study PRJEB24766) | human gut metagenome | biome: human-associated habitat; feature: feces | place: USA | collected 1985/1987 | reverse complement strand
TTGTACTTTCCACAGTGGCACTCATAGTCCTTTGTTGGACCGAAAATGCGCTCGCAGAAAAGACCGTCACGCTCCGGCTTGTACGTACGGTAATTGATAGTTTCAGGTTTCAAAACCTCTCCATACGAATTCTCCAAAATCTCTTCCGGCGAAGCAAGACCTATGGTGATTTTCGTAAAATTAGTCTTTATCTTAGAATCTTTCTTAAATGCCATTTCTCAAATTATATATGAAAGATTAATATTATTCCAAAGTAATGCTCAAACCAAGTCCGCGGAGCTCGTGAAGCAATACGTTAAGAGACTCTGGTATGCCTGGAGTCGGCATAGGATCACCCTTGACAATAGCCTCGTAAGCCTTTGAACGTCCGACAACGTCATCAGACTTGATGGTAAGTATTTCCTGAAGAACATGGGATGCACCGAATGCCTCCAATGCCCAGACTTCCATTTCTCCGAAACGCTGACCTCCGAACTGAGCCTTACCTCCAAGAGGCTGCTGAGTGATGAGTGAGTAAGGACCGATAGAACGAGCATGCATCTTGTCTTCAACCATGTGACCGAGCTTAAGCATGTATGTGATACCTACTGTAGCCGGCTGGTCGAAACGCAAACCTGTTTCACCATTGTAAAGGTATGTCTTACCGAAGCGTGGAAGACCTGCTTTGTCTGTCCATTCGCAGAGGTCATCGAGAGATGCACCATCGAAGATTGGAGTCGCGAACTTAAGACCGAGCTTCTTTCCTGCTGAACCGAGGACAGCCTCGAAAATCTGACCGAGGTTCATTCGTGAAGGCACACCCAGCGGGTTGAGCACGATATCAACTGGTGTTCCATCCTCGAGGAACGGCATATCTTCCTGACGTACGATCTTTGATACGATACCTTTGTTACCGTGACGTCCGGCCATCTTATCACCGACACCAATCTTTCTCTTCTTAGCGATGTAAACCTTTGCCATCTGGATGATTCCTGAAGGAAGTTCATCACCGATTGTGATAGCAAACTTCTTGCGCTTGAGTTCTGCATCAAGGAGCTTGTACATCTTGAGATAGTTGATGACGAGGTCACGAATCATATCGTTTGTATGCTCGTCTGAAGTCCAGTTGCTGAGCTGAACTGTTGTATAATCAATATTGTCGAGTGCTCCAGCTATGAACTTAGAACCAACTGGGATAAGTACTGTTCCCATGAAGTCCTTTACACCCTGAGAAACCTTGCCGTCTGTGAGTGTGAGGAGCTTGTCGATGAGTATTGCACGCAAATCGTTTGCTTTGTCCTCGAACTCGGCATCTATCTTAGGAAGGATGAGCTTGTCGGCATTCTTTGAAGCTCTGGTCTTCATTGCTCTTGAGAAGAGCTTCTTGTCGATTACGACACCGCTCAAAGATGGAGTAGCCTTGAGAGAAGCATCCTTAACATCGCCGGCCTTATCACCGAAGATAGCTCTAAGAAGTTTTTCTTCTGGTGAAGGATCAGATTCTCCCTTAGGAGTGATCTTACCGATGAGGATATCGCCTGGAGCTACACGTGCACCAACGCGGATGATACCGTTTTCATCGAGATCCTTTGTAGCTTCTTCACTTACATTTGGAATATCAGAAGTGAGCTCTTCTACACCACGCTTTGTTTCGCGTACTTCAAGAGAGAACTCATCGACATGAACAGAAGTAAGGAGGTCCTCACGAACAACGCGCTCGTTGAGCACGATGGCGTCCTCGTAGTTGTAACCCTTCCAAGGCATGTAAGCAACGAGGAGGTTTCGACCGAGAGCCAATTCTCCATCGGCTGTAGCATAACCTTCAGTAAGGATGTCCCCCTTCTTGACACGCTGACCGCGGTCGCAGATAGGACGAAGGTCGATGGTCATGTTCTGGTTTGTTCTGCGGAACTTTGGAATCTTATATTCCTTGAGCGCTGGCTCGAAGCTTACAAATTCCTCATCTTCTGTACGGTCATAAAGAACACGGATAGTTGTTGCGTCAACATACTCGATAACACCGTCGCCCTCAGCCGTAATCATTGTACGTGAATCTTCACATACCTGCTTCTCGATACCAGTTCCTACGATTGGAGACTCAGTACGGAGCAATGGAACTGCCTGGCGCATCATGTTAGATCCCATGAGTGCACGGTGTGCGTCGTCATGCTCGAGGAACGGAATGAGTGAAGCCGCAATTGATGCAATCTGCTGAGGTGCCACGTCCATAAGGTCAACCTGTGTAGGAGGCACAACTGGATAATCGGCATCCTGACGGCACTTAACCTTAGTTCTGATGAAGTGGCCTTCGTCATCAAGCGGAGCATTTCCCTGTCCGATGATCTTTGCCTCTTCCTCTTCTGCAGAAAGATAGAGGACATGGTCGTTGTTGATGTCAACCACACCATCATTTACCTTACGGTATGGAGTTTCGATGAATCCAAGATCATTGATCTTTCGCCGGACTCTATGGTGTTTGAACTGACCGGCCGCCCGGTGCAGCTGACCCAGGGGGATTACGCCAATCTGAAGATCACAACGCGGGAGGATCTGCCCCGCGCCGAACAGAAAGAAGGAAATGATATGCGCATTGGTCATGGTTATGATGTTCACCGTCTGGTCGAGGACCGCAAGCTGATCCTGGGCGGCGTGGAGGTGCCCTTTGAAAAGGGTCTGCTGGGCCACTCGGATGCCGATGTGCTGGCCCACGCTGTGATGGACGCTGTGCTGGGTGCTGCCGCGCTGGGCGACATCGGCAAGCACTTCCCGGATACCGACCCCGCCTACGCCGGTGCCGACAGCCTGCAGCTGGCGCAGCATGTGGCACGCATCATGCGGGAGAAGGGCTGGAAGATCGTGAACATCGATTCCACCCTGCTCTGCCAGAAGCCCAAGCTGGCCCCCTACATCCCCGCCATGCGGGAGAATCTGGCCGCCGCCTTTGGGATGCCGGTGGATGCTGTGAGCGTCAAGGCCACCACCGAGGAACATCTGGGCTTTACCGGCGAGGGCCTGGGCATTGCCGCCCATGCTGTCGCCCTGATCGAGAAGCTGTAACGGGAGAGACACTCTGATGACTCTGAATTCGATCATCGCCAATTTCCAGACCTTCAAGCTGGCCGATCTGCTGGATATCGTCATCATTGCTTTCCTGATCTACCAGCTGCTGGGCATCATCAACCGCACCCGCGCCGGGCAGCTGGCCAAGGGCGCGCTGCTGGTGCTGGCGGTCTATCTGGTGGCCAACGTGCTGAACATGCGCACCGTCACCTGGCTGCTGAACTCGCTGCTGCAGGTCGGCCTGCTGACGCTGGTGGTCCTGTTCCAGCCGGAGATCCGCCGCGCATTGGAGCGGATGGGCCAGACCGACCAGTGGGCGGGCAAGCTCTTCAACATCAAGGGCCGCTACAATGACCCCAGCTTCAAAGGGGCCTGGCGCAGCGCCATCATTGCCATCTGCGATGCCGCTGAGCGCTTTTCCGAGACCAAGACCGGTGCCCTGATCGTGCTGGAGCGCAACACCAACCTCTCTGAGATCGTGCGCACTGGCACACCCGTGAACAGTGCCGTCAATCTGGAGGTGCTGGGCACCATCTTCTACGAGGGTACCCCCCTGCACGACGGTGCCGCCATCATTGAGAATGGCCGCATCAAGGCGGCGGGCTGTGTGCTGCCCCTGTCCAACAACCTGGATCTGGGCAAGGATATGGGCACCCGCCACCGCGCCTGCCTGGGCATTGCGGAGAATTCGGATGCCATTGCCGTTGTGGTCAGTGAGGAGACCGGCATCATCTCCATGGCAAAGAACGGTGTGTTGATCCGCCACTTTGACCGCCAGACCCTGTACACCCGGCTGGTGGATGAGATGATCCCCAAGGAGACCGCCAGCGAAAAGGCAGCTGCCGACGGCTGGCGCGGCAAGGTCAAGAGCCTGCTGAACTGGATGAACCAGAAAGAGGAGGATGAGCAGCAGTGAGCAGCAATCGTACCAACGGCACAAAGCCTGCCATCCAGCACACCAAGAGCATTCTGGACGACCGCCGCATCCGGCTGCTGCTGGCCATCGTGGGTGCCATTGTGGCATGGATGGTGGTCACCATCGTCGTCCAGCCCGGCACCACCCGCACCATCAACAACGTGCCGGTGGATTTTACCTATGATTCCGCCGCGTACACCTCCCGGGGCCTGAGCATCGTCAGCGCGCCGGAAAAGTACGTCAGCCTGAAGCTCTCGGGCGATGGCTACACCATCGGCAGCCTGACTTCCTCTGATTTCGTGGTCTACCCGGACTGGTCCGGCGTGCGGGACAGCGGCGAAAAGACCCTGCACCTGCAGGTGCGGGGCGTGAACACCCTGCTCAATGGTGTGTCCGTTTCCATTGAGGGCGGCGACAACAGCGTGGACGTGGTGTTTGACGTGGTGGAGGAGAAAACGGTGCCCATCACCGTGACCACCAACTACCTGACCATTGCGGACGGCTATATCCTCTATGGCACCGAGCTCTCCAAGGAGACAGTGACCCTCTCCGGCCCCAGCACCGAGATCGATAAGGTGGAGACCTGCACCGCCGAGGTGACCCACAAGGGGGAGCTCACCGATTCTGTCACGCTGGATACCGCCCTGCGCTTTTATACCAAGAGCGGCAGCGAGGTCAAGTTTGAATACACGAATCTGGAGGAGTCCAGCGTGGAGGTCACGCTGGAGGTCTACAAGATGGCCACCCTGCCCGTGTCGGTCAGCTTTATCAACGCGCCCCGGAATTTTGATCCCTCGGTGCTGGTCTATTCCCTGAGCAAGCAGACCCTGAATGTCGCCGGGCCCGAGAGCCAGATCGAAAAGCTCTCCACCCTGTCTGTTGGCACCATCGATCTTTCCACCTTTGCGCTGAACAAGGTGTATGAGCTGCCCATCGAGCTGCCGGGCAATATCCGCCTGCTGGACAACATTTCCAGCATCACGGTCAGTTTCGACAGCTCCAAGCTCGAGACCAAGACCATGAACCTGCCCGCCAGCTGCGTGCAGGTGGTCAATCTGCCCTCCACCTATACCCTGACCGTGCAGACCGAGCGGCTGATGAACGTGACCCTCTGCGGCCCGGCGGGTCTGCTGGATACGCTGGTGCCCGAGCAGGTGGTCATTGAGATCGATGCGGATGATTTCTATGTGGCTGCAGGGCAGCAGAACATTGCCTGCCGCCTGTATGTGCCCTCCAATGGTAAGATCTTTGCGCTGGGAAGCTATGTTATCCAGTGCAAGATAGAAAGTAACTGAGCTGGCTCACCCTCTCAGTCTCGCTTCGCTCGCCAGCTCTCCCGAAGGGAGAGCCCTTGGCATAAAGATGAAGTTTGCAAATATTGCCAAGGCCTCCCACTTTGGGGGAGGTGGCATTGCGTTAGCAATGACGGAGAGGGTGAGGAGGCTGAAAATAGAAAGCGAAACCTGATAGATGATACTAGTAAGAGATATCCGCCTGCCGCTCTCTGCCGGGGAGCCGCAGGCATTCGAGAAAGCGCTGCATCTGGCGCGCATCCCCCGCAGCAAGGCGGCCCATCTGGGCGTGGCCAGGTTGTCGGTGGATGCCCGCCACGGGCAGCCAAAGCTGGTGTATACCATAGCGGTAACGCTCAAGGACGAGGGTGAGGAATCTGCGTATGCAGGGGCCTCGCCCTGCGTTGCTATCCGCGGCAAAACGGATCTCAGCGTTCAGAACGGCACCCAGCGCCTGCCCCACCGGCCTGTGGTCTGCGGGCTGGGCCCGGCGGGCCTGTTTGCGGCGCTGCTGCTGGCCCGGCAGGGCTACAAGCCCATCGTGCTGGAGCGCGGCCCGGCGCTGAACGAGCGTGTGAAGGCTGTGGAGCACTTCTCTGCCACCGGCGAGCTGGACCCCAACGCCAACATCCAGTTTGGCGAGGGCGGCGCAGGCACCTTTTCGGACGGCAAGCTGACCACCCGCATCGGGGATGAGCTCTGCGGCTTTGTCACCGAGGTGTTTCTGCAGCACGGTGCCCCGGCGGAGATCGCCTGGAAGCAGAAGCCCCATGTGGGCACCGACCTGCTGCGGGGAGTCATCACCTCCATCCGCAAGGAAATCGAATCCCTGGGCGGTGAGGTGCATTTCAACACGGCCCTCACCGGTCTGGAACAGAAAAACGGACACATTACCGGAATTTTCACAACGGATGGTTCCTTTGCCTGCGAAGCACTGGTGTTTGCGGTGGGCCACTCGGCCCGGGACACTTTTGCCATGCTGATGGACAGCGGCCTTGTGCTGGAGTGCAAGCCCTTCAGCGTGGGCTTCCGCGCAGAGCATCTGCAGAGCGAGATCGAAAAGAGCCTGTATCACGAGGCGGCAGGCCACCCGGCCCTGCCCCGCGGCGAATACCAGCTGTCCCAGCATGTGGGGGAGCGGTGCGTGTATACCTTCTGCATGTGCCCCGGTGGGCAGGTGGTGGCCTCGGCCAGTGAGGAAGGCCGTGTGGTGACCAACGGCATGAGCTACCATGCCCGCGGCGGCAAAAATGCAAACGCCGCCGTGGTGGTGAGCGTGAACGGCACCGACTTTGCAAACGACCCCCGGCAGGCCATCACGTTCCAGCGGGAGCTGGAAGCAAAGGCCTACGCGGCAGGCCGTGCGGCCGGGCCTTACGCCGCCCCGGCCGAGAACATCCGGAGCTTTCTGGAGGGCAAAGGCCAGCTGCACATCGGCAGCGTGGAACCGACCTACGACCGCGGCGTGACCGCAGCCGACCTGGGCAGCCTGCTGCCTGCGGAGCTGGCCGACACCCTGCGGGCCGGTCTGCGGGCCTATGAGCACAAGATCGCGGGCTACACCGCACCGGATGCCATCCTCACCGGCCTGGAGACCCGCACCAGCAGCCCGGTGCGGCTGAAGCGGGAAGAGAACTTCGAGTGCACCCAGCTGGCAGGGCTTTACCCCTGCGGCGAGGGCGCGGGATATGCGGGCGGCATCATGAGCGCCGCCGTGGATGGCCTGCGGGTGGCCCGCGCCATCATCAGCCGGTATGCACCGGCAGAAGGGTGAGAAGATTTTGATGAACGATCGTGAAAACGACAACCGGATCAAGGACGAGGGCCGTCAGGTGCAGCAGGAGCTGGAGGACCAGCTGCGCGCCTTTGGCGACACCATGACCGACGCCTTCCGCAACGGCTTTGAGGGCCGGGGCATGGAGATCGGGGACCGGGCTTACGATATTGGCAAGGCCGCTGTCCATGCGGCCAACTACGGCATCGGGGAGGCAGCAAAGGCCTTCCGGCAGGGCCGGGCTGGCTCCGGCACCACCACCGACGATGCCGCCGGGATGCCCGGTTGGTTCCGGCAGATCTTTGCAAAGCCGGAGCCGACCCCGGTGGAAAACATCCGCATCAGCGCAAAAAAGCGTTACAGCAACGGCTGCACTTTGCTGGCGGTGGGTATCACCTTTGCGGTGATCTTCGGTCTGGGCGGCATTGGCTGCATCGCGGCGTCGGATGCCCTTCTGCCCGACCTTATTACAGAGACCATGATCGGTGACACGGTGGCCACGGCCGCGGAGGGCATGACCTATACCTTTACCACCGGCGCTTCTATGGCCACGACGGTGCTGGAGATCACGGGCAATGTGCTGACCCTTGTCGCCTGCGGCTTTGGCGCGATGATCGCCGCCGGTGCCTCCCGGCTGTCGGCCTCCAAAAAGCTGCGGCTGCTGGCCGATGCCGCCGAGGGCGAGGACTATAAGAACGGCCTGCCGGTGGAGATGCTGGCCGACCTGACCCACCAGAAAAAGGCAAAAACTCTGAAAAAACTGCGCAGATACATCCAAAAGGACTGGCTTGCCGCCTGGCTGGATGAAAAAACAGAAAAACTCTACCTGACCGCAGAGGATTACCGTGCCGCCAAGGAGGCAGCAGCGGCCCCGGCTCCCCAGCCGAAACCGGAGCAGCCGGAGGCGGAGGCTGTGCCCCTGAACCTGGACACTGCCCGACGCTTTGTCCAGGTGCTGGAAAAAGAGCAGCAGTTGATGCAGGACCCCCAGGCCCGGGAGGAACTGGAGCAGATGCAAGAGACTGCCGCCGCCATCTGCGACTGGCTGGAGGCCCACCCCGAGAGCCTGCCCAAGGCCCGCCGCTTTGCGGAATACTATATCCCCACCACCCTCAAGCTGCTGCACACCTACAACGATGTGCAGGGCCAGCAGGGCGAAAACGCCGAGACCATCCGCCGCGATATCGCGGGCATCCTTCACACGCTGAATCAGGCCTACGACACCCTGTATGATACGCTGCTCTCGGATGTAGCGATGGATGTCTCTTCTGAGATCGCCGCCCTGCAGGGAATGCTGGCCAACGACGGCCTGACGGGAGGAAATTTTGAATGACCTACCGTGCATGGAATCTGAAGCCGCTGGACCGTGCCGCGCTGCGGGAGCTGACGCAGGCGATTGCGGAGCAGGCCACCGAAGAACTGGAATATAACGCACAGAACGACGAGCCGTGGAGCGAGCAAAAATATGCGGCCGCCCTTGCCGCCCAGCAGAAGGAAAATGCCCTGTTGGCGGGCGTGCTGACGGCACGCGGCATCACCGACCCTACCGAAGCACTGACCCTGCTTGCCGGTGAGGAAGAATTGAGCGACCCTTCGCTGCTCACCGATATGGACAAGGCCTGCGAGCGCATCTGGCGGGCCATTGACGAGGGCGAGACCATTGTGGTGTTCGGCGATTATGACGTGGACGGCGTGACGGCCACGGCCCTGCTGTACCAGCATCTCAAGGGCATGGGGGCTACCGTAAAATGTATGCTGCCCAGCCGCGAGGGCGACGGCTACGGCCTTTCGCGCAATGCCATCCGTTCCATCCACGATAAGGGCTGCAAGCTGATCGTGACGGTGGATAACGGCATTTCTGCTGTGGAAGAAGCCGATTATGCCGCTGAATTGGGCATTGACCTGATCATTACCGACCATCATCTGCCGCCGGAAACTCTGCCCAAGGCCATTGCCGTGGTAGACCCCCGTCGTGAGGACGACACCAGTCCCTTCAAGGGCCTGTGTGGTGCGGGCGTGGCGTTCAAGCTGTGTGCCGCACTGGATGGCTGTCCGCCGGAAGAAATGCTGGACTACTGCGGCGACCTTGCCGCTGTGGGTACTGTGGCGGACGTGATGCCGCTTACCGGCGAAAACCGCACCCTTGTCAAGGCGGGCCTGCGCCAGCTGCAGAACACGGACCGTCCGGGTCTGGAAGCGTTGCTGGAAGAGGTGGGCCTTGCGGGCAGACCGGTCACCGCAGAAAATGTCAGCTACGCCATTGCGCCCCGCATCAATGCGGCTGGCCGCATGGACAACGCTGTTACGGCTTTGCAGCTGGTGATGTGTGAGGACCCGGACCGCGCCGCAGAGCTGGCCCATAAACTGAACGAGATCAATACAAAGCGTCAGGAGACAGAGCTGCAGATCTTCAAGGCCGCGCAGGAACTGCTGGAACAGGAACCGGAGCGGCTGGAAGACCGCGTGATGCTGCTGTGGGGCCGCGATTGGCACCCCGGTGTCATTGGCATCGTGGCATCCCGGCTGGTGGAACGCACCGGCCGGCCTGTGATCGTGGTGACGATCGACGAGCACGGCGAATGCAAGGGCAGCGGACGCAGCGTGCAGGGCTTCAATTTGCATGCCTGCATTGGTGCCTGCGCAGATCTGCTCATCCGCTACGGCGGCCATGCCATGGCTGCGGGCCTTTCGGTGCGGGAAGAAAATCTGCCCGCTCTGCGCCGCCGCCTGAACGACTGGGCAGCACGGGAATGCCCGGTGCTGCATACCACCCCGCTGGAGTGCGATCTGCCCATCCATCTGGACCGTGTGACCGTGGAAAGTGTGCGGAAGCTCGACCAGCTGGCTCCCTATGGGGCCGAGAACCCGACCCCGGTGTTCCTTTTGCAGAACGCCGTGCTGGATGGGGTATACCCGGTATCGGAGGGCAGGCACAGCCGCCTGCGCCTGCGGCAGGGCAATGCCAGCGTGTATGCCGTGTGGTTCGGTATGCCGCCGGAACAGCTGCCCTATGCCATGGGCGATGTGGTGGATGCTGCGCTGAACCTTTCGGTCTACGATTCGCCCCGGGGCGCACAGCTTTCGGGCCGCATTCTGGACCTGCATCCGGCAGGGCTGGGCACAACGCTTGCGGAGCAGGCTGCTTTTGTGGTGGCGCTGCGCCGCGGCACGCCCTTGACTGAGGAACAGAAAAAGCTTATTACGCCTGAGCGCAGTGATATCGTCACAGTGTACCGTGAGCTGCAGGCGCGCCGCTGGCACGCAGAAGATCTGCAGCCGCTGTGCGCAAAACTGGGCGAGGAAAATACAGGCAAAACACTGGTGGCAGTGACGGCTTTGGAACAGGTGGGCCTGATCGCCGCTGTGGAAAAGGGTGGGGCAAAATATCTGGAGCTTGTGCCTGCGCAGGGCAAAAAGAACCTTGCGGATGCCCCGATCCTGAAATGTTTGGAGGGAATGTAAAATGCCAGAGGGAAAGAAAGCTGCGGTCCCGGCACCCAAGCCGGTGCGGGAAGAAGATCTCTACTCCGCAAAGACCCACCTGCATCAGCCGGTACCGGTGCAGGAAACGGCTACCGTTTCTGCAACAGCACAGCTGGCCGATGCCCCGGAAGGCGCGCTGCCTTCGGAGGTGCGGCCGGAGATCGTTACCTGGGAAAAGCTGTGTGAGGCCATCAAGGCCAGTGGCCGCTCCTACAATATGGAGATGATCAAAAAGGCATATGACCTTGCCAACACTGCCCACAAGGGGGTGTGCCGCCGCAGCGGCGAGCCGTATATCTGCCATCCGCTGGCTGTGGCACGGCTGGTGCTGGATCTTGGTATGGACTCCGAGAGCATTGCTGCGGCCCTGCTGCACGATGTGGTGGAGGACACTCCCACTACGCTGGACGACCTGAAAGCCGCCTTTGGCGAGGAAGTTGCCCTGCTGGTGGACGGCGTGACCAAGCTGACCAAGATCCAGTTCTCTAACATTGAGGAACTGCAGGCTGAAAACCTGCGCAAGATGCTGCTGGCCATGAGCCGCGATGTGCGCGTGATGATCATTAAGCTGTGCGACCGGCTGCACAACATGCGCACCGGTGATGCATGGCCGGAACAGAAACGCCGCGATAAAGCCCGCGAGACCATGGAGGTGTATGCCCCCATCGCCAACCGTCTGGGCATCCTGAACGTGAAGGAAGAGCTGGAGGACCGCAGCCTGCATTACCTTGACCCTGTGGGCTACGAGGAGATCAGCCGGATGCTCAGTGAGCGTGCAGGCGAGGAGTTCCTTGCAAAGGTGTCCGGTGTGATCGAGCGGAGGCTGGCCGAAAGCGGCATTGAGGGCGCTACCATCAAGCGCCGCGTCAAGAGCATTTACGGCATCTACCGCAAGACCATCATGCAGAACAAGTCCTTTGATGAGATCTACGATATCTATGCGGTGCGTGTCATTCTGGATACGCTGGCTGAGTGCTACAGCACCCTGGGCCTCATCCACGATATGTACCACCCGCTGCCCAACCGCTTCAAGGACTATATCTCCACCCCCAAGCCCAACGGCTACCAGAGCCTGCACACCACCGTCATCGGCCACGAGGGCATCCCCTTTGAGGTGCAGATCCGCACCCGCAAGATGGACGAGCAGGCCGAGTACGGCGTTGCGGCCCACTGGAAGTATAAAGAAGGTCTGGATGGCCACGACAAGCTGGACGAACGTCTGGCATGGGTGAGCCAGCTGTTGGAAAACCAGCGCGTCAGCGAGGATTCCGGCAATCTGCTGCACGACCTCAAGAGCGACCTGCTGCCGGAGGAAGTGTTTGCCTTTACCCCCAAGGGCGATGTCATCAACCTGCCCACCGGCGCTACCTGCATCGATTTTGCCTATGCGATCCATTCGGCGGTGGGCAACCGCATGGTGGGCTGCAAGGTGAACAACCGCATGGTGCCCATCGACCACATCGTTTCCACCGGCGAGATCATCGAAGTGATCCTTGGCCCGGCGGACAAAGGCCCCAGCCGCGACTGGCTCAAGATCGTGCGCACCAGCGAAGCGAAGAGTAAGATCCGAAACTGGTTCAAAAAGATGCGCCGCGAGGAAAATATCACGCAGGGACGTGATGCACTGGCCCGTGAGCTGCGCAGGGAAATGATCATCATTCCGGACGACCAGCTGGACGATTTTATCAACAGCTGTTCCCGCCGCCTGCGCCAGAACAATGCCGAGGAGCTTTATGCCGCCATCGGCTACGGCGGCATGACCATTGCCAACTGCCTGCCCAAGCTCAAGGAGGAGTGGCAGAAGCTGAAAGCTTCGGAGGAAAAGGCCGGGGAAGACCTGCCCAAGGTGGACCTGAGCCGTGTGCACGCTACCGACGGCGTGGTGGTGGAAGGCTTCGATAACACCCCCATCAAGTTTGCCAAGTGCTGCAGCCCGCTGCCGGGCGACCCCATCGTGGGCTTTATCACCCGCGGCTTTGGCGTTTCCATCCACAAGCAGAGCTGCGTGAACGCCATTTCCAGCATGAAGGATCCCACCAACGCCCCCCGCTGGGTCAAGGCGTACTGGGCCGACAGCGTCAAGGACAGCTATAAGGCCGGCATTGAGATCATCGCGCTGAACCGCAACGAGCTGCTGCAGGATGTGCTGGCTGCGCTGGCGGATATCCGGGTGCCCATCTATGCGGTGAACGCCCGTCAGGTGGAAAACAACTGCGCCATGGTCAGCCTGACCATCGGCATCAACAATACCGAGCACCTCAACCGTGTGGTCGCAAGACTTTCCAAGGTGAAGGACGTGCTCAAGGTGACAAGGAGCTAAAACATGCGTGCAGTCATTCAGGCGGTGTCTTCCGCCAGTGTGCGGGTAAACGGCGGTGAGCCGCGGGCCATCGGGCCGGGCCTTATGATCCTGCTGGGTGTCAGGGATACCGACAGTCTGGACATCGTGCCCAAGCTTGCCGATAAATGCGCGGGCCTGCGCATCTTTCCGGACGCAGAGGGCAAGCTGAATCTCAGCGCAAAGGACCTTGGCTATTCGGCTCTGGTGGTGAGCCAGTTCACCCTTTACGGCGACACGAAAAAAGGCTACCGGCCCAGCTTTATCAAGGCCGCAAAGCCGCCGCTCTCCGTGGATGCTTACGAGCTGTTCCTTGCAGAGATGAACAAACAGGGCCTGAAGGATGTTCAGCACGGCGAGTTTGGCGCGGACATGCAGGTGGCTCTTGTGAACGAAGGACCCTGCACCATTATCATCGATACCGACGAGTGGAAGAAAAAGGAGTGACCGCCATGCAGGCTTTTCATATTCCGGGCGCTGCGCCGCTGTATACCAATACCTTCCTGCTCATTTCCGACGCAGGCCATGCCGTGGTCATTGATCCGGCGGCAGATGCGCAGACCTACGATAAAATTTTAAAGGAAAACAATGCGCAGCTCACCACCATCCTGTGCACCCACGGCCACTACGACCATGTGGGCAGCGCCGAAGCCTTGCGCACCGAGTGGAACGCAAAGCTCTACTGTGAGGCTGCCGACCTTGCAGGCGACCGCATGTATCCGCTGAGCGCAGCGGACTGTGGCTACGCAGAAGGGGAGACTGTCTCGGTAGACGAGCTGCAGTTCACGGTCTGGCACACGCCCGGCCATACGCCCGGCGGCGTGGTGCTGCTGTGCGGCGAGTATCTCTTCTGCGGCGATACCCTGTTTGCAGGCAGCATCGGCCGTACCGATCTGGAGGGCGGCAGCAGTGCACAGATGGCCGAGAGTCTGCGTAAGCTGGCAAAGCTGCCCATCCCGCGCGGCACGCAGGTGCTGCCCGGCCATGGCGAGTTCTCCACCTTTGGCGATGAACTGGACAACAATTACTTCATCCGCAGCGCTGTGCGCGGCAACAATGATTTATTTTAAAGAGTGAACAACATGAAGATTTATATTACCGGCCTGCCTTCCGGCTACGAAGTGGAGCATCTGGTGCGTTTGTTTTACCCCATGGCACCGCTCACCCTCACCCCGCCGGAGAACGCCGAGGACTGCGTCTGGGCAGAAAAAACGCCGGACGGCCTGCATGCACTGGTGCGTCAGGACGGCAGAAGTGCTGAACGACACGCACCGCTGCCCGCGCCTGTGGAACAGGGCGGCGAGACCCCGGAATTCAGCCTTGCCAGCCTGACCTATGATCTGCTGCGGGATTGGACCGGCATCCGCCCGCCATGGGGCAAAATGACCGGTGTGCGCCCGGTGCGGCTCATCCACGACAAGCGCGCCGCAGGCTGGACGGAAGCGGAGATCGACCGCTTCTTCCTTGACCGGTTCGACTGCTCCCAGCAGAAATACCAGATGGCCAAGGCCATTGCCGACCTGCAGGAGCCGATTTTGAAAGTGGGCAATGAACCCGGGACCTACAGCCTGTACATCGGCATCCCGTTCTGCCCGTCCCGGTGCAGCTACTGCAGCTTTGTCAGCTGCAATCTGGACCGCGACCGCAAGATGGTGCAGCCTTATGTGGACTGTCTGTGCCGAGAGGTGGAAGAGATCCGCATTCAGGCTGACAAGGCGGGCCTGAAACTGTGCAGCATCTACATCGGCGGCGGCACGCCCACCAGCCTGTCTGCCGACCAGCTGCGCCAGCTGATGGGCACGGTCCGGGCGAATTTTGACCTCTCGAAGGTCGTGGAATATACGGTGGAGGCGGGCCGTCCGGACTGCACGGATGCCGAAAAGCTGGCGGTCATTAAGGAATACGGCGCTACCCGCATCTCCATCAACCCGCAGACCTTCTCGGACGAGGTGCTGGCGGGCATTGGGCGCAAGCACTCGGCACAGGACATTCTGGACTGCTATGCCGAAGCGCGCAAGGCCGGTCATGATGATATCAACATGGACCTGATCGCCGGTCTGCCCGGCGACACGGTGGAAAGTTTTGAGCGCAGCCTGCGGCAGGCCATCGCGCTGGACCCGGAGAACATCACCGTGCACACCCTCACCCTCAAGCGCGCTTCCCGCATCGTCATTGAGGACCAGAAGGAGAACGACTACGCCGACGTCGCCGCCATGCTGGAAAAATGCCGTCTGCTGGCAGAAGCGGGCTATCGGCCCTACTACCTCTACCGCCAGAAAAACACCCTGCAGAACCTGGAAAACGTGGGCTGGTGCAAGCCGGGCCACGAGGGATATTACAACATCTATATCATGGAGGAAGTCCAGACCATCCTCTCCGCCGGTGCAGGCGGCAGCACCAAGCTGGTGGCCGACGGCGGAAAACGGATGCAGCGCATTTTCAATTTTAAGTATCCGAACGAATATATCCAGCGTTTTGCGGAGGTGCTGGAACGCAAAAAAGGAGTGGCTGATTTTTATGATCACGATTTGGGTACCCAAACGTCTGGTTGAGATCGATCTGTACAATGTGGCAGCCCGCAGCCCGCAGGCACTTGCCGACCTGAGTGAGCAGAGCTATGCCCAAAGGATAGATTACGCCGCCCAGAAAGTGCAGCTTTCCGGTGCAAAGATCGTCATGCTCACCGGCCCGTCGGCCAGCGGCAAGACCACCAGCGCCCACTGCGTTGCAAAGGCTCTGCAAAAGCGCGGGACCCCGGCGCAGGTGGTCAGTCTGGATAATTTCTTCAAAGGCGCAGAGTTCTATCCGCGCCTGCCGGACGGCACGCTGGACTACGAGAACCCCGATACGCTGGATCTGCCTCTCATCAAGCAGTGCCTGCGGGAGCTGAGCGAGACGGGCAAGACCGTGCTGCCCATCTACGATTTCTCTGCCGAAAAGCGCTCGGCAGAGGTGGAGCCCATCGACCTACAGGGTGGTGTATGCATCGTGGAGGGCATCCATGCGCTGAACCCGGAGCTGACCGGCCTCGTAAAGGGCGACGACATCTACCGCATCTATGCAGGCCTGCGGGAGGAATACTGCATCGATGGCCGCCGCGTCATCAACACGCAGGATATCCGCCTGTGCCGCCGCACCCTGCGGGACGCTGCAGCGCGCGGCCGCAGCCCGGAAAAGACCCTTGCCATGTGGGACCGCGTGCTGGACGGTGAGACGCGGTATATCAAGGGCTTTAAAACCACGGCAGACTTTTTGCTGGATACCTCCTTTACCTACGAGCTGGGCCTGATCTCCAAGCTGCTGGGCGTGGTGCGCCGTCAGTTCACGCTGGAAGGCCACAACGCAGAGCTGTGGGACGAGACAGCCCGCCGCTTTGAGCATGTGGCACCGCTGGAGCTGGAGCTGCTGCCGGAGGACAGCATGCTGCGGGAATTCTACGGCGGCGCAGCCGACCGCAGGGCACAGAATGCCGATGTGTGAAATTATCGTGTGAATTTAGGCCGAATGCGAAAAAATTGTTTCCAAACCGGCACCAAACTGTAAAAAATGCGGTCCGTTCATTGCAAACGAGCGGCCTGTGCGCTATAATGGAGATAACATCCGCACATGGCCCACGATAAACAGGCCGATAGTAAGAGAGGTGTCTTTTATGGATTTCAACAAGATCAAGGAAATGGGTCTGGAATATGCCGAAAAAGGCAAGAACGCTGCGCTGGACCTGGCCGAAAAGGGCAAGACTCAGGCTTTGATCGTAAATGAGCAGGGCAAGCTGCTCAAGGCACAGCGCCAGTTGGGCGCACTGGTGTACAGTCTGGCCAAGGGCAAGGAAGAAAACCAGCCGCTGGTGGATAAGTATATCGAGATGATCGATAACATCGAGCAGGAGATCGCCCGTCTGAAAGCATCCCTGACACCGGCGGAAGCTGCCGAGGCGGAATATGTGGTGCACGAGGAAGTTCCTGCTGACCAACCGGAAGAGCACAAAGCCTGCCCGCAGTGCGGTGCTCCCGTCTCGGACGATGCACTGTTCTGCAACAAGTGCGGTGCACAGCTGTAATAAAACGGTTCAGCAACAGGGCGGCGCTCCCCACAGGGCACCGTCCTGTTTTTGCGAGCGGAAAATGCAGGCGAAATGCGGGAAATTTGCGCACTTTGTCTTGCAAAACTGCATGAGATGCGATACAATATACAGTATCTTTTACAAGGCAGGTGAACGCTGTGCTGGACTGGCAGCCAAAGGCACCCTATACGGCAGAGCAGCTGCTGGAAATTCTGCGTATCCTGCGGGATCCGGAGAACGGCTGTCCGTGGGATAAGGTACAGACCCATGCTTCCATCCGGAAGAACTTTCTGGAAGAGACCTGCGAAGCGCTGGAGGCCATTGATGCTGACGATCCGCAGTTGATGCAGGAAGAGCTGGGCGATGTGCTGATGCAGGTGGCGTTCCACGCGGTGATCGAAGAAGAGCGCGGGCGCTTTACTTTTGAGGATGTCTGCCGTGAGGTGTGCGAGAAGCTGGTGTTCCGGCATCCGAACATCTTTGCGTCCTCGGCGGCACAAAATGCGGGTATAAACGGCTGGGATGCGCTCAAAAATAAGGAAAAGGGCCGCACCACTCTGGCTGATGAGCTGGGCACAGTGCCGGTTACGCTGCCTGCTTTGATGCGTGCCCAGAAGCTGCAGAAGCGTGCCGACCGCTGCGGGGCAGAGCAGTCTGCGCCGGAAACGGCACGGCAGGCTTTGCAGGCAGCACTGGACGGCTGGAACCGGGAACAGGACGCACAGGCGGCGGGAGAACTGCTGTTTGCTGCGGCCAATGCCATGCGGCTGGCTGGTGTGGACGCGGAGGAAGCGCTGACCTTCGCATCCAAGCGCTATTGTGCAGAACTGCTGGCGCAGAAAGAACAAAGCGGTACTCAGGTCGAGTGACCTGCTCCGATAGAGAAAAAAGAACACCAAGTAACAAATCTGGAGGGTATTTTTATGACGAAGACCGATCTGATCGCACAGGTTGCTGCGAACACTGAGATGAGCAAGAAGAGCGCTGAGCAGGCTGTCAATGCTGTGTTTGAAGCACTGAGCAAGGCCATGTCTGAGGGCGAAAAGATCACCATTTCCGGCTTTGGCACCTTTGAGATGCGTGAGCGCGCCGAGCGTCAGGGCATCAACCCCCGCACCCGTGAGCCGATCAC
>OHFL01000758.1_pt1 | contig 18206 bp, 16 predicted proteins | sample 1567491 | NCBI WGS metagenome assembly OHFL01 (sample SAMEA3879539, study PRJEB24766) | human gut metagenome | biome: human-associated habitat; feature: feces | place: USA | collected 1985/1987 | reverse complement strand
ACTTTTCTTGCTTCGTTCTTTTGGTCAGTCAAAAGAATGAAGATGAATAATAAAGTAAATATAAAATATTAAATGTACATGCAAAGGAGCAAAGCAAAATAAAAAGTAATATGAATAAAAAAATAAATTAAGATATACTAACGTAAATACAAAGATGAAACGTAAATAAAAAATAAAAATATAAAAAGAAAATAAAGGTAAGTAAAACAAAAAGGCACGCTTAACGTGCCCTTTTATTTTACTTCTTCTGCTTCCTAATCTCCGTTACCGGCACGCCGCCGATGCCCCAGTTATCGGTGTCAACTTCGTCGATAACCACAACAGTGGTGGCGGTGTTTTTGTTCAGCACGCGGTGCAGAAGCTCCGTTGCTCCTTCGATAAGCTGTTTTTTCTGCTCCGGCGTTACGTTGCCTTCGCGCGTAATTTTAATGTTAACGTATGGCATGGGCGTCACTCCTTTTTATTTTATTATAACACGGCATTAAAAATTTTACTTGCTATTTAAAATCCGTTGTGCTATTATTTATCTGCATTCAGGTGCCTTAGGGCAGCATCCGCAGGAGCTGTACCATATAAAGGGTATTGATGCAAAAACAAGGTCGATAAAACGCTTGGACTTAATTGCCGGGACGTGACGGAATAGTGCATTTATGCGTATTTTGGCGTACTCTGCCCGGAGTGCGCTTTTTTTATGCTTCCGGTTAATCCTTGCAGAAAGGAGTTGTTATGAATTTATCTTTTGGCGTTGCAGGCCCGGGGCGCGTAGGCATGTCGCTGGCAAAGGCGTTTGCCGCTGCGGGGTTAAGCTGCGCCGGTGTTTACGGCGGCACTCATGCCAAAGCAAGGGCGGCTGAACTTGGCGTGCGGCATTTTAATGAGCCTTTGGGGCTTGTTGCCGCGGCAGATGTTATTTTTATCTGCGTGCCGGACAGGTTTATTAATGAGGTGGCAGAGAGCATGGCAAAGGCTGCTGCACAAGCCGGGCTTGATGTTTGCGGCAAGTATTTTTACCATGTGAGCGGCAGCGCCGGGCTTGATGAACTTGCCCCGCTTAAAGCGCTGGGTGCGGAAACAGGCAGTTTGCACCCGCTTCAGAGTTTTGCTGCGCCGGTAAAAAGCCTGGCGGGAATTGGCATGGCGGTGGACGGCAGCGCAAAGACGCAGGAGCTTGGTTTTAAGCTGGCGCGTATTTCAGGGGCGGCTGCCTTTAAAGTACCGCAGAAGGAGCGGGCGCTGTATCACGCGGCGGCGTGCTTTTGCAGTAATTTTACGGTAACGGTTACTGCGCTTGCCGAAAAGCTGCTTTTACGCTGGACGGAGGACGAAGAAACCGCGCACAGGCTGCTTGTGCCGCTTTTAGCCGGTACGGCGGCAAATCTTGCTTCGGCAGAAAATGCAGGCGCGGCGTTAACCGGACCGATATCGCGCGGGGACGCGGTTACGGTTGCCGGGCATTTAAAAGTTTTGCCGCAGGAGTTTGTGCCTGCCTACTGTGCGCTGGGGCTGGCAACGGTTAAGCTGGCACGCGAAAGCGGGCGCATTACGGAATCCGCAGCGGCGGAAATGACGGAATTATTTACGGAGGCAAATAAATGAAGCAAATTACAACAGCTGCAATAAAGCAAATGAAACAAAACGGCGAGCCGGTAACCATGGTGACGGCGTACGACTACGCCATGGCCAAAAACGTGTGCGAGGCCGGTATTGAAATGATTTTGGTGGGCGATTCGCTGGGCAATGTGGTGCTGGGGTATAACAGCACGGTGCCGGTAACAATGGACGAGATGATTCACCATACCAAAGCCGTTATGCGCGCGGCTCAGGGCAGCGGCACAATGGTTGTGGGCGATATGCCTTTTATGAGCTATCAGGCAAGCGTGGTGGACGGCATGTACAACGCTGCCCGTTTTTTGAAGGAAACAGGCTGCGCGGCGGTAAAGCTTGAAGGCGGCGCGGAAGTGTGCGGACTGGTGCAGAAACTTACGCAGGCAGGCATACCGGTTGTGGGGCATATTGGGCTTACGCCGCAATCGGTAAATCAGCTGGGCGGCTTTAAGGTGCAGGGCAAAAGCGCGGAGGCGGCGCAGAAGCTTTTGGACGACGCCCGCGCACTGGAGCAGGCAGGGGCATTTGCCATTGTGCTTGAATGTGTGCCCGAAGCACTGGCGGCAAAGGTTACGGAAAGCCTTAAAACGGCGGCAACCGTCGGCATCGGCGCAGGCAAATACTGCGACGGGCAGGTGCTGGTATGCAACGACCTTTTAGGCTATACCGATGGTTTTTGCCCTAAATTTGTTAAGCGCTACGCCGATTTGCACAGCGAAATGACGGCGGCGTTTAAAGCCTATGCGGCAGATGTAAAAGCACGCAGTTTCCCTGCGGCGGAGCATACTTTTAAAATAGACGACGAAGTTTTGGAAAAACTGTACTGATAAAGGAGAACGCAAAATGAAACTTTGCAGAACAACCGCGGAACTCCGCGAAGAAATTGCGCTTGCCAAAGCGGCAGGCAAAACCATCGGCCTTGTGCCGACTATGGGCGCGCTGCACGAAGGGCACGCTTCGCTTATTAAAGCGGCGGCAATGGAAAACGAACTGGTTGTGGTAAGCGTGTTTGTAAACCCCACGCAGTTTGGGCCCAACGAAGATTTGGACGCTTACCCCCGCACGCTTGACGCCGACTGTAAACTGGCGGAAAGCTGCGGCGCGGACATTGTTTTTGCTCCCACGCCTGCCGAAATGTACCCCAGCGAGGATATGACCTGGGTAGAAGTTACCGGCGACATTACCAAAGTGCTGTGCGGGCGCACAAGGCCCATTCATTTCCGCGGCGTAACAACGGTTGTTGCCAAGCTGTTTAACCTGGCTCAGCCTGACCACGCTTATTTTGGCCAGAAGGACGCCCAGCAGGCAGAGGTTTTAAAACGCATGGTTAAAGATTTGTTCTTTAACGTAAAGCTGCGCATTATGCCCATTGTGCGCGAGGCGGACGGGCTGGCAAAATCTTCGCGCAACACATATTTATCAAAAAGCGAGCGTGCGGCTGCGGTAATTTTAAACAGCAGCCTCGAAACCGCCTCCATGCTTTTTAAAGCGGGCGAGCGCAGCAGCCAGAAACTGGTGGAGGGCGTTAAAAAACTTATCGGCGACGAGCCCATGGCACAGATTGACTACGTGGAAATATACGCTCTGCCGGGGCTTACGCCTGCGCCGGAGGTTTTAACCAAAGGGCAGTATCTTTTGGCGCTGGCCGTAAAATTTGGCACCACACGCCTTATTGACAACGTAATTTTGGAGGTAGAATAAATGCTTTACACGATAATGCACGGCAAAATTCACCGCGCAACGGTAACGGAAGCCAACCTTGAATACATGGGCAGCGTTACAATAGACAGCGAACTTATGGAAATGGCAGGCATTTTGCCGGGCGAGCGCGTGCAGATTGTAGACAACAACAACGGCGCGCGCCTTGAAACATACACCATTGCGGGTGCACCGGGCAGCGGCGTAATTTGCCTTAACGGTGCGGCAGCACGCCTTGTGCAGCCGGGCGACAAGGTTATTATTATGGCTTACGCGCAGATGACGGAAGAAGAAGCGCGCCGCTGCGAGCCGAAGGTTGTAATGGTGGACGAAGCCAACAAACCGCTGAAAGTGCGCGGCACGGAACTGGAAAGAGAAATTGGCTGACGGCGCTTTGCCATTAGGTAATAAAATAAGGAAATATATAGTAGAAAAATAAAACCCCGAACGGGCTGCGGCGTGGACAGTTTTGGTTAACTGCCTTGCGGTGCAGCCTGTTTTGTTTAATATTAGCAAAAAGCAAACGGATTATATTGATTGGTATAAAATAAAAGAAACGGATTGTAATGTGAGCAGTTTTGTTGATTGATTTGCATTTCAGTTTATTTGAGGTTTTATATTAGTAAAAAGCAAACGGATTATATTGTTCGGAGTTACAAAAATGCTGTGGCTCCTCCGTTAACGGCCGGATTGGTTAAACCGGCCTTGCGGAGAAAGCAGCCTGAATTTAGCCGCCACAGTTTTTGTTAACCTCCTCGCACTATAACCCGTTTGCTTTATTTAAGTTCAGCGATTCTTATGCAGTTTTTATACAATAATTATTAATACATTTATCAGTACGCTTCGCCGTTTAAAACTTTATGCCGTCTGCCGCCCAGCATATACAGGGAGCAGGCAAGAATGGCGCAGGTTAAAAAGGCAAGCAGCACCAGCGCATGGGCGGTGCCGGTCTGCGTACCTGCTGCTCCGGCAGATGTGTTTTGCGCTGCTGCAACAATGCTGGCGCATATTGATGTGCCGAGGGCGCCGGAAAGCGGCTGCAGGGTATTAATTACGGCGTTGCCGGATGCTGAATCATCTGCTGCAAGGCAGCGGATAGCGCAGAGCGTAACGGTAGGTATCGAAGCAGCCTGGCCAAAGGCAAAAAATGTGTACAGCACGGCAAATAAAGTGTTGCTGATATCGGGCGTAAGCCACGCCATGGCTGAAACGGAGCCTAACATTAAAATGCTGCCGCCCAAAACCGGCAGTGCAGCTCCGCAGCGGTCAAGTACACGCCCGGCTGATGGCGTTACCAAAATGCCAAGTATGCAGCCCGGCAGCAGCAGGCAGCCTGCGGTGAAAGCATCGGCGCCGAAAACAAGCTGGGCGTAGTTGGGAATTAAAAAGCCAAGCCCGAGTACCGTAAAATAAATAAAAATCATAGCGGCGGCACCGCTGTTAAAATGTCTGCTGCGGAAAATTTTTACGTTTATTACAGGCGTAAGGCTTGTAAGCGAGCGGCGGTAAAATAAAGCAAGCAGTACAGCGCTTATAAAAAGCGGAACTGTTACCGCGGCACTTAACCAGCCTGCCTGTGTATGCGCAGTGGCTGTAATAAACAGTGCAAAACCAACAGCCATTAAAAGGTAATTGCTCCATTCAAAGCGGGTGTGTTTAAGCTGCGGATTTGCAGGTACGGTTAAAAGCCCGGCTATCAGCGAAAGCAGCAGCAAGGGCAGCATAAACACAAAAATAAGCCGCCAGCCCCACAATGTTATAATAAGCCCGCCTGCAAAAGGGCCCACTACCGGTGCCATGGCAGTTATCATGCAGGCAACGCCCATCATAAAGCCGGTTTTTTGAGCAGGTACTTCTTCAAGAACCAGGTTAAACATCAGCGGCAGGGCTATGCCTGTGCCAAGCCCTTGTACTATGCGGCCTGTAAGCAGCAGGGCAAAGCTGGGGGCGGCGCAGCATAACACAGTGCCGGTTATAAAAAAGGCTTCTGCCGCTATAAAAAGCCGCTTATGGCTGAAATTATTTTTCAGCCAGCCTGATGCAGGCACAATTATGGCAAGCATCAGCAGATAACCTGTGGTAAGCCACTGCACGGCAGCAGTACCAATGCCAAATTCATGCATTAGCGTCGGAAAGGTAATGTTCATGGCGGTTTCGGCAACTACTCCGGCAAAGGCCATAATACCGGCGGAAATTATTGCCGTTACAAGCTTGGGCGTTAATTGTTTTTGTTTTTGCATGTATGTCACCTCTAAAGTTATGCATAATAATTACCTAAAGTAACTATATTGGTAATTATATAGGCATTGACGTATATTGTCAATGCCTGCTGCAATTCAGGGCTTGGGCGGCTCGCTGTTTTTTAAAGCTGCATAAAAGCTGCGTATCGTTTTAGCGGCGCAGATAAGGTCATCGGGCTTAATGCCTGTTAACTGGCTGCTTACCCAGTTATGGTAGCGTTTAACATAAAAATCGCAGCAGCTTTTACCTTTATTTGTAAGGGCAACGTAAGTAACACGCCCGTCGGTAGCGCTGCCGGCTTTTTGGGCATACCCTGCGGCGGCAAGCTCTGATACAAGCCGGGTAATGCTTGGGCGCGTTACATGCAGCGCAGTGCTGATGTCGCTTATTTTAACCAGCCCGTTTTTTTCTTCAAGCTGGGAAATGGTGTCGATAATCTGTATATGGCGCGGTGTTAAACCCTGCGGCAGCGGCGGCAAAAGTTCCAGTATTTTTTTGGCATCGCGGCAGCAGTCGAAAAAATCTTTAATTAAAGCGGTATCCATCAGAACCCCTCCGTAATTGTTTGTAAAAATTATATAACAAAAGGCGCTGCAAGGCAATTTGCGCCGCCGATTTAAACGCTGTATAATAATTTTCGGAGGGGATTTTATGCAGTACGAACTGGTGCGCAGCAACAGGCGCACTTTAGCAATAACAATAGACGGCAGCGGCAGGTGCGTGGTGCGCGCGCCCATGCGGATGCCTATGGCGGAAATAAAAAAATTTATTGAAGAAAAGCGCAGCTGGATTGAAAACAAGCTGTGCGAAATAGAGTTAAAAACAGAACTTGCTCCGCGTGAGCCGGAGTTTAAAGAAGGCGCCGAGTGGGTGATAGCGGGCAACCGCGTGCGCATTAAATTTATTGCAGGCGCTGCGAAGGACTATGCGCAGCTTACGCCGGACGAATTTATTTGCAGCAAAAAACTTGGCCGCTCCGGGCTGATTAAGTTTTTGCGCGGCTTTGCCAGGGATTTGTTTTACTGGCGCGTTGATAAATATGCGCAGGTAATTGGCGTAGAGCCTTTGGGGGTAAAGGTATCGGAAGCACAGGCAAGATGGGGCTCGTGCAGTGCGCAGAACGTGCTGAATTTTTCGTGGCGGCTTATTTTTGCGCCGCCCGCGCTGATAGATTACGTGGTGGTACACGAACTGTGCCATATTGGCTGTATGAACCACAGCCCTGCCTTTTGGCAGAGAGTAGCGGCTGTAATGCCGGATTATAAGCAGCGCAGGCAGGCGTTAAAGCAGCATGGGTATTTGCTGAAGTGGTTCAGGTAAATTTTCTTTTTTCTTTTTGTTTTCGTCTTTGTAGTTACGTTACTACATTTTAATTTACTTTTTTACTCATGTTACTTTTAATTTACTTTTCGTCTTTGATGATACTTTAATTATTTTTTATTAACTTTTTTATTCATGTTCATTCTTTGTAACCAAAGAACGAACCAAGAAAGTTTTTGCTCCTCCAAAAATTATACGGATGACTGTATCAAATTCGTATAGCACTTGCTGCGCCTGCGGAACTCGTTTGCTTCGCAAACTCAAACAGTCCTCGGCAAACGCTGCAAGTGCCTTAATTATAGTTTGCCTATTTTTTGAATGTCGCGGCTTCGCTCAAATTCGTACTTTGGTTATTTCTTTCAAAAAACAGCAATGTTACCGTAAGTTTTAAGTAATATAATGTAGTAAGTTACATATATTATGATAAAAAGTAGTGGCGAAAGACGATACAAAGCAAGTATATACTAAATTAAGAAGTTAAAAAGTACGGGTTACAGCAAATCGCGGCATTAAAAATTTAGCGGTATTTACTAAAAAGCAATAAAATTTTCCCGGTGTTTGAGCGAAGCGAGTTCCGCGGAAAATTTTATTGCTTTCGGTGTGCCGCGTTTAAATTTTTTCAGCCGCGTGAGTTTTCTTGCTTCGTTCTTTTGCTCATTCAAAAGAATGAAGATGAATAATAAAAAGAAATAAAAAATTGATAACGTATAATCAAAGACGAAAACAAAATTAAAAGTAACATAAATAAAAAAGCAAATTAAAATATAATAACCTAAATTCAAAAACACAACCAAATAAAATAATAAAACATTCACTTAAATTGCCCCCAAACTTTACACAAATCAAACTGTTTTGTATACAAACTTCTCCGTCAATGGTATAATTAAGAAAAACAAAAGTGTTCGCACGGGAGGGGAATTGCGTACCTGTAATTTCTCTCCGTAACTCTCCTCCCGTAACAAAAATGGGAGGAGGTTTTATTATGCGCAAAAGTTTAACTTATAAAATTTTAGCGGCGGTAATGGCTTTAAACGCCGCTAACTGGGCAGCGCCAGCAGATGTATCGGCAGGATACGAAGAATACGGAGATTACTACGTAACAGCTGATGGTGAAACCATCAGCAAAAATTATCCTAACGTTTACGGCAACGGATACAGTTTCACCATTACCGGCGGTAAAATAATCAATGTTTACGGCGCTGGTAATGGCAACAAAGATTACGATAAAGATGCCAGCGGCGGCAATGTAACTATCAATGGCAATGTTGAAGTAACAAGCGTAGTTTGCGGCGGCAGGTCAGATGGCATCAGCGCTCACCACAACACTGTTAACATCAGCGACGGTTCTGTTACAGGCAACGTTTTCGGCGGCACTTCAGAAAGCGGCCAAGCTCACCATAATATTGTTAACATCAGCGGTGATAATAGTAAAGTAACAAGAGTTTACGGCGGCAGGTCAGTCGACAGAAGCGCTTACCACAACATTGTTAACATCAGCGGCGGTTCTGTAGGCTCTGTTTGCGGCGGCTGGTCATACAGCGACAGTGCTAATGACAACACCGTTAACATCAGCGGCGGTACTATAGGTGCAGACCAGTGGTCTGTTAATGTTTACGGCGGCAGGTCATACAGCGGCAGTGCTAATGACAATGAAATAATTATCAGCGGACCAATATTACATATGCTAATCTGTATGGATATGGAGGCATTAGTAATGTAACAGGCACAGGCAATACCCTTACCATTGACGGCTGGAGCGGCAGTACAAATTCTGTACAAAACTTCAATGATATTGCTTTTAAAAATATCGACTGGAAAAATAAAGAAAGCATATTGACAATTACAAATCAATATGGTTACACGAGCGACCTTACCAATACCACAATTGATACCATTCACATTGAGGGCGGAAGCGATATTAACGTTGGCGAATCAAAGACGCTTATTGAAAGCGGAAATGGTAATGACCTTGGCTTGACGGAAGGTAATGTTACAGATACCTTTACCGCAGGCGTTGCGCGCGAAGGGCTTGGCAGTACCAGTGTTGACGGAAACGTTGTAACATTTAATATTGACAGCGTAAAATTAAGCAGCCAGGCAGTAAGTGCCGCTCAAACCCGTGCGGCTTCCGCAGTGTTTGTAAATCAGGGCACGGATTTAATCAGCGACAGTTTGGACACCATAAGCCGTGACGATAACTACGGCGTTAAAACCTTTGCCGCCGTGCACGGCAACCGCAGTAAGTATGACGTTGCAGACGATATTAAAATTAACGGCTGGAGCACGATTGTCGGCGTAGGCAATGCGGATAAGTTTGATAACGGCAGCAAGTTAAGCTGGGGAGTTTTCTACGAAAACGGCAGCGGCAATTACCGTACTTACAACAGCTTTAATAACGAGTTCTTCCGCAGTGACGGCAGTATGGTTTACAACGGCGGCGGCATTGCGGCAAGGTACGAGAATAAAAACGGCGTTTATACCGAAGGCTCGCTCCGTGCAGGTATGCTTAAAAACGAACTTGATAACGCCATGCGTGATGTTAACGGCAGTTACGGCTATGAAACAGAAAGTGCTTACTACGGCGCGCACATTGGCGTTGGTAAAATCATCAGCCTGAGCGACAGCAGTGACCTCGATATTTACGGTAAGTTCTTCCATACCTATACCGAAGGCGACAGCGTTACCATTGCAGACGATAAATTTTATTTTGACAGCATTACCAGTGACAGATTAAGAGTTGGCGCGCGCATTACAAGCAATAAGGAAAACAAATTCAGCACTTATTATGGCTTGACGTATGAGTACGAGTTTAACGGCGACGCTGATATGACGGCGCAGGGACTGCGGGCAGATACGCAGAGCTTACAGGGAAGCAGCGTAATGGCAGAATTAGGCTTTAACTACCAGCCCACGCCCGACAGTCCGTGGAGCTTTGACCTTAATATGCGCGGCTACGCAGGCGAGCGTCAGGGCGGCAGCTTTAACGTACAGGCAACGTATACTTTTTAGCCGAATCGCCAATTAGTAACGAGCCGAAGGCGAAGTTAATAATTGTGCCAGTGAGGCTATGCAAATTTTGTGAGCGAATAGTGAGCAAAATTTACGAACCTTAATTTAAAAATAAATAAAGCAGCAACTGCCAAAGGCAATATACCTTTCAGCGGTTGCTGCTTTTTTACTATATAAGCACATAAATTATTATGTACAAACTATTCAATCATTTCCCCGGTTCAAACAAACCTTTATTTTTTAAATTTATATTTTCCTTTGCCAAATCCTTTAACGGGTTCTATTAAATTATTTTCTTTCATTTTAGTTAACAGTACGCCGGCTCCCGTACCTGATATATTTAACAAAGCACTTATATCGCTGCGTCCAAAATATTCAGCAGGCCCTAATTCTTTATATAACAAAATAAGGTTTTCTTTTGTACCTCGGTGTGCAGTCATATTCCCTATGGCTTCAAAAATTATATTTCTCTGTTCAATCGCAACGTTTTCTTGTCCAAACGCAATCTTTTTCTGCTCAATCGCAATATTTCCCTCTCCAAACGCAACATTTTCAACAGCTACATTATAATTTAAATTATACAGCGTAACAAAAAATGACTGCCTGTCAGAAATAAATTGAGGTTCTATTTCCTTACGGAAATTAACAGCATTTAAATAATCTTCTTTAATTTTCTTAAAACCGCTTCCACGGCGCTCCATATAATTCAGTCTATTAAAGATATCGGCAATTACAGGATTACGCCTTTTGGACGGAATTCTATCCATATCTAAATCCTGCACAAATGAGCCATCATACATGCCTCCGGGCGAATAAATTTCCATTCTGTCATCAAAAATATCAATGTGAACTTCACTGCCCATATCCATATAATCACGATGTATAAGAGCGTTAACTATACATTCCAGTACAGCTCTTTCTGGATATTCCGGCATTTCAATTCTGCCATTGGCAGTTTTGCGCCAACGTTTTTTGGTATTATTTTTTATAAATTCTTCTGCACTTTGTAATAAAGTAATTATACTGCCTGTAAATTCTTTATCGTCTTCTGCTTCCATTACTCCAGAAGCTTTATTTAAGCCATGCCACTTGGTACAAAAAAGCCTTACATTATTAATTGGAGGCTCATCTGCAAGCAAAGCCCCGGCATTAGTAAGCATTCCATTAACATCTGCCAAACCGAAAGACATAAAATCATTATCTTCCAATTCACGTCCTGTTCTTGTTTTATAAACTGAACGCAATTTAGTAAAAGCATATTCTGAAAATTTATAGGGAGATGTTAAACTGTCATATGTTTTGCCGCTGCCATTTAACACCAATCTTTTTAAATCTGATGCAGCAGCCGGGATGCTTTCGTTACCAACACGAATAAACGCTGTTCTGCTCCCGTCACCGACATAATAATACGGCGTTTCCATACCGGAAAAGACTTTCAGCAAAATAAATTTTTTATTATCTTCTATTTCTATATTCAAAATAACTTGCGGAATAGGGTCTAACTTTGCTTTTATTGCTTCACTTATTTTCTCGCTGTCTTCTTTCGCATTCTCTAATCCGACAAGTTCATCATCATTAGTTACTCCAAAAATTAAAACACCGCCATGGCAATTAGCAAAAGCACTTACCGTTTTAAGCCAACTTTTAGGGCGTTTTACTTCTAAAATTTCCTTTTTATCATATTCAGTTGCTTCACCAATATAGTCTGAAATTTTTATCATTATGAAACCCCTTAAATTTTAATTTCTCAATGTAACTATTTTATAAAAAATAAAAGCAGTGGTAAAGCATAATTTTTAGTACCACTGCTTTTATTTCAATTATTTCCCAGGTTCAAACAAACCTTCGTTGTCGTCCCACAAAACTATTTTATCTTCTTTTAAGGTTTCCGCAAGGCGGATAACGCGCTGGTTGCTGCTGCCGCGGAAGCGCAGGTTGGGGTCTTTTTTTGCTTCCACAAATTCGCCGTCCACCAGTATATCAATGCAGTCCAAAAGGGCGCGCGTAATTTCGTAATCGCACAGGCGGCCGGTTAACAGGTCTTTTTCAAGGTTGTAACCGGTGTAGCACCATACGGTTTTATTGGGGTACATTTTGCGCAGGCGCTGCATAAAGGGCAGCAGGGCTTTCTGGTTGGCGGGTTCAAACGGTTCGCCGCCCAAAAGGCTAAAGCCTTTAATATACGGCGGTTTTAAGGCGTTTAAAATTTCTTCTTCCGCCGCTGCGTCAAACGGCTTGCCGTAATCAAAATCCCAGGCTTCCTGGTTAAAGCAGCCCTTGCAGTAATGCGTGCAGCCGCTTACAAACAGCGATACGCGCACTCCCGGCCCGTTGGCGACATCATGTGTTTTAATTGCCGCGTAGTTCATGGCTAGCCTCCGTTACAGGTGCAGAACGCGGGATTTGATTTCTTTGGTTTTGCCCACGTTCCAGAAGTTTTCGCCAAGATAGCCGCAGGTACGGCGGGTTACGTTCATCAGGTTATGGTCTTTGTTGCCGCAGTTCGGGCATTCCCATTCCAAATCGTCGTTGATGATAATTTCGCCGTCAAAGCCGCACACATGGCAGTAGTCGCTCTTGGTGTTGAACTCTGCGTACTGAATGTTATCGTAAATAAAACGCACTACATCCTCCAGCGCTTCGGTATTATGGCGCATGTTCGGAATTTCCACGTAGCTGATGGCGCCGCCGCTGGAAATTTTCTGGAACTGGCTTTCAAAGGCAAATTTGCTGAAAGCGTCGATATTTTCGCGCACGTCAACGTGGTAGGAATTGGTGTAGTAGCCTTTATCGGTAACGTCGTCAATAGTGCCGAAGCGTTCTTTATCTATGCGGGCAAAACGGTAGCACAGGCTTTCGGCCGGAGTGCCGTACAAGGCAAAGCCGATGCCGGTCTGCTGTTTCCATTTATCGCATTTGGCGCGCAGGTAGCGCATTACACGCAGCGCAAATTCTTCGCCCACGGGGTCGGTATGGCTTACGCCCTTCATCAGCTTGGTCATTTCGTACACGCCGATATAACCGAGCGAAATGCTGCTGTAACCGCCAACAAGGTATTTATCAATGGTTTCGCCTTTTTTCAGGCGGGCAATGGCACCGTACTGCCAGTGCACGGGGCTTACGTCGCTCTTAACGCCCATCAGTGCGTTGTGGCGGCACATTAAAGCCTTGTAGCAAAGCTCAAGCCTTTCATCCAAAAGCTTCCAGAACTTCTGCTCGTCGCCCCTGGCAATAATTGCCACCTGCGGCAGGTTGATGGAAACAACGCCCTGATTGAAGCGGCCTTCAAATTTGTAGTTGCCGTTTTCATCCTTCCACGGAGCAAGGAAGCTGCGGCAGCCCATCGGCGAGAACACGTTGCCTTCGTAGTTTTCGCGCATTTTCTTGGCGGAAATGTAATCAGGATACAGGCGTTTGGCGCTGCATTTAACGGCAAGCTTGGTAATATAATCGTATTTGCCGCCTTTTAAGCAGTTGTGTTCATCCAAAACATAAACCAGTTTCGGGAAGGCAGGGGTTACATAAACACCCTTGTCGTTTTTAATGCCCTGCAAACGCTGGCGCAGAATTTCTTCCACGATCATGGCGTTTTCTTTCAAATATTCGTCGTCCTCCTGTAAGTTGAGGAAGATTGTTACAAACGGCGATTGCCCGTTAGTGGTCATTAAAGTGTTAATCTGGTACTGAATGGTCTGCACGCCGCTTTGCAGCTCGCTCTTTAAGCGCGCCTGCACAAGGCGTTCCACCGTTTCGGCAGGCAGGCTGTCGCCCACTTCGTCAAGCACGGCTTTTTTAAATTTATTGTAGCTGCGGCGCAGATATTTGCCCAAATGGCGGATATCAACCGACTGGCCACCGTACTGGCTGCTGGCAACGCTGGCGATAATCTGCGTCATAACGGTGCAGGCAACCTGGAAGCTCTTGGGGCTTTCAATGAGTTTGCCGTTCATAACCGTGCCGTTGTCCAGCATATCGCCGATATTAATCAGGCAGCAGTTAAAAATAGGCTGAATAAAATAATCGGCATCATGGAAATGAATTGCGCCTTCGTCATGCGCTTTGGAAATTTCTTCCGGCAGGATAATGCGGCGGGTTAAGTCTTTGGAAACCTCGCCGGCAATCAAATCGCGCTGGGTGGAAGCCATAACGGCGTTTTTGTTGGAATTTTCTTCCATAACGTCTTTATTGCTGTTGCGGATTAAAGACAGAATGCTTTCGTCCGTAGTGTTTGCCTTGCGCACCAGCGCACGGGTATAGCGGTAAATGATATAGGCTTTGGCAAGGTCGAATTTGCCCTCCTGCATCAGCTGATGCTCTACCATATCCTGAATATCCTCTACCAAAAGGCGCATACGGTTGCGGCTTTCTACATAATGTGCAATGTTTTCAATTCTGTCTTCGGCAATGCGTTCACTTTCATCAACAGCATTGTTGGCTTTCTGGATGGCTACAACTATTTTGCTGCGGTCAAAGTCAACCGTAGAGCCATCGCGCTTGATTACCTTCATTGTCCTCCCTCTTTCCGTTTATGTTTTATTAATATAATTTGATAAATTCCAGTGCAGTTTGCCTTTCAATAATACCACATTTTGATAGGGAAGTAAAGCAAGCAAATACAAGATATTGTTTTTATTTTTTGAGTTATCAACAATATTTTGTGCTTTACAGTTTTTGTTCCATCTGTTTACGCCCCGGCAAAGTTTGTTTTTGTCAAGCCCGTGCACCTTCTTTTAACAGTAATTTTTTGGTTTTTACTTTGGTTATCTTGCTTTTTCTCAGTTTTTTAATAAAAATTATCCGCTGACGGAAAATTTACCGCAGCAGCGTTTATTATACATTAGTTTGCAAATTAAAAACAGTATTGTAAATTTATTAAAAAAAGTCTATAATATACAAGTCTGATATTAAAAGGCTCACACTAAAATGCAGACATCTGTTAATAAATAACCGGAGGTTATAATATGGAAATTACAACCATTCATCTTGATATGGTGCAGTCGGTTGCTCTCGCCATAGTCAGCTATTACATCGGCATGTGGATAAAAAGCCACAGTGCCGCCCTGCAAAGGTTCAGCATTCCGGCACCGGTAATAGGCGGCCTGCCTTTTGCGCTGGTATTTTCGCTGCTGAAAATTTACGGCATCGCCGATTTTACCTTTGACGACACGCTGCAAAAAGTAGCGCTGCTGTGCTTTTTTACCACCATCGGCATGATGGCAAGTTTAAAACTTGTTAAAAAAGGCGGCCTGCTTCTCGTAGGCTTCTGGTTCACTTCAACAATACTCGGCATTTTGCAGAACGCCATTGGCATGGGCGTTTGCAGCCTGATGGGCATTGATAAATTCTACGGCATTCTTGCCGGTGCCGTGGCACTGATGGGCGGGCTCGGCACAAGCGCCGCCTTCGGCCCGTTTTTTGAACAGAATTACGGCGTTACCGGCGCAACAACGGTTGCCATTACGGCCGCTACCTTCGGTATGGCAACGGCGCTCATTATCGGCGGCCCTTTCGGCGAAAAGCTGATTAAAAAATACAAGCTCAAAACCCCTAAAGCCGCCAAAGAGGATGCTCCGCTGGAAGAAATTGACGAAACGGAAACCACCGTTACCGGCGAAAACCTCATTCCCGCACCGGCGGCTGCTGCGGAAATTTTAAAAGCGCTGGGCTTTGTCGCCATCGCCATGGGGCTGGGCAGTATTTTAAGCACCTACCTCGGCCAGTTTATTACGCTGCCGGTATATATCGGCAGTATGCTTATCGCCGCCGTTATCCGCAACATTGGCGACTTCAGCAAAGCGTACAAAATTGAAGGCGTCGGCATGGACTGCATTGCCGATATTTCGCTGGTACTTTATGTAACCATGGCCATTAACAGCCTTAAACTGTACGAGCTTATTAACCTGGCACTGCCGCTGATCGTTATTCTCATCATTCAGACCCTTTTAATGGTGGCCTTCGCCTGTGGCGTATACTTCTTAATGTTCGGCAAGGATTACGACTCCGTAATGCTCGCGGTAGGCGGCATTGGCTTTGCCATGGGCGCAACCGCCAACGGCCTTGCCAACATGCAGTCGCTTTCCGACAAATACGGTTTCTCCCCCAAAGCGTGGATGATAGTTTCGCTCGTCGGCGCGTTTTTAATTGACTTTACCAACGCCATCATCATAACGTGGATGATAACGCTGTAACTTAATTTTAATACATATACTAAAAAAGCCGGTATTTTCTTTACCGGCTTTTTGCTTTTATGTAAGTTGTATTTATGGTATAATACCCTTCGTGAGATAATCTGATGGTCGGCTTCTCTCCCTTAAAAGGGAGGTGGTGAACCAGTGAGTACCTATGAAACGTTATCTTTAATGGTAGCTTTCGGTATTCTGGTAGCTGCCATTATTTCTGCCCGGCGTTAATAACGCGGAAATGAAATAAGGCCGTCCTAACGGTCGCGGACAGCCTTTCTTTCAATACTGAAAATATTCGAGGAGAGGACTGACGCACCAACATCAGATTATCTCTCTTTTCTTATTATACATCATAGCTTTTAAAACGGCAAATTTTATTGCCGCTCACCTTTACTTATGTTAATATTAGGGCAGAAGCGGCTTATTCTGCCGTTTGTTTAAGAAAGCAAGGTATATTTTATGAAAATAACACAGGTTGTGGCCGCGCTGATATGGCGCGAGGATAAAATTTTAATCTGCCGCCGCCCGGCAAACAAGGCACGGGCGCTCTTATGGGAGTTTCCCGGCGGCAAGGTGGAAGCAGGCGAAACAAAACAGCAGGCGCTGGTGCGCGAATGCCGCGAAGAACTGGGCATAACCGTTGTGCCCGGCAGCGTTTATTATGAAGTAACGCACACCTACCCCGATATTACGATACACTTAACGCTGTTTAACTGCACCACGCAGGACGAGCCGCAGCGCCTGGAGCACAGCGAACTGGCGTGGATACTGCCCCAAAACGTAACTGCCTATGACTTTTGCCCGGCAGATAAAGCAATAGTTGCTAAAATTGCGGCACAGGCAAACGCCAAAATACAAACCGAACGCCTTTACCTGCGCGAACTTACGCCCGGCGATGAAGCGGAACTGAAAACCTTTTTGCAGGATAAAGAAGTAATGTACGCCTGGGAAGCGCCGTTTACGGATTCCGAAGTTACGGCATGGCTTACTGAAAACCTGCGCCGCTACAAAGAGGACGGCTTTAGTTTTTACGCCGTAACCGAAAAATGCAGCGGCAAATTTTTGGGCGTGTGCGGGCCGCTTATAGAAACCATAAACGGCGAGCGCAGCATGGGCGTGGCATATATTTTTAACAAATCCTGCTGGGGCAAGGGCTACGCCACGGAAGCAGCGCAGGCAAGCGTTAACTATGCTTTCGGCGCGCTTGGTGCAGAAGAAGTTATCTCGGAAATCCGCCCGGAAAACAAAAAATCCCGCCGCGTGGCGGAACGGCTGGGCATGGCAATGAGCGGCAGTTTTGTAAAAACCTACAAAGGCAAAGAAATGCCGCACCTTATTTACGTACTGAAAAAGCCGCAGAAAAGCGGCAGAAACGGAGCAGGCAATGTTTGATTTAGACCGCTGGCTTGATAAATACATAGAAGCCATGGACGCGGCGTTTGGCGCAAGGATTGTGTTTATCGGCCTGCAAGGCAGCTATGCGCGCGGCGAAGCGCACGAAGGCAGCGACATTGACGTTGTTTTAATTTTAAACAGCCTTACGATTGATGACTTAACCCTTTACAAAAGCGCCATTGCCGGTTTGGAAGAACGCACAAAAATATGCGGTTTTATAAGCGGCACCGAAGAACTGAAAGCGTGGGACAAGACAGATTTATTTCAGTTTTGCCGCGATACCAAAGCCCTTTACGGCGATTTGGAGTTTATTGCTTTTTTAACAGGCGAAGCTGATGCCGAACGTGCGCTGCACACGGCGGCATGCAATATTTACCACGCCTGCGTACACAATTTTGTGCATGAAGGAAGCGCGGAAGTTTTAAAAACGCTTTACAAACCGGCCTTTTTTGCTTTGCAGGCAAAATATTACCTTGAAACCGGCGCTTATATTGCCAAAAGAAAAGACCTTGCCAATAAATTGCAGGGCGAAGATTTAAAAATACTCACCTGCCCGGCGCAGTTTAAAACAAAAATCAGCCCTGCGGAATTCAGCGCTTATTCCGGGCAGCTTTTAAACTGGGCTGCGGCTGTTATAAAAAATTACGGAGGCGGCACCAATGCAGAAACCGAAAATTAAAATAACCGTTATCGGCCGCAAAGGCCCCTGCGGCTGCCACCGCGGGCATAAACCAGGCGACAGCTTTGATTTTGACA
>OHFL01000752.1_pt1 | contig 18397 bp, 18 predicted proteins | sample 1567491 | NCBI WGS metagenome assembly OHFL01 (sample SAMEA3879539, study PRJEB24766) | human gut metagenome | biome: human-associated habitat; feature: feces | place: USA | collected 1985/1987 | reverse complement strand
AGATATTCTATCAGATTTTAAAAAGACTGTCGACAGTCACTTTGTCAACAGTCTGCGTAAACATTATTGTTTACTATATATACGCAAATACACTATTTATTTACAATTAACATGTATTATATATCTTAACTACTTCTATTGGTATCATTTTGGTAGCAGGTAGATACCTACAAGCAAATCTAAATATGGTTTAAATTATTTCACATGTATTCTCTTTTAAAAGCTACTATTTAAGTACTCTTCCACTTCCATTATTTTGAGATTAATATGTCAAAATAACTTCCCAATAACCATTTTTCGGCGATCCATGTCGTACAAGAATACCAAGCTCTTTTAATTTCTTAATATTACTTTCTATATTTCGACTGGCAATACCTATTCTATCAGCCAGTTTAATAGCCGATAATTGATTATCTTCCAAAAGCAGTTTAATAATCTTTTTCTGCGTATCGTTAAGTTCTATTTGTTGTTCTATTCCCGATACTTCTCCGATGCTTCTCCGATGTTTCTCCGATGCTTCTCCGATGTCTCTGTTTTCTTTCATCATCGGAAATGAATTACGGAATAATTCTACACGAAACATATTATCGAACTCCTGAAATCTAGGTTTCGGAAGTCCATACTCTTCAGCAGCGTTCAGGATTCTTTTTATTCCACTTCCCCATGCCTCAACGAGTCCCATTTGGCTAAATATATTGGCAATGCCTTTATTACGAATTTTCGAATGACCATTCATGACTTCCTCATAAGTCAATCCGTTATATAAGCCTCCCGGAGATGTCACTTCCAACCTGTCATCATAAATTGCAACCTGAATACAAGATTCATCCAACAGGTTACGATGACAATGGGCATTAATGATCATTTCTCTGATTGCTTCCGGTGGTAGCTCATATCTCTCTTTTCGCACCAATCCGTCGATCGTTGCTCCGAGTCGAATGTTTCTCAATACAAAATCTACAGCTTCTTCGATTTGTGTATAAATCGGTCCTTCAAGTTCTCTCTTATCCAAGAATACCGCACGATCTGTTCCTTTGAACACCGCACATTGCGTTTTTGAAAACGAAAAATAATCTGATGTCAACAATGCATAAGCATTTGTTGCCAGAAGTTGTCCCTCACTCTGCTTTAAGATTTTCCAATTTATAAGTTGTTCTTTATTTACAGAATGATCCGGCATTCCTGCTTTTTTTCGGAACCTTTCAATATCCTGACAAAGCTTCTCCGTAGCATCTTTTGAAACAGGATAACCTACACAGGTAAGTTCATCCCATGAGATTCTAGCTCCTTCCATTTCCAGCTCTTTTATCTTCTCCGGAAATGCCAGTCTTGATGTACCTGCCACACGTATATAAGTACCATTGTCTTTTCCCTTTGATTTCAGATAATACGGTCTGTTTTTACCCGCTTCTACAGATACAACAACAACTGTTTTTCCATCTACTGTCTGTGGCTCAATATCAGGAATAATCTGAGGCACACAGGAATCAGAAACTGCATTAGCAATTCCATCCATCAATTGAAACAACACATCATTTTCAACACCAACAATTTGATGTGTTTTATCATCCACTCCAACAATCAGCTTACCACCTTGTGTATTGGCAAAAGCTACGATTGTTTTCATGTACTTTTCACTTTTATCTGGTAAAGTAACTTTATATTCAATATTTTTCGATTCTCCCGAAAATATAGTGTCTTTCACCATTATTTCACTCCTAATCTATACTCACACCATTGGTGCGAATAATTCTATTTCCTGAGTAAATTTCTCTGTATCATCAATACCATTATACGTTCTAGCCTTCTTTCCTAGCAAGTAAGAAAAAAAACGTTTGTATTTTCAATTATGCTCATGGCCGATCAACATATAGTGTACAATTCCAACATATTCTGCACTCATTTTGGAGTCACTGTGAGTACATATTGAGTACAAGAGTGCATCATTTTAACATAATTCGATGAATCATTAGTGTCATTGTTTGATTATAATGCAAATATGTTTTTTATACTGCAACAAGAATGGATAATAATTCATTATGCCATCATCTATTTTACATCACTTTTATTAAATATCACCAAGGTTGCACAATACATTAGAATAGACCATACTACTAACATTAATACTGCATTTAGTGATGTCTGTGTTCCATTTCCTACTATCACAGTTAGACTGGCAAGAATACTAAATGGATTTAACATAGGAAAGAATTCGATTGAATATGTTATTTGTTGAGAATATATGTGAATAAGCACAATGAATAATCCTAATGCATAGCTAACCCATGTTTTTCTGACAGAAATTGAACACAACAATCCTAAAGTTACTGTAAATATTATTTTCATCATCCCTAACCCTAAAGATAGAATTAAAGGAATAAAAATATATGTATTCTCCATATTAATAGGCATATAATTATCCATCGAAATAAGATGCTCATAAAACATAGAATATGCATATCCATAATTGTAAGAAGTCAGATTTGTTTTAAAGCCAACAAAATTATTCCAGTCAATCAGCATATATGAGTTTAGCCCATCAAATCCATGTCGAAATCCTAGAATCAGCGCAGGAACAAATAAAGAGATAAATATTATCAGGGTGTAACTGATTCCTATTTCTATAATTCTTGATAGTAAAAATCTATTTGAGCTTTTTGAATTCAAATAGGATAACTCAAAACTTTTACTTTGCTTTTGCTGCCAAATAACCATTAATGAAAATAGACTCCCTAGACGTAATTGGCGGCACAAATACGTCCATGGACCTTGCGCAATATTCAATATATTTTTATTGTTTGCTGTTGCTATTTCATGAAATGCATTCTGAAGATTCATATAGGTATGATGATATGCATCTTCATAATCTCGGTTAAAGAACTTTTGCATATCATTTAATAATGATGCATCAAAAGATATATCAGGATATCCTATTTTAGCAAGTTCATCTTTAAACACCACTCGACTTAACTGCTTATCCGTTTTTGCGAAACAATCCATTTCAAACATTTGATTCCACAAGTCATACTTCTTTATATCAGGATAATTTTCAAATCCTTTAACTCCTTCTTTTTTTAAACAATCAATTGCTTCATTTGCATTTTTACTCTTCCAATTTAAATATTCTTTATAATTATTTAACACTTCAACCTGTTCAGGTTTTATTGTTTCACCCAATTGTTTTTTTATAACATCGCTTTGAGAAATTGAGTTTTGACTCTCTACAATCAATTGCTCATTATAAATGATATTCCTTTCCACATCATTCTCCAGGTTTAAAAAGTTCATTGAAAACATATTTACAATCAAAAAGATCAATAAGCATACTAAGCTAGCTTTGCTCCTTAAAATACTTTTCATCTCATATTCCATATCTTTTTCTCCTAATTTGCCCCATTTAGATCGATTCTTTCTAAATATTTAACCATACAAAAATGAATGATTACGATTAATAAAATAATAATCCAAAGAATCAAAGAATTTATTGAGAAGATAGAACTAAATAAATTAATGTCTGTTAATAAAACGAGCAGACATAGACAAGGAACTAATAGACTTATACCACTGTTTTTTGTAAGAAGTGAAAGCACTTGAATCATAGTTGATAGAAAAGCTAGTAATACGATTGTTATCATTAAATTATTCATACACCATATGCTAATAGGCACGAATGTGTTTTTAAATGTAACAAATACTTCATCTCCTAAGCCATAAGCGAAATATCCTAATACAAATAAAATACTGATCATCATCAAACTCATAATCATTGTAGCTATTGATGTTACAATTGTTCTTGATAAATAAATTTTCGCTCTTGAACCCGTCATTGTGAACAGTAACTTATAAGTATTTGATTCAAAATCTTTAGACCAGCAGTCAAAATTAGATAATATTACACATGCAAGTATTACAATAATTGGGATCCCACCAAAAACAAAAAAATTAGATAACATATAATATGCTGTTGGCATTTTTTCGTATACAAAATCGTAGAATTGATTTTTCATGTACATATCTTGAAGTTTGATTCGATTTTTTAGATCTCTTTCATCATTACGCAACATAATCGAATAGGATGAAAGATCTCCACCTTCATCAATCACTTTTTGAAGAAACTTATCTCTTTTTATCATTGCTTTAGCTATACTAGATGCATTTTCATGTTCAAGATTATAAGACACCAATCTGCAATTTTCTAAATCTGCCTGCCAAAAATCTCTGGATTTTTCTAGTTTCTCTGTGTCTTCACCAATTTCTTTCATCCTATTGATCTGCTCTGTTATTATTTTAGATCTGGTTGCATCTGAAGTCACCATTTGCTCGTAATAATGAACTTGACTCGAAATAAAATTATTGTGCTTTGGCACAAAGTAAAAACAAAAAATCACAATCATAGAAAGACATCCTATGATAAAAATGCCTATATTTCTTTTTGAAAAGAAAATACGGATTTCATTATAAATCAACGTTTTCATATGCTTATCCTTGGTACAAGTTTTGATAATATTTCTCTAGACCTTCTCCTTTGTCTTCAATTGAATAAATAGAAATATTATTTTCAACCAATAAGTTGATTACTTTAGAAAAATCATTATCTGAACCACATTCTAATCTTATATATTCATTATCGTTCGTTACAATATAATCTTTTAAAATCTTTTGTGCATATCGATTATCTGAAGTTTTGATACACGAAATATGTTTTTGATGAAGCTCGTCTATTGTCTTATGTGCAATAAGCTGACCATCTTTTATAAAAATAATTCGATCTACTAGCTTATCTACTTCACTTAATTGATGACTCGATAAAAGAATACTTGTACCATCATTACGTATATCCAGAAGTTTCTTTCTTAAATCAATAATAGCCTGTGGATCCAATCCATTTGTCGGCTCATCCAATATAAGCAGTTTGGGCTTGGTCATCATTGCCAACGATAAAATCAAGCGTTGTTTCATACCCATGGAATAATGCCTAACTTCTTTTTTCAATTCACTATTTAGGCCACTAAAATCCTCCATTTCTTTAATTCTGCTTTTATCCAATTTTTTCCATTTTGCGACCATTTTAAAATGATCCTTACCTGTAAGGTTGGGATAAAGAGCTGGATATTCGATACTAACACCCATGTTAGATAAAGCATTTACCCGGTCTTTATCTATGTCATATCCATTAATTGTTATTTCACCTGAAGTTGGATGATATAAACCAGCAATACACTTCATTATGGTAGATTTACCTGAACCGTTAGGCCCAATCAATCCTAATATTTCATTTTCATTAATACTGAAAGAGATATCTTTTAAAATATTTACTTTGTTTATTGATTTAAACAACCCATTTACCATTAAAACCATAGTGCACCTCCTTTGTGTATATTTTTAAAATTACAAATTCAAATACTTTCCACAATTTTTTTGGTAAATTCCCAATTTGTTTTTGAAAACATTTTTTGTTCATGATTTAGTCTATCATCCATATTCATCACCTACTTTTTAAGAACCTGAACCATTATATCTTTTCAGTCCTCTTTGCCATAAAAAGGCTCCTATCACACCATAAATTATGTCGACTAAAGCAATCATAATGACATACACCCAACGCACATTCACTTTATTTAACAGAATTAAAGATGGATAATAATTTACCAAACCATACGGTAATAGTACCGTAACAATAAACTTAAATGCTTTATTAAATATACTTATCGGATAATGTTGTACACTTTCCTGTATTTCATTTGTACTATATAAAATAGATTTTGATTTCATGGTCCAAAAAGATATACAGCTTACTAAAAAAAGAATTGCGGTAAATACATACACTCCATTTATAATTGAGACTATAAATCCAAACATAAAACCAACTGTAATTTGGATATGTAACATTTTTGCCGCAAATAAAGCCCCAATCATTCCCGTTGTGAAATCACATAAATCTGTAATACTAATTTTTTCAGATGCTAATTGTAAAAGAGGGCTCACCGGTCTTAATAGGAACCGATCAAATGTTCCATTCACAATATGATTCTCTAAATCACTAATATGTCTAAAAAAAGTATTATGAAATCCTAAACAAGATAAGAATAAACAATAATTAAAAACTATCTGCCAAAAAGTCCATTCATTTAGTGTATGAAAGTTTTTCAACATGACCCAGATCAAGAGTATAGAAGATCCGTTGATCATGATAAGTCCGAAGAATCCTGCAATAAAGCTTGAACGATATTCAGCAAAGCGTTTTAAACCTGCTTTTATTAGATCAAAATATAGTTGAACACTTTCCATACCCTAACCTCCTTGTACAACGATTTTCTTCGATACACATTTCCACATAAAGCGTCCAATCAAAGATAATATAAAAATCCAAATCACTTGAAAACAAACGGTTTGAAAAAGATTGCCATTTCGAATAAAAAGAAGCAATGGCTCGTAAAATACATATTTAAAAGGTAACCAGTTTATTATTCTTAAAAGAAAATCCGGATAAAACCATAAAGGAACCACTTGTCCTGAACAAAATGCAATCAGAGCATGAAAAATATAGAGATATCCTTCTAGATCCAAACTTAAAAAACAAATTAAAGATAAAATATAATTCATTGAAAACAACAATAAAAAGCCAAGCACGAAAGTAATTAAAGCACCAATTAAATTCACATTTAGCTCTAGTTTAAAAAACCAAGTTGATATTAAAAAAGAAGGAATTGTGAAAATGCAAAGATTAACCGCCGTTGAAGAAAGAGTTCTCAAAAACAATTGTGTTTGTAATTCCATTGGCTTGAGTAAATCACATATAATTCTTCCATTTTTTATATTTTCTTCCACATAAATATGTGGACCATCCCACCAAGTAAATGCCTGTGATAAAGAAATTGAAAATATACTATAAAGCAGCATTTGATTTAGATCAATATTTCCAAATAAAGAAGCATTCTGCTTATATAATGTCATCCATAACATTGTATAGGCATAGATTCGTATAAACACATTGACTAATGTCATGCAAAAAGCAGATTTATAAGCTGTTAAAGATGAATATTGTTGTTTTAAATAAGCCCATAAAACACGATACATATTAACATACCTCTTTAATTACATCTTCTATTTCTAGGTCCTTGATTGAAAAGTCTGCAACCTCTGTATTTTTTAATAAGCAACTCACAATATCTGTAACCGAATAAAGTTTGTAATTGTATTGAATCAGCATAGTTTTATCATCTAAATTTTGTATACGAAGATCTTGAAAATCTTCTAAAAACTTTAATTCATCAATAGAATACGTCTTATTAAATACAACTTTTAAATTCCGATACCGTATATATTTTTCCTTTACACTCTCTAAATCCCCATCATATAACATTCGCCCATGATTGATTAAAATTACTCGATTACATAATTTTTCCACATCCTGCATATCATGTGTTGTCAAAAATACAGTTACCTTCTTTGTTCTATTTAACTCCAAAATAAATTCTCTTAACCTATCCTTTGTTGCCACATCCAAACCAATAGTTGGTTCATCTAAAAACAATATGGATGGATCATGTATCAATGCAGCAATTAAATCACACTTCATTCTTTGCCCCAAACTCATCTGTCTTACTGGCAAATTCAAAAATTCTTTTACCTGCAGCATATCAGCATATTTTTCTACTCTATCTTTAAAATCACAATCTGGAACTTTATAAATCTCTTTTAACAGTTCTAAACTTTCTATAGCTGGAATATCCCACCAAAGCTGACTCTTCTGACCAAAAACAACCCCAATATGTTTAGAGTTTTCCTTTCTGTACTTTAAAGGATCTTTTCCAAACACTTTAATCATTCCACTATTTGGCACCAAGATTCCTGTTAACATTTTTATTGTGGTACTTTTTCCGGCACCATTTGGTCCAATATAGCCAACAATATCACCTTTACGTATACAAAAACTCATATCATCCACAGCTATAAAATCTTTAAAGTCAGGATAAATAATATTTTTAATCATATTTTTTAACCCACTCTTTTTCTGATATGTGCGGTATATTTTCCGTACATTCATAATTTCTATAATGTTTTCCATCAATCATCACCTTTCCATATTATATAAACAACTATTCTAAATTCAACTTTCGTATGTTTACTAACTATATGATTGCTACACTTTATATGTGTATCAATACCTATTATAAATGTGTGCTGATCCAATCAATGAGTATATAAATGGTTTTAAAATACTAAAATTATAATATGAAGAATAATGTTAAAAAATTACGTTTGGAAAATAGAATAAAACAAGAAATCCATATCACTTTATGTTACTATTAATCCACTGAGGTGATGCTTTTATGCCATATAAACATAAAATTCCAATCTATACAGAAAATTTAAATTTGACAGGTGCATATTTTAGACATCAAAGAATTATTGATGGACTTTCACTAACATACGTCGCAGATTCAATTCGGATGAACAAGGGTTTTTTAAGTGATTTGGAAAACGGGAAAAGAAATTTTCCTGATGGAACCATTAATCAATTAAATGATTTTTATAACTTAAAATTCGATGATTCTCTTAAATATTACATAGAATTAGAAAATAATATTGATGAAATATTTCACGCTCTATGTAATTCCAATACTTTTAAAGAGAAACAATTACTGGAATTAATTTTAAGTAAACGAGACATATATGAAAATAGCAGTGGATTTTTTTTATTTAATCTTTTAAATCTTTTTTATCTAATACGATTTAATTGTAATGAAACCTTTATTAATGATGCAAAAAAATTAATCGAGTCTAATTTAGATGCCATTAATTCCAAAGATTTATCAATCTTTTATTGTATTTTAGGTATTTATTATAAAAGAAATCCATCTACAAATTTTGTGGCTGAAAAGTACTTTAAAAAATGTTTGTCTTTATCTTCAAATATTCCTGACATCGCTGCACTTTGCACATTTGAACTAATTAGTATATATGCTGAAACAAACAGATCTGCGTTAGCATATACATATTGCGAAAAATCCAGAAGTATTTTCAATCGATTACAAAACTATACAACAATGTTTTTTATTGATTTTTTTCAATGTAATTGTTTAACAAACTTAGGACTCTATGAAAACTCAATTCAAAAGCTAACTGAATTGCTAAACAATATTGACCAATCGAGTAATAAATATATTTCAACCATTTATCATAGTTTAGCTTGGTGCTATTTATTAAACTGTCAATATAGTGAATGTATAAAATACACAAATCTAGCAATTGAAAACAAAGATCCATCTTGTGGTTTATGTTATTTCATACCCTATTCATATTACAAACAGAATGAGTATCTAAAATGTTTAGATTATATAGAATCTCATTTAGAATATGCAGGCGATTTTTACAAGCCTTTTTTGCACGCTATAAGTGCTCGTGCTCAAAAACAAAATGTTGATTTTGAAAAAAATATCATTTTGTATTATCAGTCACTCTTGCAGAACAATGTATACGAAGATATTCCACTTATTCAAAACTTTATTTTGGATTACTATACAGAAACCAACAATAAAGATATGATGATTAAAATCCTTATTGACATCAAATCATTTAACGATAAAGATTTAACATTAAAAAGCTCTACACTCTTTACCACTTCACAAAGTTAAGAAAACAGCACTTATTTATCATTAATTAAAGCTTGGGTAAATCCTTATTTACTCAAGCTCTTTGTTTATCTAAATTCCTTTTCTGTTCTAACTGTTTATTATACTCTCTATACTTTGATGAACGTTTTCTTATATAGTCTAGGCTCTTGATCTGACTTCTTAATACTTTAATATCCGGCGTTAGTGCTTTTGCTTCTTTGGATAGTTTTGCCTTGGCAATTAGATCCTTTTCTTTGTAGGATCTGGAATACAAATACTTTCTTTGTTCCAGTAATCCATTCATCTGTTTATCTAGTAAGTCATCCATACGGCATATACATTACATGGCTATTTATACAATTATTTTCTGTATTATTTTATATTCCAAATCTTTTACGTATATTTTGTACTCATTTTGGAGTCACTGTGAGTACATATTGAGTACAAGCATTTTAATATCTAGCACTATCACCATTAAAGAATGGGAATGAATCAACCTAACACGATAAAATATGCAATGATTAAAAAATTATCAAAGGTCCGTTGTTTAAAGACAGATTATATTTCTTCGGTCAAAATAGAAGTTATAAATAATAGACTTAAACAAATGATTCCGGAAAAGGAACACTGAAAGAAATTGTTCAAAAGATTGGTTTTCAAATCTACAAAACAGAAGAAATGATGCAATTGATTGAATATATGCGGGAATATAATGATGATGCTGAAGAAGAACAGCTGAATTTTTATGGTTTTGATATGCAGAGAATTAGATATTCTTTTGATGCGTTGAAAAAAGAATGTATTGCTGAAGGAGTTGATTTATCATTTTTGGATAATTTCATCATAGATGGTCAATGGAATCAAAATTATAGTTATGAAGAGAAAAAAGATTTACTGATGGAAGCTTATTAAGAGATCAGTATATGGCTGAAAATGTTTCTTGGATTTTGCAAAAGGAGCAGCAAAGAGGAAATGATTGTATTTTCATCAGTGGGCATAATGAACATGTTGCAAAATGGGGAAGTTATGACTCTATGGGGAAACTGTTATCAAATCAATATTGATATTATGTGATTGGAACAAACTTCTATAAGACAAGATGCAATTTACCTGAAGGAAATCATAAACGTACCATACAGACATTTTATTCTCATGATCCACTTGCAAAAACAGCGAAATTAGCCGGCTTTAAAATGTGCTGGATTGATTTTTCTTCTCTTGAAGAAGGTACAGAAATTAAAAGGCATGCAGATGCATATACCTATATGGGAACGCTAGGAGAAAGCTACTCTATCATGAATCGCTTCCTGCCTCCTAGCTATCGCATGTTTCAGCCACCCACAACGCTTTATGACAGTATGATTTATGTCTCAAATGCATCACCAACAAAGATTATTGAATGATTATTGATTTACATGTTACAAAGGAACTATAATAAACATGTTGAAAAATGGGGAGCTGAGTGGCTGAGAGTAGGTTCGACCTTGACCCTGAAACCTGATTTGGATAATGCCAACGTAGGGATGATATCTTTATTGTATGTTAGCTGCAGATTAGGTTTTTCTGCAGCTTTTTGTTTTTTGATCAGAATATGGCGGCAAATTGGGGGCACCACCTTATGTCGCATTAAAAAAGTAATGCAGGAAGGAGATAGAAAATGAAAACAGCATTAACAATCGCTGGAAGTGATTCCAGCGGAGGCGCTGGTATCCAGGCGGATATCAAAACAATGTGCGCGAATCACGTATTTGCGACGAGTGCAATTACAGCACTAACGGCACAGAATACATTAGGTGTTACAGGAATTATGGAAGTAACACCAGAATTTCTTGGGAAGCAGCTGGATGCAGTCTTTACAGATATTTATCCAGATGCTGTGAAGATTGGAATGGTTTCTAGTTCTGATCTGATTCGTATGATTGCTTCAAAACTGCAGGAATATAAGGCAGCGAATATTGTTGTGGATCCGGTGATGGTCGCAACAAGCGGCGCAAAACTTATTAGTGATGATGCAATTGAAACATTGAAAAAAGAATTGTTGCCTTTAGCAACAGTCATTACACCAAATATTCCAGAAGCAGAAGTTCTAGCGGATATGAAGATTGCAAATGAAGAAGAAATGATTATCGCTGCTGAAAAAATTTCTAAGAAATTTGGATGTGCAATTCTGGTAAAGGGTGGTCATCAAATCAATGATGCAAATGATCTGTTGTATAGAGATGACGCATATACATGGTTTCATGGAAAACGTATTAACAACTCTAATACACATGGAACAGGATGTACATTATCCAGTGCTATCGCATCCAATCTTGCAAAGGGATATGATTTGGATACATCCGTAAAACGTGCAAAGGATTATATTTCTGGAGCATTGAATGCAATGCTAGATCTTGGTAAGGGATCTGGACCAATGGATCATTCATTCGCAATTGATAATGAATATGCAAAGGAGAATGTTCAATGAAGAAAACTTCTTTGTTTGAAAATGCATTGATCTGGTTTGGTGCAGGTGTTTCTATTGCAGAAATACTGACAGGTACATATCTTGCACCTTTAGGATTGAAAAATGGTATTTTAGCCATTTTGGCTGGACATGTCATTGGCTGTATCTTATTGTTCCTGGCTGGTGTTATTGGTGGGAAAATGCGCTTAAGTGCGATGGATTCTACAAAGATGAGCTTTGGACAGAAAGGTTGTCTTTTGTTTGCAGCATTAAATGTACTGCAGCTTGTTGGATGGACAGCAATCATGATTTATGATGGTGCACTTGCGGCAGATGGTATTATGCATACAGGTGCATGGATCTGGTGTTTGATTATTGGTATCTTGATTCTTGTATGGATTGGTGTTGGTATTACAAACCTTGGAAAAATCAACACAGTTGCGATGGTTGCCTTATTTGTTTTGACTTTAATGCTTAGCAAATTTATCTTCTTTGATGGAAACAGTGCAGTTGTATGTACAGAAGCAATGACGTTTGGTGCAGGTGTTGAACTTGCAATTGCGATGCCTTTGAGCTGGCTGCCTTTGATCAGTGACTATACACGTGAAGCGGAAGATCCTGTGAAGGCTAGTTTAGTTAGTAGTATTGTGTATGGAATCGTTAGCTGCTGGATGTATTTGATTGGTTTAGGTGCGGCTTTATTTACAGGAGAATATGATATTGCACAGATCATGTTGAAAGCAGGTTTGGGTATTGCGGGATTATTGATCATTGTATTCTCTACGGTTACAACAACATTCCTGGATGCTTATTCTGCAGGTATTTCTAATGAATCTATCGTGCCAAAGTGGAATGGAAAACACGTAGCAATGGTTGTAACTGTTGTTGGTACAATTGCGGCAATTGTATATCCAATGGATAATATTACTGATTTTCTGTATTTGATTGGTTCTGTATTTGCTCCTATGATTGCAATCCAGATTGCTGATTTCTTTATTTTAAAGAATGATAAAAGAAATGTAGAATTTGATGTACTGAATCTTGTATTATGGCTTGTCGGATTTGTTGTGTATCGCTGTTTTATGCAGATTGATACTCCTGTTGGAAATACAATTCCGTGTATGATCATTACAATTCTGTTAAGTGTTGTAATTCACAAGATTATCAAAAAGAACAATTAAAATATAGATTTATGAAAAAATGAAAAAGGATGGAATGGAATTCTTGAAAATGGACTTTATTCGATCCTTTTTATATTGACGGTACAGGTTTCGGACTTGTTGGAGTCTAGTAGAGTGGCATAGTTTTCTATGCAAATTGAGTGGTCCCGCGGATATCAGATTCGTCTCATGTTTTGGGATGAATCTTTTTTTGTGTGCTGGAGGAAAAAAGAAATGAAATTAAAAAAAGAGAATATTATTCAAAACGATAGAACCGGTAGATATGCTAATTATAAATTAGTAAAAAAATAGTGAATGATTTAACTCGGCATGCCGAGTTAAATGTCGAGTTAAAATTTATATAATATTTCTAAAAGCTTAGATTTTATGATCATACACCGATTGACCGCTACAGATACACTGATGGTGCGCTACACGCACACCATTTTTCCGTCATATGCAGCTATAATCACTGACATTAAAGATATCATTTCTTCTGGCCAAAAAGTAGCATACAATGCTACCAACAAAGCAATAATACTAACATATTGGCATGTGGGTAAACGTATTGTTGAGCAGGAACAAAACGGAAATGAAAGAGCACAATATGGGCAAGCTCTGATTGATGCTTTAGCTGATGAACTTACAAAAGAATATGGAAAAAGTTTTTCAAAGAGAAACCTCCAATATTTCCGCAAATTTTATATTGCATTTCCTGATGAACGAATTGTGAACGCATGCGTTCACAATTTAACTTGGACGCATTTTAGAAGTTTATTACGTGTTCCTGATGAAAACGCAAGATTATGGTATATGAATGAAACCTCAAATGAGGGATGGAGTTCTCGAACATTAGATAGAAACATCAGCACACAATATTTCTATCGATTAATGCAATCTCCAAAGAAAAATGATGTTGTTAACGAAATGCTTCTGAAGAATTCAGAAAATCAAAAGAATCAGTTTGAATTATTAAAAAGTCCAATTGTTGCAGAGTTTTTGGGATTCAAAAATGAAGATTCTTATCTTGAAAATGATTTGGAGTCAGCCATTTTGACGCATATCAGAGATTTCTTAATGGAAATGGGAAAAGGATTTGCATTTGTAGCTAGACAACAACAAATTGTAACTGAAACTGAAGACTACTATATAGATCTTGTTTTCTACAATATCGAATTAAAATGCTATGTTCTTATTGATTTAAAAATGGGGAAAATCACACATCAAGATGTTGGTCAAATTGATATGTATGTACGAATGTATGACGATTTAAAATGCAAAGAAGGGGATAATCCAACGCTTGGAATACTACTTTGTTCTGAAACAGATGAAGATATTGCTAGATATTCTATCCTTCATGATAATGATAGACTTTTTATGTCTAAATACCTAACTTACCTTCCTTCAAAAGAACAATTAAAAGCAGAAATAGATCGTCAAAAAGAAATATTCTATATGCAACATCCAACATTATCAAAAAAAGATGATTAAAGATGAAATACGAAAGAAGTGATTTTATTTGACACGAATACGTTGTCCACATTGTGGACATGAAACTGCTAGAGTGGAGTGCAATTGACAGATAATTCGGTGCGCCCCTAGCGGTCATGTCGTTTCACATAACGAATAGTTGTTGTAATATAACACCTGCAAGTGAAAATGGCAACCATCTTGTTGTCTTCATTTGCAGGTTTTTATTTATATCGTATGATCAATTACACTCCATACTTTTGAATAGAATGAATGCAATCAGCCCCTTTATCATTCCAATCAATATCATCTTCATCATCAAACCAGAACCATTTCTCAATTACTTTAAGAAACCATTTTGTTTTAGGGAGATTACATTTCAATATACTAAATGCATTAAATCCACTTTCATCTGATGCTATATATGTTCCTGGTTGATTTGCATATACACTATATTCATTCATGACTTTATCAATTACACTAAAGCATTGCTCTTGAGTTAAATTATTCTGTTTCAATCTTTCTTCATTAAATTCAAAATACATCATCATAGGCTATACTCCTTCTTAAGATAATTCTATTTTATCATGGATCAGCTGGCATATATTTGAACAAGAGAAATAATAAAATGAGTACCTTTTGCGTACCCCAGAACATTAAAAAAACTAGAATACGCTTTATATAAAGCACTTCTAGCATTTATTCTTTATTCAAGCTCCCTGCAACTGCAACATAATCGTTAAATATTTGATTGTTTTTTATGGGTTTTTATATTCACAATATCTAAATTTCATGCCTTATTCATAGTTTTCGCCCAAATAGGTATCATACGGGTATCACAAATATTTTCCCCTTATCGCCTTATCTACATGGTGCTAACACCATATAATTATATTTGACAGGTAAATTTATAATTTTTCCCTCTATGTAGTAAATCCAAATTACAACGAAAAGATTACTTACCAATAGCTTTTCTTTTTCGCTTTAAAGTTCTAATATAAAAAATTTATTGGCAATCATCCTAAGTTGTAACATCTTTAATAGTCACATTTCTCTACCAAGCCAAAAACAAGAATCTGTACTTTTTCATGTACTGTGAACCACTCACTGGCTATAGAAAATAGCAAAATTATTTTTTTATTTGTTTCATTGTATTTGAAAGTGCATATGTAATAACATAAAATGTAGCATTCTCATAATGGGTATTTTTATATCATACAAAAGGTGTCTAATTTTCTACTGTTGCTAATGCAATAATAGTTATTTTAATCTGAAATTATCCCAAGATTATTTTTCAGTTCCTTCTCACAATTTTTTCATAGCTAGTCTCCATAAATTTCCATAATATCGCTAACATTTTCTTTAATTGTGTTTATCCGAAACTCCACCATATGTATCGCAAATAATGTTGCTCGAAATGCAAATCTAAGTCTGCCGCCAGATAAATAATCTCTACCATGAATACATTCATTTCTCACATTACAAGAATTTCCATTATACATAATATTATAAATAAAGATTAAATCTGGTACATTTTCAAAGCTATGTTGTTCATCAAAAATCATTGTCAATAATTCCCGTAACAATGAACTAGGGTCATTATATTGCATAAACTCATCTATATTTTTTTTAAAAGGGAAAATTCCAAATAATGTTACTAATTCGCGTATTTTAATCTCTAGTACTGGAAATAATTGTGTCACCATTGCTACTGATATCGTATTGGAATATGGTAGCAACTTTATTTTTGTCTCCGCCCTTACAGCATTATATAAATCTTCTTCTTTTATAAACATAGACAAGGCACTTTCTGTATTCATCTTATATCTTTCATGAAGACTGGACACAAACACCTCAGATTCAAGTTGATTTAATAATTTATACCCTTTTTTACACTTTAATTCATTTATATACTCTAAAAGTATTTTATCAATGTCATGACGTTCATAGACTATTTTATCTTTTTCTGTAGGAAATATAGGGCTTAATGTCATTCCACGAAACAAATGAGATAGTGGATGTTCCGAAGTATGTATCATTACATTCAATACTGCTTTTTCTGAAGAAGGGGTACAACTTTCAGCAAAGATGATTGGATTTAGCAATGATAAATCACTAAATTTCACAAGTTCCTCTGTTTTAACTTCTTTCTCACATGAAAACACATGCATATTTTTACACTGCTTTTCATATATGGTTTCTTGCCAAATCTTTTGTATATGTATCATTTCTTTCTGCACATAACGTTTATCTACATTTTGATTGTTTTTTGTTATTTTAATCAAAAAAATCATGTAGGCATAGTATACTGAAGAAACAATAAAACTTGTATTTTCCTCTGTATATTTCTTAAACTTTTCACTTACCCTTTGAAGATATTCTGTACTAATTTGCTTTGTTTTGATTTCATCTTTCAGATATCCAAGCAAGTCATTTATTGTGTACACATTGTCTATCTCCTTAAATTTGTTAGTAAGAAATTCTGTTACTATAGTTCTTTGCTCTTTAGAAATAGGATATCCATCTTCTTTAATGTTCATAATCTGCGATGGCTCTTTCCATTCCTGTATTATTCTTAAAAATTTAATGTAATCTTTTTCTTTGTTACAATCTCTCATTAATTTATCTTGATGTAAATAAGACAAAATACGATAAGAGGAACTAGAAAAAATTTTATAACTTCCTTCCCCCGATTCAATAGCTTTCATCAAAAGATTGCAATGAAGCATTTTTACCTCTTTTGCTGGTTCAATGCTAAATGCCATATATGCAATAGAATCTAAAATAAAATTCGCAATCACATGGTTAAAGTATTTCTTTAAAACATCTAAAATCTCCTTATTCCACATGGATATATCTGGAAAAGATCCACTTGCTCCCGAAAACATGGGCTGTATACTTTTCTTTTCAAACGATACCCGCAGCATATCTAGCAAAAACACTTCTTGCCAGGTCTGACAATCTTTTTCATTAATATGCTGATAAGAAAAGGCATTGTAACTTAAAATCTCTTTTTCATGTCGCAATAAAAAATCAACATTACATGTATATTCTACCTGATTCAGATTGTCTTGCAAATTCTTCAAAGGAGTGCCTAACCCCGATACAGAAATGGTATGCATGTAACCTATCAGTTTCTTTTCTGCTTCCAATAGCGAATCGCACTTAATCAATTCAAAACAATTCTTTTGATTAAGTAATCGAATATCATACAAATAATCAGAATTATTGTCTCCATTCTCCAATTTCGTTATCCACACGCAAAAAAAGAAAAGTTTACATTGATTATGCAATATTTTATCGACACAATCATTAACATTAACACTTCCAATATAAAACTTTGCAATTTCCCATATTTCTTTAAATTCATCTTTTGAATATATCCAGTCTTTATCACATACATTTAGTATTTTTACAAAATATTCAAACACATTTCTTATGGAAACACTTTCAGCAATATATTGTTCCCAAGAAGTAATTTCTTTAATTTCAAATCGTTCTTGTATTTCATCTATCAGCCACTGCCATTCTTGTGATTGTGCCAGCAAGCCATCAACAAATTTTACTTGTGTCTCATGCTCCAAATAATTCATTCTAAAGTGTTCACCTCTTTAATTAGATTTTCTATTGTTCTTCATGGACTTAAAAGGACTATATAAAAATAGTTAGGGTCTAGATACGCTATAAGATTACATAGGGTAATG